>Ga0209443_1001040_pt1 | contig 17976 bp, 16 predicted proteins | sample LauGreBMM110DCMD_2_FD_187571 | JGI IMG/M metagenome (GOLD analysis project Ga0209443, IMG submission 187571) | Freshwater lake microbial communities from Lake Michigan, USA - Su13.BD.MM110.DCMD (SPAdes) (version 2) | ecosystem: Environmental > Aquatic > Freshwater > Lake | place: Lake Michigan... | reverse complement strand
TAACACCTAATTTTAATGAAGATTTCTCTGAAGTACGTTTCTCATTTGAGCGTGGAGATGATTCAGGTTCAGATTTTGTGAAAATTTCTAAAGGAGAAGAAAGCTGTTTTATCTGGAGTGTTTTTTTTAGTTTATTAGAACAAACAATAGGTGTATTAAATGTAATAGAAGAAGGTGAACGAGAAACAGAACAATTTAATGATTTACAATATGTCTTTATTGATGACCCAGTAAGTTCGTTAGATGATACGCACTTGATTGAGTTGGCTGTAAATATTGCTGAATTAATAAAATCAAGCACTTCAGAATTGAAATTTATTATTACAACACATAATCCATTATTTTATAATGTACTTTTTAATGAATTTAACAACGCAGATTCTAGTTCTGGATATAGAGCCAAAAATTCTAGAAAGTGGCGTTTTGAAAAATTGATAGACGGTACTTTTTCACTTGTTGACCAATCCAATGATTCACCATTTTCATACCATCTTTTCCTTTTATCTGAAATAGAAAAAGCTGTAGAGTCAAATGATATCCGTAAATATCACTTTAGCTTTCTTCGAAATATTTTAGAGAAGGCTTCAACTTTTCTTGGCTATGTACATTGGAAAAATCTTTTGCCTAATGAAACAGAGGGTTCACAAGAAGGTTATTATAACCGTATAATTAATCTTTCTAGCCATTCAAAACATCATGGTGAAGAAATTTCAATACTACACGATAATGATAAGAGAGTATTGGGCTTTTTGGTACAAGAAATAAAAAGAATGTATAGCTTTAAATCAACTATTATCCCTATTGTAACAGAAAATGACACAGTATAAAACCATAGCAGAATCGAACAATTTTATCGTTTTAGATAAATACACCAAGTATTCAGAGGTAAATGAACCACCTGCGGTGTATCAAACGGAAGCCGCTTTGGAGAAAGAATTTATCCAAGATTTAATCAATCAAGGGTATGAAAATCCGAACCTAAATACTATCGAGGCCATGATGGCTAATATAAGAGTACAATTGCAAGCGCTCAACAATATGGAATTTTCAGACAGTGAATGGGCTCGTTTTGTAGAGGAATATTTAGATAAACCAAGTGATAACCTCGTCGAAAAAACAAGAAAAATTCATGAAAATTATATCTACGATTTTGTTTTTGATGATGGACATATCCAAAACATTTACTTAGTAGATAAAATCAATATTGCGCGTAATAAAGTACAGGTAATTAAACAATTTGAACAAAAAGGAACGCATGCTAATCGGTATGATGTTACAATTTTAGTCAATGGCTTACCTTTGGTACAAGTAGAGCTAAAAAAACGTGGTGTAGCTATTCGGGAAGCATTTAATCAAGTGCATCGCTATACAAAAGAAAGTCTTAACAGTACTAATTCTCTTTTTAAATACTTACAGATTTTTGTAATCTCAAACGGAACAGACAGCCGCTATTTTGCAAACACCGTTGAGCGGAACAAAAACAGCTTTGACTTTACCATGAACTGGGCAAAAGCAGATAATACATTAATTAAAGACCTTAAAGATTTTACGACAACCTTTTTTCAAAAACACACCTTGTTAAATGTATTGCTAACTTATTCGGTTTTTGACACGAGTGATACGCTGCTTATTATGAGACCCTATCAAATAGCAGCTACAGAAAGAATGTTATGGAAAATTTCAAGTTCATTTCAAGCTAAAAATTGGTCTAAAGTAGAGAGCGGTGGTTATATTTGGCATACTACAGGTTCAGGGAAAACATTGACCAGTTTTAAAGCAGCTCGATTAGCAACACAGTTGGATTTTATTGACAAAGTTTTCTTCGTGGTAGATCGTAAAGATTTGGACTTTCAAACTATGAAAGAATACCAACGCTTTTCTCCTGATAGTGTCAACGGCTCAGATAGTACAGCAGGTTTGAAGAGAAATATTGAAAAAGAAGATAATAAGATTATTGTCACAACCATTCAGAAGCTGAACAACCTAATGAAAACTGAGAGTGATTTAGCCATTTATCAAAAACAAGTGATTTTCATTTTTGATGAAGCACATCGCTCTCAGTTTGGAGAAGCACAAAAGAACCTAAATAAAAAGTTTAAAAAGTACTATCAATTTGGTTTTACTGGTACTCCAATCTTTCCTGAAAATGCTTTGGGTGCAGAAACAACAGCCAGTGTGTTTGGTCGTGAATTACACTCTTATGTAATTACAGATGCTATCAGAGATGAAAAAGTATTGAAATTCAAAGTAGATTATAATGATGTAAGAGCACAATTTAAAAGCATAGAAACAGAAATAGATGAGAAAAAGTTAAGTGTAGCTGAAAACAAAAAAGCATTTTTACATCCTTCTCGTATTAAAGAAATTGCGCAATACATTCTAAAGAATTACAGAATAAAGACCCATAGAAATCAAGGAGGCTACAAAGGTTTCAATGCCATGTTTGCGGTGAGTAGTGTGGATGCAGCTAAATGTTACTACGAGGAATTAAACCGACTTCAAAAAGACAGTGAAAAGCCTTTAAAAATTGCAACCATATTCTCTTATGCTGCTAATGAAGAACAAAGTGCCATTGGTGAAATAGTAGATGAAAACTTTGAGCCATCTGCTATGGATAGCAGTGCCAAAGAATTTTTATCTGCAGCAATAAATGACTATAACGCAATGTTTAAAACCAGTTTTGGTGTTGAAAGTAATGAGTTTCAAAACTATTATCGTGACCTTGCAAAACGTGTAAAGAGTAAAGAAGTTGACCTAATCATTGTAGTAGGTATGTTCCTAACTGGTTTTGATGCACCAACATTGAATACATTATTTGTCGATAAGAACCTGCGTTATCATGGATTAATGCAAGCTTTTTCACGTACCAACCGTATTTATGATGCCACAAAAACCTTTGGAAACATTATCACTTTCAGAGATTTAGAAACAGCAACTATTGATGCTATAACGTTATTTGGAGACAAAAACACTAAAAACGTAGTACTTGAAAAGAGCTATAAAGAATATTTGGAAGGCTTTACCGATATTGCATCTGGGCAAGCACGCAGAGGTTTCAAGGATGTTGTAAAAGACTTAAATGAAAAGTTCCCGAACCCAGATGAAGTAGTAACGGAAAAAGACAAAAAGGAGTTCTCAAAACTATTTGGAGAATATTTACGAGTAGAAAACATTCTTCAAAATTACGATGAGTTTACCAAACTAAAAGCGCTTAAAACAATAGATGTAAATGATACTGAAGCTCTCGAAGTATTCAAAGAAACGTACTTTGTAACAGACAAAGACATAGCAATAATGCAAGAGATAAACTTACTACCAGAACGAACGATTCAAGATTATCGCTCAACTTATAATGATATACGAGATTGGTTAAGACGTGAAAAAAATGGCAAAGAATCAGAAGAATCGACCATCGACTGGGATGACGTAATCTTTGAAATAGACTTACTAAAATCGCAAGAAATTAACCTTGATTATATTCTTGAATTGATTTTTAATCATAATAAAAAGAATAAAGATAAAGCCACCTTGATAGAAGAAATCCGAAGAGTGATTCGTGCAAGTATAGGGAACAGAGCAAAAGAAAGTTTAGTGGTAGATTTTATAAATGAAACAGATCTTGAAAAAATCCAAGATAAAGCTAATGTTATAGATTCATTCTTCAAATATGCCCAAGATAAACAGAAAAAAGAGGCTTCGGAATTAATTACAGAGGAGAACTTAAATGAAGACGAAGCAAAACGATACATTTTAGCATCATTAAAGCGTGAGTTTGCCAATGAAAACGGAACAGAACTTAACACTATTTTACCTAAAATGAGTCCTTTAAATCCTCAGTATTTAACAAAAAAACAAAGTGTTTTTCAAAAAATAGCCACATTTGTAGAGAAGTTTAAAGGTGTTGGAGGTCAATTATAAATAATTTTATTATAAAATTCGAAAATAGGGTAAAGTTATGTTTACTTAATCTCACTAATAACTAAAATTGAAAATATTAATGTCTATTTCCTATTCACAAATTTTCAATTATCTACATTTGCAAAATGTTTTATAGAAGAAAAATAATATTAGCATTACTACAATTACTTGGTGGCGAACTTGAAAAAATTCGTATTCAAAAACTTTTGTTTTTATTTAGTCAAATGAAAATAAAATCTGAATATGATTTTATTCCGTATAAATATGGCTGTTATTCTTATTCTGCGAAAGCAGATTTAGTTACAATGGTCAAGAAGGAGATTTTAATAGAAAATGAAAATTCATTTATTAAAAATAGTACGACGGATTTTATAAAAACATTGAAATTAGACGATAAGAAAAATTTAGAAGAAATAGTGAAATTGTATGGAAAAATGAGCAATAATACGCTTATTAAACACACATATATTAATTATCCATATTACGCAACAAAAAGTTTAATTGCTGAGACTATTCTTGATGAAGAACAAATAGCAAAAGTAAATAATCAAAAAATTCAAACCAATGAAACTATACTTTTCACAATTGGTTATGAAGGAGTTTCATTAGAAAATTACTTAAACAAACTCGTGAAAAATGATGTGAAATTACTTGTCGATGTAAGAAAAAATTCATTGAGTATGAAGTTTGGTTTTAGTAAAAGCTTACTTAAAAAATATTGTGAAAGTTTACATATTAATTACATTCATATTCCTGAGGTAGGAATTAATTCAGACCAGCGTCAGGAACTACATTCTCAAAAAGATTATGATGAACTTTTTGAAAAGTATAAGAAAACAACTTTAGTTGAAACTAATTCTTATCAAAAAACTATTATAGATTTATTAAAAAAACACAGTCGAATAGCTTTAACTTGTTTTGAAGCTGATGTATGTCAATGTCATAGAAAACCCTTGGCTGAAGCAATTGCAAAATTTCCTACATTTGATTATAAAGTAAAACATTTGTAATATGGCTAATACAAGAGTTCTTATTGCTGCAAAAACATATCCAACTATTTCAAGTAAATATGATGAATTAGTTTGTACAGCAGGTTTTTTAGAAGACGGCTCTTGGATTAGAATTTATCCTATTCCTTTCAGGAAAAAATCATATACGGAACAGTACAGCAAATACGACTGGGTTGAAATTGATTTAGTAAAAAACAAAAGTGATTTTAGACCCGAAAGTTATAGACCGTACTCTTATGATACTGAAATAAAAATAGTTGGTAAACTTGATACTAAAAACTATTGGGCTGATAGAAAGAAAATTGCTCTAAAAAATGTGCATACAAATTTAGCAACTTTGATCAAAGACGCGCATAATAAAGAAATCTGTACCTCACTTGCCGTTTTTAAACCTTCAAAAATTATTGATTTCATCGCTGTAGAAGTCGAAAGAGATTGGGATAAGAAAAAAATAGAGCAACTAAAAGCAAATCGTGATCAAACTAACTTATTTGAACATCCGGAAGATCCTTTTGAAGTAGTTCAAAAATTACCCTATAAATTTTCATTTATTTTTGAAGATGATGAAGGTAAACAAAGTAAATTAATGATTGAAGATTGGGAAACAGGTCAATTATTTTGGAACTGTCTAGCTAAACATGAAAGAAATGAAAGTAAAGCAATTGAAGACGTAAAGTACAAATATTTTGAAGATTTTGCTAAAACTAAAGATTTACATTTTTTTCTCGGTACAACCGCAGTTAATCATTATGCTTCTAAAAATCCATTTATGATTATAGGTACTTTTCATCCTAAAATTGAAACTCAATTTAGTCTAGACTTATTTTAATTGTTTTTGTCTTCTAAATAAAATTCGTTCGACCTAATAGTGATATAGATTGACGTTTTACATTTCTATTGCCACTCCTTTGCCAACGCTCCAAAAAAAATTACTGGCACAGTTTTTAGAAAAAAACACGTACGCTTCGCAACTTGCGCCAGTAATTTTTTTCCCCAAGCTTCTTTACATAATGTGGCATTATAGTGCATAAAGAAACACCCTGCTGCTAATGAAAATCAAGGATGCACTATAATAACATTATGTAAAAAAGCCGCCACACCCAACGCGCTTGCCAGTGGCTCTAGGGCAACTTTTTTCATCGCTTCCTCGCACCAGCCGGCAATAAAAAAAACTGTCCTTCGCCACTGTCTTTAAAAACCTTCGCCATTTCATAGGAAACTTTACGGTTGTTTTTTCTTTCAAGAACGTTCACGGTACCTGTTTTTAGTAACTTTGTGTTTAAATAGGAAGTATTTGCATTGCTTTTGTAAGTAATAAAATGGCTTTTAAATTCAGTTAATTTGCCTATGGTAAAAGCCATTTTATTACCCACAAAACCAAAATTCCCAGTAAGAATATCATTTTTATTTGCCAGAAACCCCAAAGTAATTGCTCTAGCGGAAAAGCTGATGCCATAACGTTTTTTAAGATAATCTGCTGCATACTGAACACTGCGACTGCCAACTGAATTTCAGGCATCAGCTTTTCCACTAAAGCAATCAGAAACATCCCAGTAAGCAAATAAAAAATAATACCCTTACTTGCGCTACTGCCACATCGCAATCGGTACTATAATGCATTGTTTTTTGAAGATGCCTCCCATTTTCATCAGACTTTAACTGCAAACTTATCACTACTTCAATCAACAGACTTTCAAGCATCCTCAAAAATCAAAACCCCAACAAGAGTGTGCTTTTTTTTCAGTTTCCAAATGAATTTCAACTTATCCCTTTTTTCTTATCCCTTATCCCTAAAAAAAACCACACCCTTGTTCCTGAATTCCATCAGAAAACCCCAACATTTCAACCAAAACCTTTCACCCAAAACCAAAAAAAATAAAAAAAAGAGAGCAAAGGTAAGTTCCAGGTATTCAAAAAAAAAGTTCAAGCCCTTCGGGTTTTAAAAAAAATCTCCACCCATAACGTTACGCAAGATAATTTATACTAAAAAAAAACCCGATTTCTGATGATGTATCGGGTAGTATTTTTTTTTAAAAAACTTTTTTTTCTGAAACCTTCCACTTAAACGGACGGCTTTCTTTTTTTCTTTTTTTTCTTTTGAAAAATTTTAATGGGCGGAGCGTAGCGAGGCACACCTGCATTTCAAGAGAAAATCTGCGAAAAGTTGAAAATATAATCAATTTTTAAAGCCGAAAGTATGCAGAATTTTATCATCAAAACCCACCAGAAAGGCACGATTTACTCGAAACCCCATTTATTCCTACTTAACAAAGGGATGAACAGCGGAAAGCCACAAAAAGAGCCATTTACCAATAGTTTTGTAGTTATTTTTGACTTAGAACAGGACTGCGAAAATCTTTATTTTGTTGCTTACAGCTTATGGAAAACAAATTTTTGGCATCAACATTTAGTGGGGTCCGTAATTCCTTTTTTACGTCTTAACGATTTCAAAAAGGAGTTTTTTATAAAATCTAAAATTATGATGGAAGAACACGAAGCTCACATAAAGCACGTTGCAGCTCTTAAACTTTTGGAGCAAAAAGAAAAACAATTTCATGAAAACATCAACCTTATAAACGATATGCGTAGAGTAATTCTAACGAGGTATATAAATAGAAAATAATTAATTTTTAAATCTACAATTTGTAAAAAAAACACCGTAAAAAATAATCTAAAACACCGTAAAATAATACTCTTTAATACGTCTTACTTTACAATTTATATTTTAAAAGTTCAGTTAATCTTGAGAATAAAGGTATGGAAGTAGTTTTTAAAATTAAGCACATATACATATAATTAACTGCAATACTAAGTAAAAACAAAATTACTATGGAACAAACAAAAGAAACAAAAAGAGTTTTAATAGGCTGGCCAGGTTTTGACGGGGCTTTATTATTATCTGGTAATAATCCAGCATTGGTATCAGATGAACATAAATTCAAGGCACAAGCAGCAATTGATGCATTGCATGCAAGACAAGCTTTCCCTATTCAGAAAAATATCATTACAGACACTGGTGTAGACCTGAACGAATATTTAAATGAGTTTTGGCAACAAAACCCAAATTTAGTTCAAGAAGGATGGACAGTAAAAATTGCTGATCTAAGGGGTGTTTGCACTATTCAACCTCAAGTTGAAATTATTAACTCGAAAGAGAGAACTAATATTCAGTTGAAAACGGATATGGTAGAAATTGCTAAAACCAGTATTCCAATAACAAAACCGACTCCATTAGATGGTTCATTCGACCAAATAAAAAATGCTTTTGTATTTTCATCACCAAACCCAAATTTAAAAATACTTGTTCCAGTAAACACATCGGAAGGAATATTTGGTTTTGCAGTTGGTGTTGTTAATTCATTTGTTCAAGTAGTTAAAGTTAATGATAGGTATTTCATGAGAGACGGGCATCATAGAGCTTATGGATTTCTAAGTAATGAAATAAACTTAGTTCCTGTTTTATTCAGAGAGTTTAATTCAATCAATGACATGGGATTACCACAAGGTCTTTTTCCTGCGGAAACGTTAATAGGTAATAAACCCCCGAGACTATTAGACTATTTCGACGATTCTGTTTCTGGTATTGGTGAATTTACAAGACCGACAAAAGTAGTTGTTGTGCAAGGACTTGAAGTTGCTAAAATGTAATGATAAGCATAGTATCTATAAGCATCTACATGAAATTGGCGGTTCATTGGTTAAATGAAGTATTGTACTTCATATCAAGTTCGGTGCTGGCAGAAAATTTTCGTTTCCGAAATCGCAAAATTTTTTTTGTTACTAAACGTTAGCATTTGTTTAATTACCAAAAAGAAATACAAAGGGGATGCTGAAAACCTTTTAGAGTAAGCAAAACTAAAAATACAATAAAATGGCAAATCTAAATGGTACTTGGTACAATGAACTAGGGTCAGTTATGACCATTCAAACTAATGGTAACACTATTAGCGGAACTTATCAAACAGCGGTTGGCGATGCAACTGGAATTTACGACCTATTTGGCCAGACAGATACCGACAATGACACGTGTCAAGGAATTGGATGGGTTGTAGTTTGGCAAAATCAATATGGTAGTTCGGATTCTGTAACAACTTGGAGAGGACAATTTCAAGTGATTAATGGTATACCTACAATTGTAACAACTTGGCTTTTGACACAAGAAACTAATCCAAATGATGACTGGCAATCAACTTTAATATGTCATGATACATTTACAACTGTTCAAAAAAATCCAGAACAGATTAAAGAAAGCATTAAAAGAGGAGCTAAGTCATCTTTACCAACCAAAAGGATAAACTACCAAAAAAGAGCGTTTGGATAAACGTTTTGCACAATTTTAATCGAAAGAATAAATAACATCATTATTAATAAAAATTTCACAAACAAACAACTTAAAATCAAACATATATGGATAATCCCTTCTTAATGCAACCCGAACTCAGATATGGTGCACCACCATGTGACGAAATTTTAACCAACCGTTTCTTTACTGTTGGTTACTCCTGGTATTTTAGACAAGCAAAGTGGACATTGGAAATAATAAATAGAAATAATTATCTTGTTGGAACTGTTTTAACTACTGGGGAGCGACTTAATAATTTCAGAGCAGATTTAAGAATCCCACCTCGATTTAGAGCGAGTTTAGATGATTATGTAGGTAGTGGTTACGATAGAGGACACCTAGTAGCGAGTGCTAATCAAAGAAATCAACCCATTCAGAATAGTGAAACATTCTTACTGTCTAATATGTCTCCTCAAAAGAAAGATTTAAATCGTGAGTTGTGGAAAACATTAGAAGAAAAAGTCAGAGATCTTAACGATATGGAAAACATTTTAGAAACATACGTGTTAACCGCACCCGTATTCTATTTTAATAAAGTGATTGAAACAATTGGAAAACATGACGATTTGGGTATTGATATTCCAATTCCTCACGCCTTTGTAAAAAGCGTTCTTGCCGAGGATGATAATGGAAGATTAAAATTGTGGACTTTTTTAATGGAAAATAAAGAATTAGATGGAAAAATAGAAGACTATTTAGTAAAAACTTACGATGTAGAGCAACTTGTAGGTGGACGATTTTGGGACAGAATTAGCGGGACCGATTTACATGATCAAAAAGGGATAATTTCAGAAATTTGGGATTACAAGTAAAAAAATTTATCACATCAGATTGGAAAAAAAAGCGATTTCAATGGTTAAATGATTAACTCTTAATACCAGCAAATTTTGAGCTAGGGTTAAAATTTTTAATGATTAAAAATCTGGTTCTTCAACAGGTGCCAAAATCTTAAATCAAAAAAGCCAGGTCTTCGACTTGGCTTTCATTTTGTTTAACCCAAAGGTCACCACAATTAGAGCTAAACTTATTTTTTGTGCTTCTTATTTACGTTTTTAAGTAGAAGCGTAATTGCAAAACTGACAACCGCACCAACGGTAGCTAAGATAACCGTTTTCGCAATATCATCAGAGGAAAGATTAGGTACTATACTTAATAATGTGCCTCAAGCGGTTCCTGCTAATGTTGAACTATTTGCTGTCATCAGTAGTAGTGAGCTGACTTGCAGCCGATAAAACGCTTCCAGCTACTGCAACATAACCACCAATGGTAGTTACAATCGCAGGCAAAGCAATTGGAGCAGCTAAAATAGTGCCACCAACGGCAGCCAATGCCAACCCAACAGTTCGAAGCACTTTAAAAAACTTTGGAGTAGGAGCTTTAGCTCTTGTAATGATTTTTTTCATAATTACGTTTTTTGTCATCCTGTAAAGGATCTATTGGATAATTAATTCAACACTTTCTTTATTGTCTAATACTTTATAAACAAATGCTTTTAGCTTCGTAAAAGCTTTTCTCGACATCAAACCTAAACCAGGTCCAGAAAGTTTAGTGACTGGAGCAATACAGCCTTGCAATTCATTTTGAGCATTATTAGCAGGATGAAAAAGAATAAACTTTCTATTTGGTACATCCACCAATTCTAAATGCCATTTGTGTTTTGCACTGTATCGCTTTCTAATAAAATATTTCCCTTCTGGAATGCAGGAAACCATCGTTTCGTTCATCTTCCACGGCAACTCTATTGTGTTACAAATCAATTTACCTTCGCATTCGAGTTTACCATTGGTTCCTTCAGGGAAATAAGTTCTAGTTAATTCTAGTTTCATAAGCTTTATGACTTTCGACTTTTCACTTTCGACTAATCTTACACACCACTATCAACTTTCGCAATCGATAATGGGTTAAAAGCACCATTTTTCAAGGGATACATTTGCCCATTAATCTGTTGATAAAACTCGACTCCTAATGCCAAAAATAGTGGCTTAGTTGAGTTAGCATTAACTGCATTCACTTGGTTAATTGGAGCAGTAGCAGTTCCATCCCATGGTAAAATTGCTGTTTCAGAAGTAGCAACCACATACGTTTCAGCTTCAAAATCAATTTCAGCTCCACCTGAAATGATTTTGTAGTGCGTAGTTCCACTTGGAGCAGCAATCATATTCGTAGGAATAAAAGAGGCTAAATCCACTTTAATTTCACCAGCTACACGGTCAATAGTTGCCATAAACGGAGCAAACAAAGTAGTTCCAAGTTTACCACGAATATTAAATTCAAAACCAAATAATAATTCAGCTTCTCCATCAATAACGTTACGCAAACCCCTATCACTAGTCGTATCTGCTTGGATAACTTTAACCATTGCTTGCGTTAATCTACTAACCATTCTACCATCCGCAGAATTTAAAAGTAACGGTCTTAAAGCGGTTCTAAGCATTTTTCCTGCTTTACCAGCTCTACCAAACTCGGAGCCATTCTCACGAGTTCTTTGAAACGCAGAATCACTTGCAATTCTACTCGCGTCAATTCCGCCTTTTTCTCTCGCTAAGTGACCATCTTGCGTTTTGTAAAAAGTAATATCTCCGATAGTACCTTTCAATTTAATTATGCCTTTCTGTCTAGCCATAACTTCAAAATTTTGTTAAACATTCATCTAAAATCTCTTTCATTCTTTCAATCAGTTGCAACCACATTTTGAATGATTAAAGCAAAGTTTACAAAGCATTTCACTAAATAAAAAACAACAGCTGTACCATATGTCCAAAAACGACACAAGTGTCTCAAACAAACACAAAAACACAATAAATAAGTATGAAAAATTATAACTAAATTGCAAAAGATTTTCTGCACGTCAGAAGTATAGCATCGCTATATCAAAGGTATGGATAAAGTATGAAATTGAATAATCAGAGGGTTTGCATCTATCCGAAGGACATACAACGAATAACAGGCAAGAGTTATCGACAAAGTACTAGATTAATGCAAAAGATAAAAAAAGACCTCAATAAGCTCGAAAATGAGTTTCTAACGATTGATGAGTTCTGTACATATAGTGGAATAAAATATGAACAAGTAACTCACTTGATTTTTGGTTAAAATAGAAGAAATGCTAAAACAAATTTTAATCAAAAAAGCATCTCTAAACACTTAAATAACTAGTTCAATTTTTAGTCTTGATGCTTTAATATTCAAATATTTATTCTTATATTTGACTACTTTGAATTTAGAATAATAGTAGCCTTATAAAAGAGGTGTCAGTCGAGGTGTCACTTAAATAATATGCTTTGGGAAGTGTTGATTTTATTGGCGACTTTTGCAGCAGACAAATCCCTCTTTCTCCGCACAATTAAAGCCCTAACTATTGATTTTTAATTAGTTAGGGTTTCTTATTTCCTACACTAGCCCACATTTAGTCCACAATCAAAAAAAAACCCTCATTACTTTACAAATCTGCAAACATTGCATTGATGCAAAGTTATTTTTTACCAACTAAAATTTTTCAAAACAAAAAAAGAGAAAAAAGAAAGTGCTACAAATTGAGGAAATGACTTACGAGAATGGAGAGAAGAATGAACGACTGAAGTAAGGAATGCACTCTAAATTTGCTGTAGTTTTTATGCTGTGAAGTGTTCTTTGGAACGGAAGGAGGTTACGACTGACTAAAAAAGCATCACGTAACAAAATGAATTCCCGTAGAGAGACCTTTTGTTTAAAGGGACAACCTTGTGTGTGTGTTTAAAAACTTTTAGAAAAACTTAGTAAAATTGTTTGTTTATAATTCGGCTTAAATTGCTCTTGAAAAAAATCACATTTTAAGGTTGCACGATACGCTAACGATATATTTTTTATGATTTTAAATTTGGTAATAAATAAACCATCCATCAAACCATTTTTAGTAATCCCCGAAAAGTAATCCGATGAAACACTCAATCTATATTGCATTTCTAGCCATTTCTTATATTTTCTATCATACCAAATATTCAATTCTGCCCCTAATTTTTTGAAGACAAAAAGATCATAATTACCATTGTTATCATAAGTCTGTGTATAATATCCTGTGTTTGCAATATCTTGATCTGTTAACCCATAGAGACTAACCGAATATGGCGAAAGTGATAATCTAAAATAGTCATTAGGCTGGTATTTGATACCTGGCGAAAGCATTACTTCATATGGATTAGCAAAACCTTGTGTTTTACCATTTTGATTATAATCTTTAAAAGTATCACCGTCATAAATCGTGAAAATGGAAGTGTTTGATTTAAAAATTAAATTGGCATTCCATTTACTACTTTTTGATAATGTAAATGAAAAATCATGTAAAGTGGCTAATTCATCGTTAGCTCTTTGAATTCGGTCTGCACCTGTTAAACCTGATTTTTGAACAGCTAAATTCCAGTGTAATTCGTTGGTCATAGCAAAACGGCTAGTTTCTTTATAATAATCAAATCCTATATCAATAGTACTCGTACCTGAAAAGCTTTTTATATCAGGTCTAGATGGTGCATTATACTCCAAAACATTTCCTATATTCAAACCTATAGCAAAAGTAAAAGTATAAGCTTTTTGTGGTTCTTGGCTTTCTTCATTAACTACTGGTTTTGCTTCAAAAAATTTATGTTCAACCAAATTTAAATCGTATTTATCATATTGAGTTCTTTGAACAATCGATTTCAAAATACTGGCTTTAATAACCTTGTATTTAGAATTTATAGTAGCATAAGTATATTTTGTCTGATTTTCTTTTAGAATTTTACATCTAATTTCGGTGCTATCTTTTTTAATAATGGCATCTTTTTGAGCCAATACATTTGCTGAAAAAAAGAGAAGAGCAAAAACCAAAACTGGATTTCCTATTATTAATTTGCAAAATAAATAATTCACAATAAAACTAAATTGATGAGTTATCATAAGTATATTCCTTTTCATAGTGACGAATTTTTAGAATGAATTTTGATTTTAAAACAATAAAAAAAGAAGTTTTTTGAGCTTCCTTTTTTATGATTATTTTTTTCCCCAGGTGCTAAATCATAACTACTTATCATGACATCTTTTTTAGTGATAGCAGTACAAGTACCGTCTTCAATTTCTAGTGAGAACCCTGCAGCACATCGACTTGATCCAGCTCCAGAACCTGAAGTCATTGAACCTGTATTTGTGGCTCCCCAACTCCATGAACAAAATAAATCACAAGATCCATTTGGACAATCGTCTAAAGGTATTTCACAATCACCATTTAGACATCTAATTTCGGTTGTTTTTCCATCGCATCTTTTGGTAATTGTAAATTCTTTGAAAGTTGCTTTTCCATCACTCGTAACGCTTAAGTCACTAAAACTTGCTTTCACTGCACCGCCTCCACCAACTGGTTTTTGGGCCCCTTTTCTTGTCGATTGTCCTGTTGCCAAATCGCTAGGAGTTTTAACTTCTGAAACTGCATTATCACTCGCTTTTACAAAAATACTAAAAGGTTTGTGCATTCTTCTTCCTGTTAATAGCCTGCTGGCAGCATCTCGGGGTAAGTTAATACTGCTTTCTAATGTAACAACACACCCTTCATCTGTTGGTGTTACATTACATACTGTAGATTTTCGAAAGCGTTTACCTTGAGATGCTTTGGCATTATTTGCATCCCAATCATCTGCTGCCATAGTTTTGCCATCAGTTTGACTTACTCTAGCTTTTACATTTTTTTTCAAGTCGTAACTTGCTTTAGCTGGAGCTACAGCAGAAACTTCTTGAGCAAACAATGGATTACCAATTTCTGATAGTTTTTCAACAGCGAATTGTTCGTCAAATAATGATTTTTTACCCGTGGACTTGTATAATTGTCTGCTCATATTTTATAGTGCTAGTTTAAGGAATAAATATACATATAATTATTTGAAATTCAATGCTTTAATTTATAGAACTCCCCTATAGCAGTTTGGATCGTGATGGTTGGTTGGGGTGATTTAGTGATTTTGAATGGGCACGGATTGCAAATCCGCGCTAACGGGGTTTAAAGGTTTTAAAAAGCATTTCAATTTTTTTTAATTTGTATTAACTTTTTTTTGAGAACAATAGGGTATTCGTATAAAAAATATTCACCATTTTCAAATGCAGTCATATAAATTTTATTATTACTTATACATAAGCCATCTCCATTGTTAGCTATAGTTGCATTTAACTCTAATTCTTCAAACCCTTTTACATGTTCTAAACTTGTAACTTGAATAGTTTTTAAATTTTTGGTAATACCATCTATTTCTAATAATTCAAATACAGGTTTATCTTGATAATAATAAATAGCTAATATAAATCGGTCATTCAAAATAGAATTTATACACAGGCTTCTATAATTTATTTTAAGCTTTATGCTGTCCTCTGCAAATGCTGGTATTTTTTCCTGAATTGGTTTATCACCAAGTCCCAAGAGTTTATAATCCATAAAATTGCCACTAAAGTTACTAATTACTCCACCATTTAAAAGGTTACCGAATACTTGCCCATCACAAGTAAAATAATTTGTTCTGCTATGCCAATTAATATATTTCAAATAGCTTTTGTCGTAAGTCGTAGGAAGAAATTTTTCAAAATAAAATGTATTATTAAGACCCAGTTTAAAAACTGAAAAAGATTTTTCTGCAATTTTCGGTAATACTTTTAATGGCAAACCCGCATCAGGATTATTATCAACTATTAACAAAGAATCTTTAATATAAAAACCACGATCCAACCCACACCAAAACCCAGCTTTTTTAGGAACTAAATTTTCCTTAGGATAGCTTCGAGTATTTATATAATATGCACTTAGATAATTTAAACTGGTATCAAATTTTAAAATTGCTGGGTACGCCTCTCCAATCAAGTTATATTTTTCTTGTTGTTTTTCACCCAATTCGTTAACATATGTCATATATTTAAGACTTGAATAAACTGAACTTTCCCAAGGCACCGTTACTTCAAACCCTGTAGAAACATAAATAAAATTATCTTTAAATGATGCGCCTGAAAAATAATTTGGATCTCGGTTGTATTTGTTTTCATTATTTTTTTTTGCTATTTCACAATTTTTTTCATTTGCTGAAATATATCTACAATAGAAATCTAAATAATCAAATGCACTTTTATTCGATTTTTTTTCAAATCTACCTGTTTCAACATTTAGAATATTTATGTTATTTTTCATATCTGTTATATAAAGCAATTTTCCAGAATAATATGGTCTAATTATATCTCTATTTGTTGAAAGTCTTAAGCTGTCTGGATAAATTTTTGTTTTTTTTGGCTCCCCAATGCCAATTATATCTTTCGGTAAATTAAATCCATTATCACTCAAAGAATGAAGTTTAATACTATTAGCACCTCCAATTAATCGGTAATTATAAATATAGAACCATTTAGTCATAAGTGTTTGTACGTTTAATAAATTATAAAGTTTGGCATCTTGTATATAATGAACATTTTTATCAACGTTTTTATTTATATAAAAAATTTCATTAAAGTATTTTTCTTCATCATTTTGCTCTTTACTTACCACTCCATTATTTATATAAACGATGTAAATTGGTATGAATTTAGCAAAAAGCCTCATTTCAGTATAAGCTTTAATTACTTCAGGAACAAGTGTAAGTGAGCTGAGTGTAGGATCAAAAGTGATAACAAAGTATGAAGACGGTATTTTAGTATTGTGATATTCTCTGAAATTTTTATCAAATTTTCCATTATCTAAATATGTCAAACCTGTTATTGGTTCTATTTGAGAAAATGATTTAAGAAAAATAAATGTCGTTAAAATAAGCAATACTAATTTTTTCATTTTTGTAAATTGATAAACAAGAAGGATTTTTATCCTTCTTGTTTTATTAATGACTGGTAAAAAATTACCCTTTAATAGGATCATCCATTAAATCTTCGTCCGACAGACCTTCAAACCTTAAATACTCAGCACCATTTTTGATTCCTAAATACATCTTAATACTACTCTTAGTGATGTTTTCATTAAGGTCAACAGATATTTCAACAGAAGAAAATTTACCACACCATCCCCTATTAAATTGACAACATCCCCCGCTTCTTCTATGCCCTTTTGAAATGGCGCTTGAAATTGCATAGCCTACAGTTTCATTTTTTACTTTAATTGGTGTTTTCTTATTAAAATTTATATACTTACTTACTTCTTTAAGATTAGTGACTTGTCTTTCTGTCTTCCTAATTTGCTCTTCTGTAACTTCCTTTTTTTCTTGTGCATTTACTTTAGTCGTACTTAAAGTAAATACTAGGCCTAAAAGAATTAAGCCTTGAGCTGATTTTTTAATAATTTTTTCCATAATTTTTGTTTTTATTTTTTGCCTACTCTATTCAGTTTTCGGCTTTCCTGTTTATGTTATTTGTTTTCTTGGTGTTTTCATAATAATTCAAATTTAATAATTTTTGAAAACACTCTCTTAGTTTTTGACTAAATCATTACACTTTTTGCTGACGATTTACAAATTTAATTGTATTTTTTAAATAAAATTGTGATAATTATCATAAGATTATTTTTTTGCAAAGATAAAACTTCTAAAATAATGAAATGTGATATATGTTACACAAGATTATATTTGTAAATTTACTAATTTTAAGTTAGCAATTTGATTTACTATTAAATTAAATAGACTATTTAGGTACTACTTATAAGTTGATCATCATTTTTATTTTTTAGTAAATAAGTATATGTATTTAGTT
>Ga0209443_1001037_pt1 | contig 17993 bp, 16 predicted proteins | sample LauGreBMM110DCMD_2_FD_187571 | JGI IMG/M metagenome (GOLD analysis project Ga0209443, IMG submission 187571) | Freshwater lake microbial communities from Lake Michigan, USA - Su13.BD.MM110.DCMD (SPAdes) (version 2) | ecosystem: Environmental > Aquatic > Freshwater > Lake | place: Lake Michigan... | reverse complement strand
ACCGCACAGTCCGTGCCTCGAAACCATGAAGAACGTCGTCCTGCTCGGCAGCACCGGCTCCATCGGCACCAGCACGCTCAAGGTCGTGGAAGACCTGCCCGGGCGCCTGCGCCTGGTCGGCCTCGCCGCGGGCGGCAACGCCGATCTGCTCGTCGAGCAGACCGCGCGGCATCGTCCGGCCGTCGTCTCGATCAACGACCCGGCGAAGGCGGCGGACGTCCGGGCCCGTGTCGGCGCCGGCACGCGGGTGGTCTGCGGCACCGAAGGGCTCTTGGAGCTGGCCACGCTCCCCGAGGCCGATGTCGTGCTCATCGCCATCGTCGGCACGGCGGGATTGCTTCCGGCGCTGGCGGCCATCCGCGCCGGCAAGGACATCGCGGTGGCGTCGAAGGAGATCCTGGTGATGGCCGGCGAGCTGGTGATGCGCGAGGCCAAGGCGCACGGCGTCAAGGTGCTCGCCGTCGACAGCGAGCATTCCGCGATCTTCCAGTGCCTCGACGGCAAGCCCGGCGCGTCGGTGCGCAACCTCTGGCTCACGGCCTCCGGCGGGCCGTTCCGCGACAAGGCGAAGTGGCCCGCGGAGGTCTTCCCCTCGATCACGCTCGAGCAGGCGCTGAAGCATCCGTCGTGGGTCATGGGCCGGAAGATCACCATCGATTCCGCCACGCTGTTCAACAAAGGCCTCGAGATGATCGAGGCGCGATGGCTCTTCGGGATCGAGATGGCCCGGGTGCAGGTCGTGGTGCATCCACAGAGCATCGTCCACTCGATGGTCGAGTTCGTGGACGGCTCCATCATCGCCCAGATGTCGGCCCCGGACATGTGCCTGCCGATCCAGATCGCCTTGTGCCATCCGGACCGGGTGGGAAGCGACCGCGTGCAGACAGATCTCGCGAAGATCGGGACGCTGACCTTCGAGGAGCCGGACACGGACCGTTTCCCGGCGCTCAAGCTGGCGCGCCGGGCGGGCGAGGTCGGCGGGACGCTGCCCGCGGTGTTCAACGCCGCCAATGAGGTCGCGGTGGAACGCTTCTGCCGGCGCGAGCTGTCCTTCACCGGTATCACCTCGACGGTCGACCGTGTGTTGGCGGCGCACCAGGTGGTCGAGGACCCGGCCCTCGACCAGATCCTCGACGCGGACCGCTGGGCCCGCAGCGCGGCGGCCTAGGCGGCCTTGGGCGCCAGAGCCGCCAACACCCGGCAGAGCGCCTCCATGCGGGGCACGGTCAAGCCGGCGGAACGGGCCGCGGACAGCGGGCGGAGGAACAAGTTGTCCAACTCCAACGGCGAACCGCGCTCAAAATCGACCAGCGTGGACGCACGGTAACTCCCCATGCCCCGGGTCCGCTCGATCTCGGCGTCGACGAGGCCCGGATCGATGGCGTGGCCGAGCGCTCCGGCAGCGGCGATCACTTCCGCCATCAACCCGCGCACGAGCGCCATCCATCGCGGGTCGGCGAGCAGTTGGTCCGTGGGCCGGCACGCACCGCGCGGCGCACCGGCGGCGACCTCGCCGGCCAGGACGGCCTCGTATCCGGCGACGGACGCGACGCCGAGTCCGTTGAACGGGATGTTCCACACGAGTTTGACCCAGTGCGCCATCGCGAGGTCCGCGGCGACCTGGCAGGGGATGCCGGCGTGGCGGAACATCGTCGCGAGGTCGTGCGTGCGCGGCTCCGGCCAGCGCCGGAACTCCCCGAAGAGGATCTTGCCGCCGTCGAGATGCCGCACGACGCCGGGCGCGATGCGGTTCAGCGACACGAAGCACAGCCCGCCGAGGATCTGCGCGACCGGGAAGAGCTCTGCCAGGTCCTCCTCGTTGCCGAGGCCGTTCTGGAGCGTGAGGACCGCGGTGTGCGCCGCGACCAGCGGCGGGAGAAGCCGGGGGAACTCGCGGTTGGCGGTGGTCTTCAGGCCGATCAGCACGAGGTCGCAAGGACCGATCTCTTCGGGCGTCGCGGCGCAGCGCGGACGCGCCCGGAAGCTTTCGGTGAGGCCGCGGACCTCGATGCCGTCGCGGCGGACCGCTTCGAGGTCGGACCACAGCAGCAGATGCGTCTCGTGGCCGTCGCGGCAGAGCTTCGCTCCGTAATAGCTGCCCAGCGCACCGGGTCCGACCACAGCGATCTTCAAGGTGGAGGAGAGAAGGAAGACGGGGGGACGAAAACGGCCTCCTGGGGACAGGAGGCCGTTTCCAGGGGACAGGCGCTTACTTGACGCCGAGGATCGCGTCCTTCGCGGCCTTGGCCACGCGGAACTTCACGACCTTCTTGGCCGGGATCTTGATCTCCGCGCCGGTGGCGGGGTTGCGGCCGATGCGGGCCTTGCGGTTCACGAGGACGAGCTTGCCGACGCCGGGGAACGTGAAGGTGTTCTTGGCGTTCTTGTAGGACAGCTCGGCGAGGACCTCGAGGACGGCCACAGCCTGCTTCTTGGAGATCTCCGCCTTCTCGGCGACGGCGGTGGCGATCTGGGATTTGGTGAGGGCTTTGGTGGAGGCTTTGGTGGGGGCTTTGGCCATGATTTGTGGAGTTTTTGTGTTGCTGTTGCTCGGTCTCTTGAGGGCCGAAATACGGGCGCATTTAAGCAACGGACCAGAAGGCGGCAAGGGAAAACCCCCGTGAAACCGCGCCGATATGGAAGGCGGCACCGCGCGGTTCCGGCCGGATGCGATCTAAAATGCCGGACAAGGCAGCCGGGGCGGAGTCGCGCTTGCTCTGCTGAAAACACCGGCCGGAGAGAGAATCTGGAACGCAGGAAAGCAGGAAAATCGGAGCTTTGCTGGTTCCGCTCCTGCTTTCCTGCTTTCCAGATTCATCCGATCCAAAGAGCTGTCAGCCCTCCGCTGCATCGCAGGTCGGCAATCAGCCAGCGCCGCCTTGTGCCCAGCGCCAAGGGGTCTTCTCGCGCCCTGCCAAATCCGGATCGCCGGAACAGGAGCAGAGCACGACGCCGCAAAAACGGTCCGCCACTTCCGATCACAACCGTTCCTGCCGCCCGGCTTGACCCGCCTCGTCCGGATCCTCACTCTCGGCGCGTGCCAGGACCCACCACAATCACCGGAGACCTCCGCTACGAGGTCGTGCGCCAGATATACGAGGGCGGCATGGGCATCGTCTACGAAGCACAGCAGATCGGGACGCGCGGGTTCGTGAAGCGGGTGGCGATCAAGGTGATCCGCGAGCGCTATGCGGCGCAGCCCGAGTTCATCGAGAACTTCATCGGCGAGGCCAAGCTCGTCGCGGACCTCATCCACACGAACATCGTCCAGACGTACCACCTCGGCGACATCGGCGGCGGATGCTTCATCTGCATGGAGCTGATCCGCGGGGTGAACCTGGAGCAGTTCGCCCAACGGCTCGCCGAGGGCGGGCGCAAGCTGCCCGTCGAGCTCGCCGTGTTCATCGTCAGCCGCATCGCCCGAGGTCTCGCCTACGCGCACGCGAAGACCGACCGCGACGGGCACCTGCTCGGCATCGTCCACCGCGACATCAGCCCCAAGAACATCATGATCGCCTTCGAGGGCGACGTGAAGGTCACCGACTTCGGCATCGCCAAGGCGAAGGGCCTGCTCAAGGACAAGGAAGGCGAGGAGGTGGCCGGCAAGCCCGAGTACATGAGCCCGGAGCAGGCGGATTTCATGGTGACGGACAAGCGCTCGGACATCTTCTCCGCCGGCATCGTCCTGGCGCAGCTGCTCACCGGGGAGAACGTCTTCAAGGGCGCTTCGCCCGAGGAATCGCGCCAGCGGGTGATCTGCCATCCGGTGCCCGACTTCACGCGCATCAACCCGGAGATCGAGCCCAAGCTCGGCCAGATCCTCCAGCGCTCTCTCAGCCGCGACCTCGCCGGCCGCTACCAGAGCGCCGACGAGCTGCTCTACGAGCTGGAGCACTTCATCTACCACCGCGGCTACGGGCCCACCAACGAGACGCTGGGCAAGTTCATCCGGGAGCTCTTCAAGGAAGAGGCCGCCGCCCCCGCGGCATCCGCCTCCGCGGCATCCGCCTCGTCCCGCGGCCAGACCACGCGGATGGCGCCGCATGCTCTGGAGCCCGCGCCCCCGGCCGCGTCCAAGCGCGGCGCCGGCCTTTTCGACCGGCTCAAAGCCAAGATCTCATGAGCCGACCCGCCGCCAAAGGCCGCACCGTCACGTTGGGGCTCCTGCAGCACGCCTGCGGTCCCGACCCCGAGGACAACCTCGCCACCACCCTCGCCGCCGCTACCCGAGCGGCGAAGGATGGTGCACAGATCATCTGCACGCAGGAACTCTTCCGGTCGCAGTACTTCTGCCAGGACGAGGACCACGCGAACTTCGGCCTCGCCGAACGCATCCCCGGGCCGAGCACCGCGACGTTCCAGAAGTTCGCCAAGAAGCACGGCGTCGTCGTCATCGCGTCGCTCTTCGAGAAGCGGGCCGAAGGTCTCTACCACAACACCGCCGCCATCATCGACGCCGACGGCTCCCTGCTGGGCATCTACCGCAAGATGCACATCCCGGACGACCCGTTGTACCACGAGAAGTTCTACTTCACGCCGGGCGACCTCGGGTTCAAGGCGTGGACCACGCGGTTCGGCCGCATCGGCGTGCTCATCTGCTGGGACCAGTGGTATCCTGAAGGCGCGCGCCTCACGGCGATGAACGGCGCGGAGATACTCTTCTTCCCCACGGCGATCGGCTGGCATCCGTCGGAGAAGCAGGAGTTCGGCACCCACCAGCAACTCGCGTGGGAGACCATCCAGCGTTCGCACGCGGTGGCCAACGGTTGCTTCGTCGCCTCGGTGAACCGCATCGGGGTCGAGCAACCGGTCGGCGGCGACGGCATCGAGTTCTGGGGCCAGAGCTTCGTGGCCGGCACCAGCGGCCAGATCCTCTCCAAGGCCTCCGTCGATCGCCCGGAGAACCTTATCGTCCCCGTCGACCTCGCGAAGGTCGACACCACGCGCACCCATTGGCCGTTCCTCCGCGACCGCCGCATCGACGCCTACGGCGACATCACGAAACGCTTCGTCGACTGAGCAGCCACCGGCCATGGCTCTCTCGCTACGCTCTCCCGATCCTGCCGGCCAAGGACGGGGGCTGTCCGAGAAGGCCTTCAGCGGCGGACGGGTGCTTGGATCCTGATCCCGGTCTCGCCGAGGGAGGCTTGTCGAGAGGCGGTGCTCCGGGGCATCGTCCCGACCGCAACGATCTATGGCCAAGTCCACGAAATCCAAGTCCGACCGCTACGTCATCATCATGGCCGGAGGGCGGGGCGAGCGCTTCTGGCCCGTCAGCCGCGAGGCCACGCCGAAGCAGCTGATCACGCTGATCGGCGGCCGCTCGTTCCTCCAGCAGGCGGTCGACCGGGTGCTGCCGCTCGTGCCGATCGAGAACATCCTCATCATCACGAACGCCGTCCAGGCGCCGACCGTCCGCAAGCAACTGCCGGAGCTGCCGAAAGACAACGTCATCGCCGAACCCGTCGGCCGCGACACCTGCGCCGCCGTCGCGCTCGGCGCGGCCGTCGTCGGCGCGCGCTCGACCACCGCGGTGATGGCCGTGTTGCCCGCCGACCACGTCATCCCGGAGGAGAAGAAGTTCCGGCAGGTCCTCGCCGACGCCTTCGACGTGGCGTCCCGCGGCCAGGTGATCGTCACCATCGGCATCCATCCGTCCACGCCGGAGACCGGCTACGGCTATATCCAATCCGGCAACCGGCTTCCGGCGCCGGCCGGCGCGAAACCGGGCAAGACGGCCTTCTTCAAGGCGGAACGGTTCGTGGAGAAACCCGACCTCGCGACCGCCGAGCGGTACCTCGCGGAAGGCAACCACCGCTGGAACGCCGGCATGTTCGTCTGGTCCTTCGTCACCATCTCCAACGCCCTGGAGAAGCATCAGCCGGAGATGGACGCCGCGTGCCACCGCTGGTTCGCCGCGGCCGCCAAGAGCCCTGCCGCGCTCGCCAAGGTCCTCGCGAAGGAATATCCCGGGATCCGCAAGATCAGCATCGATTTCGCGCTGATGGAGAAGGCTAAGAACGTGGTCGTGGCCGACGGGGCGTTCAGCTGGGACGACCTCGGTGCCTGGCCCGCGCTCGCCCGCCACGTGAAGCAGGACGCCGAGGGCAACGCCGCCGTGGCCGACTTCGTCCACGTGGATTCGGCCCGCAACATCGTCTATGACGCCCGCACCAAGGGCCGCACGCCGATCACCTTGGTCGGCATGAAGGACAGCATCATCGTGCTCACCGACGATTCGACCTTGGTCGCGGCCAAGGGCGAGGCGCAGAAGATCAAGGAGCTGGTCAAGAAGCTCGCCGCGGATCCGGCGCGGAAGAAACTGGTCTGAGCGGCCCCGGCCCGCCCGAAGGCGCGGACACGCGAAGCATGACCGGGTCCCGGGACGCGGCGGCGTCGCACATCAAGGGGTCGCAGCGGCGGTGATGCGGGGTTGTCCTGCCGGTCGGCGACGCTAGCTTCTGTCCGTCGCATGGATGCCCGCCGTTTCCTCACCCTCGTCGCCAGCGCTTTCCTCGTGCTCAAGGGCATCCTGTCGGCGCGCGCCGAGGAGACCGCGGAGGACGCGCTGCGGCAGATGAAACAGGTCGTCCGGTCGCGCTTTCCCGACGTCCGGCAGCTCTCCACGGCCGAGCTCGCGACCTGGTTGGCGGACACGAACCGCCCCGCTCCCTTGCTGCTCGATGTGCGGACCCCGGCCGAGTTCGCCGTGAGCCATCTTCCCGGTGCGCGCCGGACCGATCCGCCGAGCACCGCCGCCGAGCTGTCGACGTCGTTGCCGGCCGCCCGCCCGGTGGTGGTCTATTGCTCGGTCGGATACCGCTCGTCCGAGCTCGCGACGCGGCTGATCAAGGCCGGTCGGACCAACGTCATGAACTTGGAGGGCTCGCTCTTCCAGTGGGCCAACGAAGGTCGCGCCTTGCGGTCCGCGGTCGGCCCGGCCAAAGCCGTGCATCCGTACAACGAGAAGTTCGGCCGCATGCTCCGGCCTTCGCTGCGCCCGGCGCGATGGGAGACCCCGAAGTGACCGACCTCGCGGGCATCCAGCAGTGGCGCGGCCTCGCGAGCGTCGGCTGGTTGGTGGTGCTGCTCGCGTGGGAGACGGCGGCGCCGTTCTTCGTCTTGTTCCGGGACCCGCGGGAACGCGGCCTGCACGCGTTGCGCAATTTCTTGCTCGGACTGGTGAACGCGATCGTCGTCGGATCCGCCTTCGTCCTGGCGTGGCGGGCGGTGACCGCTTGGGCCGGGACGCACCACTTCGGCGTGCTGAACTGGATCTCCGCGCCCGACGGGCTGCGCATCGTGCTCGCCGTGCTGATGCTCGATGCGTGGACCTATGGATGGCACCGCATCTGCCATCGGGTGCCGATGCTCTGGAGCTTCCATCGCGTCCACCACGGCGACGCGCGGATGGATGTCACGACGGCCAACCGCTTCCATCTCGGCGAGATCGTCGCGTCTTCGGTGCTGCGCATCGCGTTGCTCCCGCTGCTCGGCGTCCGCTTCGGCGAGCTCGTGCTCTACGAGACGCTGCTCCAAGCGGTCGTCCAGTGGCAGCACGCCAACATCGCCTTGCCCCCGGCGCTCGAACGGATGCTGCGCCTGGTCGTGGTCACGCCGGGCCTGCACAAGGTCCACCATTCGCGCGAGCGACCCGAGACCGATTCCAACTACGCGTCGCTCCTGTCGGTCTGGGACCGTCTGTTCGGCAGCCTCCGGCTGCGCGAGCGGCCGGAGGAGATCCGGCTGGGCCTCGACGGCTTAGACGGCGCGGAGCGGCAGACGCTCCCCGGGCTCTTCCGCGAGCCGTTCCGCTGACGGCGCGGGCGGGGTGGCGGAGGCGGATCCGCTCCTCCCGGACATCGCATCGGTTGTCGGAAGGCCTCCTTGCGACATCCGGGTGACAGGCCGTGCCGAGAACGTCGTTGTCGACGTCCGTCCATCGCTGTTCCTATCCCTGCGTGCTTTCCCTCGCCCGCTCCTTCGCCGGTACCGTTCCTCGCCGGGTCGCGCTCCTCCTCCTCGCGGTCGTCGGCATCGGAGCGTCGTCGCGTGCGGCCGAGTATTTCCCGCCGTCGGACAAGGACGGCGGGTGGCGCACGCTGACGGACGCCGGGCAGATCCGCCGCAAGGCCGGCATGGACCTCGACCGCTTGGAGCGCGCCTACACCTTCACCCAGCGGTGCAGCCAGAACGGCGGCCTGCTCGTCGTGCGGCGCGGCTACCTGGTGTTCGAGCGGTACTTCGGCCGGGCGTCGCGCGACGTGAACCCCGACATGGCGTCCACCGGCAAGGCCTACACCAGCATCGCCAGCGGCATCATGCTCCGGGAATTCCGCGACAAGATCCCCGAAGGGCTCGACACCAAGGTCTTCACGGAACGTTTCCTGCCCGAGGCCCTGCCGCTCGACGACCCGCGCAAGGCCGACATCCGGCTCGGGCATCTGCTCAGCATGACCTCGGGCCACTGGGGCGAAGGCGGATCGCCCTCGACGGTCGTCCTCGGCAAGGCCGGCGGCCTGAAGGGCGTGCCCGGCCAAGATATCCGCGACCTCGACGGATCGTCGTTGCGCGTCCCGCTCTGGACCCACGCCGGTGCGGGCTATTCCTACTCGTCGCCCGCACCGCACATCGCCTCGATGGTGCTGCGGCGTGTCACCGGGATGGACCTCAAGGACTACATCGACACGCGCCTCGCCAAACCGATGGGCTGGGGCCCGTGGGACTATTGCCTCCATCGCGGCGACGTGCGGATGCCGCACGCCAACGGTGCCGGCAGCATCGCCGTCCACGCGACCGACGCGCTCCGCTTCGGCTATTGCCTGCTCCGCGAAGGTCGGTGGGGCGGGCGCCAACTGATCCCGGCGGACTACATCGTCCAGTGCCGCCGGCCGTCTCCCTACAACCCGCACACGCCGTTCAGCCTGCAGTTCGAACACAACGCCGACGGCCACGTCGCCGGCGCGCCGCGGGACGCGTTCTACAAATCCGGCGCGGGCGGATTCGGCATCTTCATCGTGCCGTCGCTCGACCTGGTGATCTACAAGATGGGGGGGAGCAACGGCCAGTACGACCCGACCTTCACCGACGTGCCGCAGCCGAAGACGGTGGACACCTCGCGCGACGGCTGGACGTCGATCCCGCGCACCCCGTTCCACGAAGGCAGCCTTGGCGGCGACGACGGCCTGCGCCGCGTGCTGGAGATGGTGGGCGCGGCGGTGCGCGATTGAGCCGCGCCCGGATTTTCCACGTGCGTCCATGCCGGTCCCTGCATAGCTTCACCTCATGCTCATCTGGTTGCTTGTGCTCGTGCTCGTCGGTGGCTTCGCGGCCATCGGGTTCCAGACCGGGTCCATCCGCGCCTCGGTGTCGTTGCTCGGGGTGGTCCTCGGGCTCCTGTTGGCGCCTCTGGTCGGCGGTTTGCTGACGCCGCTGTTCGCTTCGGCCGGCGTCATCTGGCAACAGATCCTGCCCACGGTGGTCGGATTCGTCCTGGTGTGGGCGGTCGGGTTCGGTCTGGGCTTCGTCGCCCACAAACCGGTCGAGCTGCACTTCAAGTACCGCGAGGACGACTCGACCCGCGTGAGCTTCGAGCGCATGAACAAAGCGCTCGGCGTGTTCGTGGGCATGTTGGCCGGCGTGCTGGTGTTCTTGGCGGTCGGCAAGTCGGTCTACGCCAAGGGGCATCTCACCACCCAACTCGCCGCCGAGGCGGGTGAAGCGAGCCCGGTGAGCTACATCAACCAGCTCCGCAACGACATGGCCCAGAGCGGCTGGGACAAGACCTTCGCGTCCCTCGACCGGACCCCGGCGCAGGACTACGCGATCGACGACATCCTTGGGCTCATCCACGCCAACCCGCTCCTCCAAGGCCGGGTGCAGAATTATCCGCCGTTCCTCGCGCTGGGCGAGCGGTCGGAGTTCACCGACCTCGGGGCCGATGCGGATTTCCAGAAGCTCCTCCAGGACCGGGCCGGCTTCACGGCCATCTATACCCACCCGAAATCCCAGGTCATCCTCGGCAACGCCGAGCTCCGCCAACTCCTGCTCGCGACCGACCTCAAGGATCTCAAAACCTATCTGGAGACGGGCAAGTCACCCAGATTCGACGACGAGAAGCTGCTCGGCCGCTGGCGTGCGGATGTCGGATCCACCGTCACCGATGCGCGCCGCAAGCGCACCAATCTCCAGCCCGCCGACCTGAAGGCGCTCCGTTTAATGCTCAACACGGTGCTGAAGCAGGCCTCGCTCACCGCCTACACCGACGGCCGCTACGTGCTCACGGTCCCGGTGCCCGCCGCGCCCAAGGCCGATGCCGCCGCCGATGCCGCCACCGCTCCGGCCGCCGATCTATTGACCGCCCGCTACGGCCGCCGTCCCGGAGCGCCCGCGGCCGCTCCGGTCGTCCGCGCCGCGCCCCCGATGGATCCGATGGCGGTGGCCAAGAAGATCCTCGCCGACGGCAACAAGAGCGGCAAAGGCCTCACCGACCTCTCGACGGAGGGCACGTGGCTCCGGGCTTCGGACAAGTACGTCCTCAGCTCGAAAAAGGACGGCAAAGAGGAGTCCCACGAAGCCAGCATCTCCGAGGTCGGTCGTCTGGCCATCCCGGTGCCCGAGCTCAAGCTGACGCTCTTCTTCGTCCGCGCCATCTGATCGCCGGAGCGGCGTGCGCTGGTCGGCGCGTCCATCGTTCCTGTCCCGCCACGGCCCCGGTCGCTCGACCGGGGCCGTCGCGTTACCGCTTCCCGCCGGGAGCCGCCCGCGTAAGCTGGGCCGCATCGACGCCGATGCCGCCAACCGTTCCCGGGCCGACCTGCCGCGCTTCGCGGCGTGGCGGCCGCTGGCGTTCGCCGGGCTCTGGACGCTCGTCGGGCTGGCGTTCGCCGGGCAGCTCTATCTAACGCAATCGAAGATCGGTTCGCCGGTGACGTGGGGCTTCGCCGTGACGCGGTCGTTGGCGGATTGGTACGTGTTCGCGCTCTTGTCGTTGCCGGCGGTGGTCTTCGCCCGGCGGTTCCCGCTGGGCAGCGCCCCGTTGCGCCTGCTGGCCGTGGTGCATCTCGTCGCCAGCCTGCTCTTCTCGCTGGTGTGGATGCTCCTGCGCGCGGGCGTGGCCGCGGCGATGGAAGGGAGTCCGTTCGCGGAGACGTTGCGCCATGCGCTGGTCGCGACGCTCGTCTTCAACCTGCTGGTCTACTGGGTCGTCGTCGCCGTGGCCCACGCCATCGGTTTCTACCAGAGCCTCCGCGAACGCGAGCGCCGCACGCTCGAGTTGGAGAAACACGTCACCGAGGCGCGGTTGCTCGCTCTCCAGATGCAGCTGAACCCGCACTTCCTCTTCAACGCCCTCCACGGCGTCAGCGCGTTGATGTACCGCGACGTGGACGCGGCGGACCGGATGCTCGTGAAGCTCAGCGAACTGCTCCGGCACGCGCTCGACCGCACGGATGCCCAGCGCGTCCCGCTCCGCGACGAGCTCGCCTTCCTCGACCGGTATCTGGAGCTCGAGCAGATCCGCTTCGGCGGAAGGCTGAGCGTGAAGCACGAGATCGAGGATGCCGTCCGCGACGCCGCGGTGCCCAACCTGATCCTCCAGCCGCTGGTCGAGAACGCGCTCAAGCACGGCATCGAGCCGCAGACGCGCCCCGGCCTCATCACGCTCCGCGCCGCGATCCTGCCCGGTCGGCGCGTCCGGCTGGAGGTCGAGGACAACGGCCGCGGACTCGGACCGGGCAAATCGGCCGAGGGCGGCATCGGCACCGCGAACTCGCGCTTGCGGCTCGTCCAGCTCTACGGCGATGCCGCGCGCATCGAGTTCCTTCCCGGCGCCGACGGCGGGCTGCGGGTGCGGGTCGAGTTCCCGTTGGAACGATGAGCCCCGTTCCGATGGACGACACCTCCTCCACCCTATCGCCGCGCGCGGTCGATCCGACGCATGTCGTGCATCGCGGACGCCGGCTCGTGAGCTTCGGTGGATGCGATTACCTGCGGCTCTCGTGGCATCCATCCGTGCGGCAGGCGGCGAGGGACGCCATCGATGAGTGGGGGTTGGACGCCGCCGCTTCCCGTTCCACCACCGGCAACCTCGCGTTGTATGGCGAGCTGGAGAAGAGCCTCGCGAGGTTCTTCCGCGCCGAAGCCGCTGTGCTGACCCCGAGCGGCTACCTGGCGCCGATCGTGGCCGCGCAGGCGATGGCGGGCCGGTTCAGCCACGCGCTCCTGGACGACGGGTCGCACGGCTGTCTCCACGACGCGGCCGGGATGTTGGGGTGTCCGGTCGTCCGGTTCCGGCGCGACGACCCGGAGGCGTTGGCCGCGGCGGCGCACGGTTGCGGCGCGGGCGCGAAGCTGCTCGTGCTCGCCCACGGGCTCTCGCCGCTCGACGGCTCGGTGCGGCCGCTGGACCGGTATCTCGCGGCGGTCCCGTCCGACGCGTGGATGCTGGTGGACGACGCGCACGGGGCCGGTGTGCTCGGGCCGAAGGGGCGCGGGGCGGTGGAATCCTTGGGCCTCGACCGGTCGCGGGTGGTGCTCACCGTGACCTTGAGCAAGGCGTTCGGCTGCCACGGCGGAGCGGTGCTCGGACCGCGGTGGTTGCGTGCGTCGGCTTTCGCGACCAGCCGGGCGTTCGGCGGCGGGACGCCGCTGCCTCCTCCGATGGCCGCCGCGGCGCTGGAAGCGGTCCGCGTCATGCAGGACAGCGGACCGGCCCGGGCCCGGCTTGCCGCCAACGCGGCGCGCGTGCGCGAGGTGCTGACCGGTCCAGATGCCGACCCTGTCCTTCGGCCCGGGCCGATGTTCTGCGTGGCGCCGGCGACACCGGCGGGCTTGGCGCGTCTCCGTCGCGGCCTACTGGCCGCGGGGATCTTCCCGCCCTTGATCCGCTATCGGAACGGTCCGGCGAACCACTTCTTCCGCTTCGCCGTCTCGAGCGCCCATGGCGGCGAACCGATCGGGAGGTTGCGGGACGTCCTCGCACGGTTCCTCGCAACGGAAGGCGGAGAGCCTGTTTGAAAAGGCCGGCCGGCCCGGTAGGACAGGCTTCTAGCCTGGCTGCCTGCGGGCTTCCAGCCCGTGGCACCGCATGTCTGGCATGGGGCTGGAAGCCCCGGAACAGACAGCCCGGAGGCGCTGTCCTACCTTTCAGACAGGCCCTGAGCCGGAACCATGCAGATAGATCCGGGTGGAACGGCCAACTTGGCCGTTCTCGGCGGCAACTTGCCGCCGAGTTTCGGCTCATCGGCATCCCTTCCTCTAGCCGGTGTCTCCCTTTTTGAGTCAACGTCCTCCTCCACCATGCCAACCCTCCAGGGTGTCAAAACTTTTGAGGCAACAGGCGCGAAGCCCGGCGGGTCGGGTCGGCCGCTCTTGTAATCGCGACTTCCGTCGCTAGCGTCCGCCCACGTCATGTCGTCGTTGCCGTTCGAGCTGGCCTTAGCGCTGCGCTATCTGCGCCCCAAGCGCACGTTCGTGTCGGTGATCACCCTCATCTGCATCCTCGGCGTGATGCTCGGTGTCTCCGTGCTGATCATCGTCATCGCGGTGATGACGGGCTTCGACAACAAGTTCCGCGACAGCCTGATCGGCTTCCAGGCGCACCTGAAGGTCGAGCGCCGGCAGGCTTCGATGTCCGATTGGGCCGCCGTGATGGATCGGGTCGCCACCAATCCTGCCGTCCGCGGCGTCGCGCCGTACATCAACACGCACGTGCTGGTCCGGTCCGAGCCCGCGAACGGTGGCGCATCGCGCCGGTTCGTCGCCTTGGTGCGCGGCGTGCATCCCCAGTTGGAGAGCCGCGTGAGCCGCATCACCGACAGCATGGTCGAGGGCGAGGCGAAGCTGTCGCCCAAGAGCCTGATCATGGGCTACGAGCTGGCGGATACCTTCGGCCTCCACGCCGGGGACCGGGTCGCGCTGTATTCACCGGCCGCGTTCGAGCATCTGGCGGCGCTGATGGACAAAGCCCAGGGATCCGGGACCAAGGAGGTGGATGAGCTGCCCATGGCGGCGGACTACAAGGTCCGCGGCCTCGTGGACCTCGGCCTGAGCCAATGGAACGCCAACGTCGTCGTCACCTCCCTCGCCGATGCGCAAGAGCTCGGCGGCCTGGGCGAGGACGTCCAGGGCCTCACCGTGATGCTGAAGGACCCGACCGAACGGAACACGATGCGCATCCGCGACCAGATGCAGGCCTCGCTCGGGCCGGACTACGGGGTGGTCACCTGGCTCGAGGACAACAAGGACATGCTCAACGCGTTGACCACGGAGCGGACGATGATGTTCTTCATCCTGTTCTTCATCGTGCTGGTCGCGGCCTTCGGGATCATGAGCGCGCTCATCACCTTCATCGTGCAGAAGACCCGGGAGATCGGGATGCTCAAGGCGCTCGGCGCGACGCCGATGTCGGTCGCGTTGCTCTTTCTCGCCCAGAGCCTCGTGGTGGGCGTGCTCGGCGTGCTGAGCGGCCTCGGCGCCGGGATGCTCGCGCTCCGGTACCGCAACGAGTTCCTGCGCTTCATGAACGATGTCATGGGCTTCAACCTGTTCCCTTCGTCGATCTACCAGCTGCGCGAGCTGCCCGCCGAGGTCGTCGTCTCGGACGTCACGGTGATCTGCGGCGTGTCGCTGGTGCTCTGCATCCTGGCCGGCGTGCTGCCCGCTCTCCGGGCCGCCTGGCTCCAACCTGTGGAGGCCCTCCGCCATGGATGACCAGATCGTGTCCGCGGCGGGCGTGCGGAAATCGTATTCGCTCGGGCGGCGACGCCTGGACGTGCTCCGGGGCGTGGATTTCGTGGCGCACCGCGGGGAATTCGTCGCGCTGCGCGGGGCGAGCGGCGCCGGAAAGAGCACGCTCCTGCATCTGCTGGGCGGCCTCGACCAGCCCGATTCCGGGACGATCCGCGTCTGCGGCTCCGACCTCGGGAGACTATCGACCTCGGCGTTGACGGCATTCCGCAACCTCCGTGTGGGGTTCATCTTCCAGGCCTACCATCTGTTGCCGGAACTCGATGCCGTCGAGAACGCGGCGCTCCCGGCGCGGATGGCGCGGATGCCCGCGAAACAGGCGCAGGCGAAGGCGGAAGAACTGCTGCACCGGGTCGGGTTGGCGGAACGCTTCGGCCACCGCCCGTACGAGTTGTCCGGCGGCGAACAGCAGCGCGTGGCCATCGCCCGCTGCCTCATCAACGACCCGGAGCTGATCCTGGCCGACGAACCGACGGGCAACCTCGACACCAAGACCGGCGCGGAGATCATCGAGGTGCTGCTCGCGCTGCGCGCCGACCGCGGCACGACATTGGTGATCGCGACGCACGATCCGAAGATCGCGGCCCTTGCCGGGCGCGTGGTGGAGGTCGTGGACGGCTTGGTCGCCTGAACGGCGCCGAGCCCGTATCCGGACCGGTCAGCGCGGCGGCTGGGCCTGGGCCGCTTCGCGGATCTGGCGGCGGAACTCCGGGATGCCTTGGCCGAACGCGGCGGAGATGGGCAGGACCGGCGTCTTGGTGATCTTGCGCTTGAACTTCTTCAGCATCGCCTCGGCAGCCGGCTCGTCCATCTTGTTGGCGACGACCAGTCGGGGCTTCTCCAGCAGGGCAGGGTCGTAGAGCTCGAGCTCTTGCAGGAGGCTCGTGTAGTCGTCCCACGGCTCGCGGTTGTCGGTCCCCGCCATGTCGAGCAGGATGACGATGATGCGGCAGCGCGCGATGTGGCGGAGGAACGCGTGGCCCAGGCCGACGTCTTGGTGCGCGCCGGCGATCAGCCCGGGCACGTCACAGATGGTCAGGCGGTGCCAGTCCTCGTACTCGAGGATCCCGACCTGCGGCGTGAGCGTCGTGAACGGATACGGCGCGATGCGCGGGCGGGCGTGGGAGATCGCGGTGAGCAGCGTGGATTTGCCGGCGTTCGGGTAGCCCACCAAGCCGACCTCGGCGACCATGCGCAGCTCGAAGAGGAACTCGCCTTCATCGCCCGGTTCACCGGGCTGTGCGTACCTCGGCGCCTGCCGGACGCTGGTGGCGAAGTTGCGGTTGCCGAGGCCGCCGCGTCCCGCCTTGCAGAGCACGAATCGCTGGCCGTTCTCCACCAGGTCGCAGACGAGCTCGCCTTTGTCGCGAACATTCGCGATGGGGTCATCGAAGCCTTCTTCCTCCAGGTCGATCTCCAGAGCCGACACCCCTTTCGCCGTCCGGATCGTGGGACGTTTCGCGGTGCCGACCGGGATCTTGCCTCCGCTGGCCGGAGCCATGTCCGCTTTGGCGACGACCTTGGAGGAGACCTCGTTCTCAGGATCGGCCTCGACCTCCTCCAGAGGCTTGGCGATGCGCCACACGAGCGTCCCGCAGGGCACCTTGATGATGAGGTCCTTGCCGGCGGCGCCGTCCATGCCCTTGCCCATGCCGGCCTCGCCCGCATCGGCGATCAGGCGCGGGACGTAGAACTGTTGGATCAGGTTGTTGAGGTCGTGGTCGGCGACGAGCACGACGTCGCCACCGCGTCCGCCGTTGCCCCCGCTGGGGCCTCCTTTGGTGATGTACGCTTCGCGGTGGAACGCGACGGCGCCTTTGCCGCCGTGGCCGGCGCTGGCGAAGATCTTGACCTCGTCGATGAACATTGCGGCAGGATATCGAGCTAAAAAAAAAAGGCGAGGCCAGCGGCCTCGCCTGAGAAGAGATGTGCCGGAGGACGTCAGTTCTTGGCGACTTCTGCGGCCTCGACTTCGACCTCGGCTTCGATGTGCACGCGGCGGCGGTGCTTATCGAACTTCACGCGTCCGTCGATGAGGGCGAACAACGTCCAATCGCGGCCGACCCCGACGTTCACCCCGGGGTGGAACTTGGAGCCGCGCTGGCGGATGATGATGGTGCCGGCGTTGACCAGCTGGCCTCCGAAACGTTTCACGCCCAGCCGTTTGCCGTGGCTGTCGCGACCGTTGCGTACGCTGCCTTGACCTTTCTTATGCGCCATAGAATTCCTTCGGTGGGATTAAGCCGTGATCTCTTTGACCTTGATGACCGTGAGTTTTTGCCGATGGCCCTGCTTCTTGTGGTAGCCCTTGCGGCGTTTCATCTTGAAGATGATGACTTTGTCGGCCTTGGTCTGCTCGACCACATCGGCCACGACCTTCGCGCCCGCCACGGTGGGCGAGCCCACGGTGATGACGCCGTCGTTGTTCACCATCAACACGCGGTCGAAGGTGGCGATAGCGCCGGGTTCGAGCTCGAGCTTCTCGATCTCCAAGGTGTCGCCGGCAGTAACGCGATACTGCTTCCCGCCTGTTTCCATCACAGCATACATATAGATTCGCTCCGTAAAAAAGAGACGCGAGGTAACCGCATGGGGGAGCGGGTGTCAACGTTGCTTTGAGGGAAACTTGGATTGATTAAACCTGCGGCTCGTGTAGTCCATCCGGCACATGCGATTCCCCACGTTTTCCGCCGGCTTCATGCTGGCGATGAACCTCGCCCTCGGCCAAGCCACCCAGACCCCCACCACGGGCAGCGGCGGCGGCGTCAAACCCGACGCCAGCTGGTTCCCGCCGGAATCCGCTTTCCGCAAGGTGGTCCTCGACGAGGACGCCGTGGTCGACGGCAAGGCGACCGACACCATCGTCGATCCGATGGAACTGGCCGTGGCCAAGGACGGCCGCGTGTTCTGGGCCGAGCGCAAAGGCATCGTCAAGATGTGGAGCCCGTCCACGAAGGCGACGGTCGTGATCGCCACCATCCCGGTGTTCGACGGCCTCGAAGAAGGCATGCTCGGCATCACGCTCGACCCGAAGTTCCTCGCGAACGGCTGGATCTACCTCAACCACTCCCTCACCGAGACGACCCACGACGGCCAAGAGAACGGCAAGTCCGGCAAGATCCGCGTCTCCCGGTACACCCTGAAGGGCGAGGCGTTGGACCTCGCCAGCGAGAAGACCATCATCGACATCCCGGTCCAGCGCGAGCAGTGCTGCCACGTCGGCGGGTCGTTGGCCTTCGACGCCA
>Ga0209443_1001036_pt1 | contig 17994 bp, 18 predicted proteins | sample LauGreBMM110DCMD_2_FD_187571 | JGI IMG/M metagenome (GOLD analysis project Ga0209443, IMG submission 187571) | Freshwater lake microbial communities from Lake Michigan, USA - Su13.BD.MM110.DCMD (SPAdes) (version 2) | ecosystem: Environmental > Aquatic > Freshwater > Lake | place: Lake Michigan... | reverse complement strand
TTTGAAGTTCTTCCCAAACAATCATTACCTCAGCCAAAATCTAGCCTTACTTTATACCCTTGTCAAAAAAGACGAGGAAGCGCTTGCACTTCTAGCCGACCTCTCCAAAGACAATCCGTTGGCTTCTTCCAATTGGCTTGCTGTTTCTGTCAAACTCGGAAAAAAAGTAGCGGTTCCCAAAGCCGAAGAAGACCTTATTTTATTGATCAATCAGGTTGCGGCAGAGAGAAAAAGTGGCGGAGTAGTAGATTCCAAATACTTGGAAAGCTTGAAAATTTTGCTTGAAAAGGAAAGATCCCCTCTCCTTCTTCAGGCTGGGTACCGTAATTTACTAGCCACGCAAAACCTGGAAGATCCCAGTGCTGACCTTCAGTTTTTGGATTCCTTAGCGAAGAGAGAAGACTTTCTGGAGTATACCATGCAGTTTCAAGAAACAGCCATACTTAGGAGTTTGGGAGCGGGAAGAATCAACGATGCCGTCAAAAACTTAAACGGGCTAGCCTTTAGAAACCCTGGCGATGCTGCCTATTACCTCAATTTGTCAGGACTTATTCTCGCCCAACAGCTCGATTTTGAAAAAGCTGCGAAGGACTTTACTTATGCTACTGACAAAGGATTTCAGGCCCAACTCTCCATCCATGAAGCAATTCAAAAATGGCAATCAGAGCGAATAGCTGAAAATCCAGAGGCTAACTCTGAAAATGAGGGGATTCAAAATGAGTTGGCGTTTAGAGGAAGGTTTAACGAATCCCACCCAAAAGCGCTCTTTACGGATTGGAAAACTATAACTTCTCCTGACTTCAAGTTAGAAATGGCCTTGAGGCTGCTAAGTCACAAGGCCCATGGCCTGACGCCGACGCAGCTGCAGGAGATTGGGGTGTTTTTGAAAGGAAAAACAGATCGCTTTGCAGATTTAGATGCATTTCTTCAGGCACCAGATTGGACCAATGCGAATTCTTTACGCTCATTCACCAAATTTATAGGTTCCTCGGAGGAACTCACCGCTAATCCCTATTTCAGTCCCTTAATTTGGAGTGCGGCCTTGCAGACAAAGGATCGATTGGTAGCCTACGAACTGCTTCAATCTGCCAGTGAATTTAATAAAGACCCACTTCTCTGGGCAGAGAAGGTCAAGGCGGCTCAAGCACTTGGATTGGATCGGTATGCAGCAGAAGCACGGGAAGAAATGAAGAGCTGGATGAGTGAAGAAGAAATTGAAGGAGTATTGGGTGAGGTGTATTGAGAGTTTTCATGTATTTTTAGACCAAAAGAGTGCCATATCGAATTACTAAACCACTAGTAAACCACAACAACATGAGCAAAGTCATTGAAACGCAGGAGATCAATAAAACCTATAAAATGGGTTCTGAAATTATTGAGGCATTGAAATCAGTTAGCATTAGCGTAAATAAAGGAGAATATGTCGCTTTCATGGGTCCTTCTGGATCAGGAAAATCTACCTTGATGAACATCATCGGATGCTTGGACTCTCCTACCTCTGGCAGCTATATACTTGCAGGAAAGGATGTCAGCGACATGAGTGAAAATGAGCTGGCAGAAATTCGAAACAAAGAAATTGGCTTCGTATTCCAAACTTTCAACCTGTTGCCAAGAGCCACCTGCTTAGATAATGTGGCACTTCCCTTGGTATATGCAGGCTATTCCAAATCAGAACGCCAAGAAATTGCATTCAAGGCACTAGACAGTGTGGGTTTAGGCGACCGAACAACACACCGCCCAAACGAACTTTCAGGTGGTCAGCGACAACGCGTGGCTATTGCTAGAGCATTAGTTAACAGCCCAAGCATTATTTTGGCCGATGAGCCAACCGGTAACTTGGATTCTAAAACTTCCTATGGTATCATGGAGCTTTTTCATGAGCTACATGCCAAAGGAAATACGATTATCATGGTTACCCACGAAGATGATATTGCCCATTATGCACACCGCATCGTACGCCTTCGGGATGGCTTGGTTGAATCAGATAAGGTCAATCCAAATCCTAACCGAGCTCTAGTGACAACTGCCTAATTCAGGTAGAAATTCGATTGAAGAAAATATGTATGCTAGACTGATATGAAAATTTACACCAAAACAGGGGATCAAGGAATCACCTCCTTGTTGGGCGGAGTACGGGTACCCAAATCAGATCTACGGATAGATGCCTATGGCACCTTGGATGAATTAAATGCCTACATTGGCCTACTTCGAGATCAGGAAGTGAATAAAAAAAGGGCTGACCTGCTCAAAATTATCCAAGACCGACTATTCACCATTGGAGCAGATCTGGCAACAGTTCCTGGCAAGCACAAGGTGAAAAAACCGGATCTGCATCCAGAAGATGTGGAAGTTTTGGAAAAAGAAATGGACGCTATGGATGCTGAACTTCCAATGCTTACTGCTTTTATTCTCCCCGGTGGGCATACTGCAGTATCATTTTGCCATTTAGCTAGAACCGTTTGCAGGCGTTCCGAACGCATAGTAGTAGAGCTTGCCTCCGAGGAGCAAGTAGCTGAACTCGTTATCCAATACCTTAACCGACTTTCTGATTTTCTATTTGTCTTGGGTCGAAAAATGGCGCAGGAGCTTGAGGTGGAAGAAGTCACCTGGAAGCCACGTTATTAAACCCAGCAAATCGTTAATCTCTTGTTTTAGATAATCTACAATTGCCAAATCCTATTTCTCGCGCTGTAATGTAATTTAAGCACCCATGCCTAGCTCACCGAACATTTCATTGACAAAATCGAGTCACTCTAAACTTTCAGAAACTGACTTCTCCTCCTTAGTTTTTGGGAAAGTGATTTCGGATCACATGTTTGTCGCGGACTATCAAAATGGTGCTTGGGGAGATTTTAGAATAGTCCCTTATGGTCCTATGGATATTTACCCTGGAAATGCAACCCTGCACTATGGGCAAGCAATTTTCGAGGGCATGAAGGCCTACAAAAATGAAAAAGGGGAAGTACTTGTCTTTAGGGCTGAGTCGAATGCCAGAAGGCTAAATGAATCAGCCAAGCGAATGTGTATGCCAGAGTTTCCCGAGCAGCACTTCATAGAAGCCCTACGTTCCTTGTTGGACCTAGATCGAGATTGGGTTCCTCAAGAAAAAGGATCTAGTTTGTATATCCGCCCGTTCATGTTTGCGATGGACAATTACTTGGGTGTAAAGCCTTCAGAGAGCTATAGATTCATGATTTTTACCAGTCCAGTGGGCGCCTACTACACCAAACCGGTCTCGGTTAAAGTAGAAACGAACTATACCCGAGCAACAGAGGGCGGAACAGGTGAGGCAAAAGCTGCAGGAAACTATGCTGCTTCCCTGTACCCCGCACAGCTTGCTCAACAAGAGGGCTATGACCAACTTTTGTGGACTGATGGCAAGACCCATAGCCAGATTGAAGAAAGTGGGACCATGAATGTCATGTTTAAAATCAAGGGTACCCTCATCACGGCACCTACCGGGAAGGGAACCATCCTAAAAGGAATCACGAGAGACTCGGTCATCCAACTTGCAAAAGATTGGGGTCAGAAACTAGAAGAGCGCTTCCTTACGGTCGCTGAACTTCAAGAGTCCTTGGAAAACGGAACCATGGAGGAAGCTTTTGGTGTAGGCACAGCAGCAACAATTGCTTTCATTCATAAAATCCATGTCAACGGGAAAGATTATTTTCTTCCAGAACCGGCAGCCGATGCTTTCTCAAAACATGCACTCAAAACCTTAGATGGGATCAAATACGGAGAACTCCAAGACACCCATCACTGGATGCTCAGCATCTGAACTACTAAATGAAAAAAGTACGCTCTAAATTACTAGTAATCGGAACGGCAGTACTGACAATCTTCCTGATTGGCCTTTTTACCCTACCAATTCATGCCCAAGAGCAGCCCAGAAAATTCCTGCTCCTCAAAAGAGGTTCCAATCAAAAATCTCAGATCCGCTTTTATCCTGGAGAAACCATCACCTACAAAAGCAAAAAAATCGGGTATTTTGTCACCGATATACTCGTGAACTTAGATACGGAATTCCTTTATTTAAGCGAAAATATCTTGAAGCCATCGGATATTTTGGAGATCGATATTCAAAGAAAAGATCCAAGAAATCGAACCTTGAATAATCTAACAGCACTTTCATTAGGTGCTGGAAGCATGATTATTGGTTTGGAAGGAATCAACAGTATAACCCAAAAAGGACAGCTGAAGATCAGTGCTGGGGTAGCCAAAGCATCTGCCCTGCTTTTAGGTACTGGACTGGCACTGCTGCCTCTTCGCTACAAAACTTTTAAGCTCTCGGACAAAAACAAGATTCAGCTCGTCCTCCTTGAAATTGAATAAGGGCATTGGCTGGTAAAACCGAGATTTTTTTCCGATTTTTGCATTAGATTTTTAACTTAGACAGATGACTTCAGACCAACTGAAAGACTTGAAAGCCCGCACATCGGCTTTGAGGAGGTATCTTTGACTACGATCGTAAGAAAGTAGAAATCCAAGACCTAGAGGCCGTATCGGCCCAAGCTGATTTCTGGAATAACCCAGATGAAGCTGAAAAAACCATGAAACAAATTCAAGCCAGAAAAGGCTGGACCACTGCTTTCGAAAGCGTGGACCAGAAAATTGAGGATTTGGAGGTTCTGCATGAATTTTTTACCGCAGGAGAAGTAACCGAGGAAGAGCTTAAAAAAGACTACCTCCTTAGCAAGGATGCTGTCGAAGAGCTCGAACTCAAGAAAATGCTCTCTGCTGAGGAAGACCAACTCAATGCAGTTCTTGAAATCAACCCAGGTGCTGGCGGAACAGAAAGTAACGATTGGGCATCCATCCTGATGCGTATGTACATCATGTGGGGAGAAAAAAATGGCTACAAAGTCCGCGAAGTCGATATGCAACCAGGAGAAGTAGCGGGGATAAAATCTGCCACCCTTCTTTTTGAAGGGCCCCTAGCCTATGGTTTTCTAAAATCAGAAACGGGAGTCCACCGACTGGTACGAATCTCTCCTTTTGACTCTGGGGGTCGAAGACATACTTCCTTTGCCTCGGTTTACGCTTATCCAGAAGTAGACGATTCGATCGAAATCGACATCAATCCTGGAGACGTGGAACTACATACTTCCAGATCTGGTGGTGCGGGTGGTCAAAATGTGAACAAGGTGGAAACCAAGGTACAATTGACACACAAGCCAACAGGAATTGTGGTGGTGTGCCAAGTGGAGCGCTCCCAGCTTGCCAACCGAGAATTGGCCATGCAGATGTTGAAGTCTAGGCTTTACCAATTGGAGTTGGAGAAAAGAAATGCGGAAATCGCAAAAATTGAATCCTCCAAACTACGCGTGGACTTTGGTTCTCAAATCCGAAACTATGTCCTACATCCTTATAAGTTGGTCAAGGACAACCGAACCAGTCATGAAACCTCCGATGCTCAAGGCGTCCTTGATGGAGGATTGAATGAATTTATGAAAGCATTTCTTCTTGCACAAAGCGAGGAAAGTGCAAACAAAGACTAAGTTTCAGGGCCGAGGAAATTATCCTCGGCCTTTCCATTGCTCATCCTTACTATGAGGCTACTCCCCTCCTTCTTTACGCTCGATTTTTTTCTACTCTCCTTGAGTAGTTTTCTATTTTTTTCGAGCTTCAACATGATTATTCCTGAGCTACCTGCTTACTTAACTTCCATGGGAGGAGAATCCTATAAGGGATGGATTATCGCCCTATTTACCCTATCCGCAGGGCTCTCTAGACCCTTCAGTGGGAAGCTTGCAGATAAAATTGGTCGAATTCCCGTGATGATCTTTGGAGCAAGTGTCTGCTTTGTGGTTGGCTTAAGCTACCCCCTCCTTCACTTTGTAAGTGGTTTTTTGTTTCTCCGATTTGCACATGGTTTTTCTGCAGGCTTCACCCCAACCGGTACATCGGCGTATGTTGCCGATACGGTTCCATTTGCTCAACGTGGAGAAGCATTGGGGATGCAATCGCTTTTTGGATCCTTAGGAATGGCTGCTGGACCAGCGCTAGGAGGCTGGATAGCAAGCATCTGGCCCCTCGATGTACTTTTCTATGCAGCCGCTTTTACTGCGATTTTTTCGATTCTAATTTTGCTTCGTCTGAAAGAAACACTGCCTAAAAAAGAACCGCTTAAACTGCATTTATTCAAGTTAGAAAAGAACGAAATCCTGGAAAAACGAGTACTACTTCCGTCTACCATCCTCTTTTTGTCTGTCTTTTCCTTTGGGGTGGTCCTCACCTTGATTCCCGACCTTTCTAGCTTCCTTGGCATCAAAAATAAAGGGCTATTCTTTGCGGTTTTTACGCTCTCCTCCCTTGGTATTCGATTGATTGCTGGGAGAGCATCAGATCGAATCGGTCGAGTAAAAGTGATGCGGGTAGCGAGTGTCGTCATGGTATTGGCTATGATTGCCGTGGCTTTTGCCACAAGTAAGGAGATGCTACTCGGTTCTGCCGTACTTTTTGGAGCGGCAGTAGGCATGTACAGCCCGACCACCACGGCTTGGGTGGTAGATCGATCCCTAGAAAATTTTAGGGGGAGAGCTTTGGCAACGATGTATATTTTCCTGGAACTAGGAATTGGGCTGGGAGCTCTCATCTCAGGCTGGTTGTACAACAACAATCCAGAGAATTTTAAAACTGCCTTTCTCTTTTCAGCAGGCATCGCTTTTCTCGGCTTTCTAATTTTGATGTTCATCAAAAGTGACCGAAAAAATAGTACTGATTTAGTATCCTAGGTAATCACTTTTCCGAGGGATGGCGAGGATGGATTTTTGTCTACCATTGTAATAAGTGACCTTTTTACCATCAAAATAAGCCCCTTCTTCAAGCAAAACGCGAACATCCTTGTTCCATTCTTTTACAAAAACCACAGCATTCAACTCGATGGCATAGCCTGTGTGGGCATGCATCGGAAAATCCCCCGCTCCAGGCGTGTCGCCTTGATTGTCCCACATTCCAATGGTCGGTCCCGCTGAATGTCCGTAATATCCCAAAGGGTGGGTGTAGATGGTACCGCGGATGCCTTCTTTTTGCATTTGATCTCTGGCAGCCTTCAAGATTTGATTGCCTGTTTTACCTACCACAAAATTGGTAGTCAGGACATCTTGCAACCTATTTCCCACCTTCAAGGCATCCTGCAAGTACCCAGGAACTTCTGTCTCCCCAGCCTTGAGTACGTAGGCTAACTCTTGCGTATCGGTATTCAGGCGCAAATAGCTGATTCCAAAATCAATATGAAGTAGGTCCCCTTGTAAAATCACTTGCTCACTCGGGCGAATGGCAAAAGATCTGGAAGCTTCTTGAGAGCTTGGATCCGATCTTTGAATATCTACTGTAGGGTGAAACCAGGTGTCCAGCTTCATCTCCTTGATTTTCTCTCTATAAAACCACACCACATCTTCCGTTGTGGTCACGCCTGGGGTAATCACCCGATCGGACAGCCCTTCAGCAATGATGTAATGAGCCAATTCTTGAATGTGCTTGTAGGCGGCCATTTCTGCCGCTGTTCGGGTTTCCAACCAGCGCACGGCTAAGGTTTGTGCAGAAACCACTTTGGACTGCTCTTGAGGAGACAAGTAGCGCATCAACTCTTCGTAATCGAAGTGCGTAAGTCCATCTGCATGCCCATAATCCTTAGAGAAGTTCAAACCAATTTTTTTAGGTTTCTTGGCTTCAATGATCTCTAGAAGCGCTTTCCATTGATCAGGTTGTGCTTCGGGATTCCAAGCTTTCTTAAAGGATTTACCAACGTCGTAGCGCGCCACTGCGTAGGTTTCTATGGGAGCATTAGGGCTGGGCTGATACATAACCAGGATGGTACGTCTGCGAGCCGCATGCCAGGTAGCAGGTAAAAGTGTACGGATAACTGGATCTTCATTGTATTCGCGGGACACCACTATCCAAAAATCTATTCCCGTCTCGGTCATCAAGGTGGGAAGTACCTGCTGAATTCGATCTTCCAACCAGGTGTCGATTACTGCTGCCTGCTCTCGTACCGAAAGTACGGCAGGTTGCTGTGCCCAGCTGTTAAACACTAAAAAAGAGGTACCGATAAAGAGAAGTAGTCGTTTCATAATTTTGTCGAAAAGGTCATCCAAGATAGGCCTTCCCCTGGAAATCTCATTGAAACGGATAAAAAATTATAGTAATCCCTAGTCTGATTTTGAAAGAAGCCCCTTTTTCTTGCTTAGCTGTTCAAACCGGTAAAAAAGTAGGGCTGCCGTAATGGTAAGTCCAATGAGCAATCCAATCCAAATCCCACTTTCTCCAAAAGCAAACTTAAATGCTAGAAGATAGCCCAGCGGAAGACCTAATGCCCAATACGCAAAAAAGGTTACTAGCGTGGGAACTTTTACATCCTCCATCCCACGCAACACACCCAAGCCAACTACCTGTATGCCATCTGAAATTTGGAAAAATCCAGCCAAAATCAAAAGAGAGGCTGCCAGTGAAATAACCTCAGGATCGTCAATATAAAGCGTTGGCAGGTAAAATCGGAAGGCAAAAAACAGAATCGCGCAAATAAACATAAAGGCAGCTACCATTCCAAAGACCACCCGACCGGCTTCTTTCATCCCTACATAATCTTCTTTACCAATGTAATGACTCACCCGAATCATGCCAGCAGTAGCTACACCCGTTGCCATCATGTAACTGATAGAGGCTAAATTGAGTGCAATTTGATGTCCAGCGAGTGCATTTACACTTATCCATCCCATCATAATCGCTGCGGCGCTAAATGCCGATACCTCAAAAATAAATTGAAAGCCCGTAGGGATACCTATTTTCAAAATTCGCTTGCAAAGTGTCCAATTGCGTTTGAATCGAAGAATCCGAAGGCCAAAATCTACATAGCGCTTGGAAGAAAGAACATAAGCTCCCATTAGAACCATCATCAAAATACGTGAAATTAAAGTGGCCCAAGCGGCTCCCAAAAATCCAAGTTCAGGAAAGCCCCAATGTCCCCAGATCAATAGCCAATTCAAGAAAACGTTGACCAAATTGGCAGCAATAGTGATGAACATGGCTTGCTTGGTCTGTGAAAGGCCTTCAACAAACTGCTTGAAGGTTTGAAACACCATTAACGGAATTAAAGATGCCGTAATGATCAATAAAAATGGCAAGGCCAAAACTTCTACTTCTTCAGTCTGATTTAAGATGGAAAGGTTTTGCGAAAACAAAAGAATCAGACCAAACAAAGCCAGGCTGGTTAAAAAATTAATGAATAAGCTATTGCTGAACAACCTAGAGATTTGATTGCTCTTTCCTTTTCCATAGGCCTTGGACACCAAGGGCGTCAAGCCCATGGAAATCCCGATTCCAAACATGAGGACAACAAAAAAAATACTGTTGGCTAAAGAGGATGCGGCAAGTTCCAGTGCCCCAAGTCGCCCTACCATCATGGAGTCAGCTACACCTACCCCTACCTGACCCAATTGACTGAGCACCACTGGATAAGCCAGTAGAAAGGTGGTTTTTATCTCTTTGCTAACTGACATCCGATCAATATCCCAATAGTCTTGCTACCCGAAAAATCGCAATTACCGACAAGGAATCGGTGATTTTTCCCATCATAACCCATTCCAAAGCCTCCACGAAAGGAAGTTTTTTGATGCTGATGTCTTCAGTATCTTCAAATTCTGGTTGCCCCTCCGTAAGTCCCTCTGCCAAAAAAATATAGCCTACCTCGTCAGTTACAGAGTTGGACGTATGAATCAGTTGCAGCTCAGTCCACTGGCTAGCAGTCAGCCCAGTTTCCTCTTTCAATTCTCGCTTTGCAGAAGCAAGGGTATCCAGCTCCAAAAGTCCACCTCCCATCGGTACTTCCCAGGAGTAGGCATCAAGTGCATAGCGGTATTGACCTACCAACCAGGTATTCCCTTGTTGATCTAGGGGGAGAATCGCAATTGCTTTGTTTTTGAAATGGGTTTTCCCATAAATTCCATCCTTACCCGCAGGGGTAATCACTTCGTGATGCTCCACACGAATCCAAGGATTCTCGTATACTGTTGCTTTGGATTTAGTTTTCCAGGGGTTTTCTGTCATGGCATTCAAAAAAAAAGGGTGGCACAGCCACCCTTACTATTCTTTATAGAAAATTAAGCTGGAATAGGAAGTACTTTGGAGTCCTTAAAAGTAGAAAGAATCACCATGGATTGCATGGAGTCCACTTCTTTGATTTCAGAGACCTTTTCAAGCATCAATTTTTGGTATGCCATGATGTCCTTGGCAATAATTTTTAAGATGAAGTCGCCTGTTCCAGTGATATGGTGACACTCAATTACCTCCTGGATCAGGTTAATTTCCTTCATGAAGGCATCAATATTTCCTTTGTTGTGTCCAATCAAGCTTACCATTACAAAAGTGCTTACCCCAAGACCTATTTTCTCTGGATCCAACTTCGCGTGGTAACTCTTAATTATTCCAGATTGCTCCAATTTCTTCACACGCTCCAAGGTGGGAGCTGGAGAGAGCCCTATATCCTTTGAAAGCTGTGCATTGGTAATTTTGGCATTGCTCTGAAGTATTTCCAAAATACTTCGATCAATTTTATCAAATTTAATTCGAATGCTACTATCCATTTTTTTGCTCTTTACCAAATTTTATGTGGCACAAAGTTACAATAAATGATGAAAGTTCTATGAGTAAGCAAATTTTTTTAAGTTTAAATCCGAATTTTATTGAAGATTACAAACGATAAAACAAATAATCCACTTATTTGGATCCCATAATTTCAGGAATTCAAATTATCTATGGCAAACGGGAAAAAATAAGATTTAGCAGACCTTACAGTTTATTCTTTTTAATAAAATCTCTCGCTTCCTGATGGGCCGGATGCTTTCGTTTGGCATATTTTTTCACCGAATTGAAATAGGTTCTTGCCAGCGGCTTATTTTTCTCTGCTGTTGCAATCTTTCCTAACGAAATCAAGGAGAACAAATAATACCCACTCTCTTGGGATTCCGACTCCTCCCCAAAGAGGATTGTCTTGGAATAATACTTTTTAGCCTCAGCTTTATTGCCTACACGAAAGAAGTATTCTCCTAAATAAAATGCAGCAAATCGTCCACTCGTAGATTCATATCCAAACTGCTTTTGATCAATTCGATCCAAGATTTGAAAAGATTCTTGCATGGCTTGGGTCCATTTCCCTGTAGTGTAGAGGTAACGGGCATAGGATCGATGGAAATACGGATTATTAGGAAATTTTTCATGGAGGTATTCTACAATGCGCAAGGCATCTTCTGGCCTATTTTCCTCTGAACCATACAATCGAAACAGAAAGTATTGGGCCTCAATCCGGGTATAGAAGGCATTGGATGCTACCTTTTCAAGTTGAGCGAGTCCCAACTTCTTGTTACCCTTTGGGAAAAGTGCCAATACTGGCTTCAGCAAAGGGTAATTTTCTGGGATCCACACCGAAAAATAGTTGAATAAGGCATCCCCAAGAAGGAGTTCTGGATTAAACTCCTGCTCACCTCTACTCATTTCCATGTAGTTCAACGCATTTTTCCCAGCAAATGTGGCCTTCGTCCAACTTTTTCGCTCACTGTATAAACGCCCTTGAAAGCCATGGCCTGCTGCCAAAAAAAATGCAGCCTCCTTATTTTTAGGATTTTGATCCAACATTTTCTTGGCTTTGGCATTTGCTCGATCCAAATACTGAATGAAAATTTTGTCGTATCGCGTATTGTCTACATTCATTTCAATTCTCCACCAATACCCCAATCCCATCAAAAAATCAGGTAAAGGATGGTCTGGATACTGGTACATGATTACAGTAAAATCTCGTTCTGCCGTAGCAAAATCAAAATTGTACATGCTGTTGATGGCCTTGGTAATCCGGTATTGCAAGCCTTTATCCAATAGCAAATAGGGAGCATTTGCCGATCCCGGTTCTTGGGCTTGTACCTTTTCTACATTCAGGCACACACAAAAAAGAAGTAAAGCAAGCACATGAAATGTGTGACGCATAGCTTTTAGTTGGTTTACGATGCAAATCTACGGGGAATTCCAAACAAACGTTTAGATTTACTCCATTAACACAAGAAAATGGCAACAGCAGCATCCCCTTTAGCCCAAAAAATTAGCGGTGCACTAGATTTTGATAAGCGGCTTTTCTTTGTGGTTCTAGTGCTTATCTTTTTAGTGATCAGGTATTTGACCAACACCTTGATTTTGGAAGCCATACCCGATTCAGATCGACTCGATGCACAGGGCGATCTCTTATTTTTTTACCTATTCAACACCCTCAATTATGTCTGGACACCGTTTGCCTTTCTTTGGAAATTTACGGTCACCGCCTTTCTTTTTTGGTCATTAGGCTTAACCATGGGATATAAAGTTAGTTTTAAAGCCCTATGGCAGTTTGCTTTGGTAGCAGAAACCATCTTTATTTTTCCCGAACTTCTTCGCTTGCTGGTCTATCTAAATCCATCAGATCAAGTTAGCTACCTAGACATTCAAAATTTCGAGCCCCTCTCGGCCTTATGGCTAGTAGGACCCGAACAGATACATGAAAAGTACCACTACCCCTTGTCAGTGATTAATCTTTTTGAAATTTGCTATGGAGCAGTATGGGTGCTAGGATTTCATACGTTTAGTAGAAGGACCATACAAGAAAGTATTCCTGTCGTGGCGATTGCCTACTTCCTTCCGCTTCTTTTGTGGCTAGCCTTTTATGTAGGATCCTACCGCTAGGCTAGTTTTGACTTTTTTGCTTCTCCCCTACAGCGATCGGAGCAATACTTGACCTCTTCCCAGTTTTTCTCCCATTTTTTCCGCCAGGTGTAGGGTCTGTTGCAGACCACACAGATTTTGGACGGTAGGTGTTGCTTTTTCATCTTAGGACCACCGCTTAGAAAGGGTATGCTTGGCCAACACGCGCACCGCATCAGCCACGACTTCGGGTGCCTTTTGAGCTGCCCAGATACGATCTCTTGCCTCAGCTCCGGCCTTTTCCACGTCTACAATCGGAAATGGATACACTTCGCCGTAGGCAAAACCTAGCCCCTGCAGCTCTATGGGGGTCAGCTCCCAAGGGGTATGCAAAAAGGCAAGGGGCACAGGGGCCAGCTCAGGCACCCACTTACGAATAAAGATGCCATCGGGGTCCTGTTCCTGAGATTGCTTGATGGGATTGTAGATCCTCACGGTGTTGATACCCGTGACACCAGCCTGCATTTGGAGTTGGGGGTAATGAATCCCGGGCTCAAAATCTAAAAATTGCTGAGCTAAGTGGGCAGAACCCGACTGCCAAGGCTGGCTCAAATGATGGGTAAGAAAAGATACTACCATGGCACGCATGCGGAAATTAAGGTAGCCTGTCTCGCGCAGGCAGCGCATGCAGGCATCCACTAGGGGAAAGCCCGTTTTGCCCTCTTCCCATGCCTTGATCCAAGCGGATTGCGAGGTGTAGGGAAAGGACAAAAATCCACGGTTGATGGGCTCTTTTTCCATACGGGACTCCATCTCAAATTTTTGGATAAAGTGACAATGCCACTTCAAGCGGGACAGGAAATTGGCCAGGTTACGGGCCTGAAAACCAGTTGCTGCCTTTTCTGTAGCCGCTTGAAATACTTCCCGGTGCGATAGGCATCCCCAAGCCAAATAAGGCGAAAGCCGACTACAGCCTGTTCGGCTTCCTTCGGGTTTGCTGATCTGTTTACTATAGTTTTTGACACGCTCTTCTAAGAAACTTTTTAGGTACTTCCGTCCCTTACTTTCTCCTCCAGGCTGCATTTTCTCGTTTGAAACAGTCCATGGCTCAGGCAGAGTAGTTAAAACATGTTCCAGCTGCTGCTCCTCAGGAATGGGAACGAAGGTGGCTCGTTCTAAGGGAGGATGAGCGAGCGGCGCAGTCATGAATGCCTGCCAAAAAGACTCCCAACCCCTTCTGTTTTTTCGTTTGCGCTGCACACCTTGCTGCTGGTATTCTTTCCAGGGGATGCCCTGGGCGCTGAAATAAGCCGCCATCTCTCGGTCTCTAGCGTAAGTGACCGCGATACCCGTTTCCTGATGAGAATAGACGGACTGTATGGAATAGTCTTGCTGTAATTGGATAAAAACCGTTTTCACTTCGGCTCTAACGATTAGTAGATTGGCCTGCAGGGAAAGTAATCGCTGCTCCATGTCTTTAAGACTCTCGCACACAAAGCGCCAATGCCGATCGCTGCTTTGGGGGGCCGCCAACAAGGAAGGCTCAAAGCAGTACAGCAGCAAAATCGGAAATCCTTCGGCCATGGCTGCCACCAAGGGGGCATGATCACTTAGCCTCAAATCACGCTTCAACCAAACCACCGAAATTTTCATCGACTATAAAACTTTACAGTCGCTTCAAAGTTTAACTTGCATGAAGAAAATAAAGGAACTTTCTCCAGAAGACGTCGACCGCATCATCGAAATGGCCTGGGAAGACCGCACTCCTTTTGATGCCATCCTCAGCCAATTTGGCATCACTGAGGGAGAAACCATCGAACTGATGCGCCGCAGCATGAAGCAGAGTTCCTTCAAAATGTGGCGTGCACGCGTACAGGGCCGTGCTACCAAGCATAGCAAAAAATCCCCCGAGGACCTCCTTACCTTCAAATCCCGGATGCAAAAAGGAATTGCCCTCAACAAAATGTCAAAGCGGTAATACGCAAAAAGCCTTTCCAAAAAGAAAGGCTTTTTTAAGATCAAACAAAAAAACAGCACCATTTTTAGGTTATTGTAGAACTTGGGTCGCTTTACTTCTTGCTGTTCCATGGATGGGTAAGTTGCTGTAAAAAGGTCTTTGGGAAAGTTTCTTGATCCTCAAAACCCAACTGCTCATTTGGGTTTTGATTTGGGATATACGCTGTACCAAACAAGTAGTCCCAGAGGCTAAGCGAAATCCCATAATTTACTCCATGAGTTCCGGCAGGAACATCTTTAGCATGGTGCCACAAATGCATGACCGGGTTGTTCAATACATACTTCAGGGGACCATAGGTGATTTTCACATTCGCATGGTTCAAATGACCAATCAAAATGGTAACCAAGTGCAGGATGAAAAAGTCATCCAAGCCAAAGCCAATCATGGAAAGTGGAATGTATTGCACTGTTTTGTAGACAATAGTCTCCATCCAATGGTAGCGCAAGTGCGCCGCAAATCCCATCTGCTCCACGGAATGATGGACTTTATGAAACTCCCAAAGCCAAGGGCTGAAATGCAACCAGCGGTGCACATTCCACTGAATAAAGTCAGCCACCACAAATAGAAGCAGGAATTTAGACCAAATTGGCCAAGAGGCAATTTGGAATGCAACTAGATTGGAGATCCCAAACAGCGCTAGGAAATCGTTGAATGCCTCCACAGCTACATTGGATACCGCATTGTAACCAATCAGGGAGAATAGAAAGAAGTTGAAGAACATGTAAAAGCCATCCAACCAAAAATCGGCTCGAATGGCAGCCTGATTTTTACGCCAAGGGAAAGCCAGCTCCAGTCCCCACACTACAACTGAAATACCAAGAAGCCACCAAAAATAGTTGTGCCACGAAGGATACAAAATCTCAGCGCTCAGGTAATTCCAATACCCTACATACCCATCTACAAATATCTGAACGTACTCTTGCATACTACTATCAAACAGCTAACAATTCTTTTGTAATGATAAAAATTCCCATTGTTAACACAAACCAACCGAATCCTGTTTTGAGAACCCTCTCATTTATTTTCTTCGATAATGCACTGCCAATAAAAATACCTACAATTGAAAGACCAGTAAACATGATTAAAAGTGGCCAATCAATGGTTTGGGTCGATAAATCTCCCAAAAATCCGATTAAGGATTTGGCAGCAATGATCACTAAAGAGGTTCCAACGGCCATTTTCATAGGTAGCTTGGCTAGCAAAACCAAGGCTGGAATAATCAAAAATCCACCACCTGCTCCAACAATTCCCGTGATCAGACCTACTACAGATCCTTCCAAAGCAATCATCGGGAAATTAAATTTAATCGCCTGTTTTTCATCTCCAGCTCCATCATTTTTACTTCGAATCATGGAATAAGATGCCGCTAACATAATTAAACCAAAGAACACCATGATCCCAATGTTCTTAGTAACTAGGGATTCACCTATTGAAAATAAAGGATCAGGAAGTGCCGGCACCAAGAATTTTCGGGTCAAGAAAACTGCAATAAAAGAAGGGATTGCAAATACAATTGCAGTTTTATAATTCACCAATCCTTTTTTCATGTAAGTACCTGCACCTACCAAAGAAGTGCTGCCAACCACAAATAAGGAATAAGCAGTGGCAAGCATGGGATCAATTCCCATGATATAAACCAGCACAGGAACGGTCAGAATAGAGCCACCCCCTCCGATAAGCCCAAGACTTATGCCAATGACTATGGCAGCAGAAAAACCAATGATCACAATACTATCCATTCAGGAGGCAAGTTAGAATTTACTTCTCAAAAGTAGTGACCCCGGCTCCCCAAAAGCGGTAACAAATGTTACACGAATCCCCAGGCCCCTAAACTTTAGCCGTCTAACTTCCTTATACTTCCCTAAGTTTTTTTTATTCCAGGCCCGCCTGATTTTCAGGCCCGCTTAATTTCTAGGAATCCCTGGAACTCTTGCTGCTTACCCTTCTTTTCGAACCTCTAAATTATTTTCAAGCATGCACTACCTCGTTCCTGTTGATTTTTCGGACAACTCTCTCAAAGCCCTTGACTTTGCCCTAGCGCTGGCTTCTTCAAAGGTTATAGACCATAAAAAAATTAAAAAGTCTATCTCTAGTCATTTAAACGACAAAATAATCTGTAGCGTAAGTATCAAAAAGATACAAATTTCTAGCTAATTTATTTTGAAATAAGAATAAATTAAATTTTATTGCTATAAATCAATTAAATAATTACTCATGAAAAAATTATTACTGTTGAGCGCATTCGTAGCTGCTTCATTCATTACAAATGCCCAACAAAAGGCAGGTAAAGTTCTTGTCCAAGAAGACAAAGGAAAAAGCTTCCAATTAGGTTCTGAAAAAAGTGTCCAAACAGTTTTGAAAGCGGTTGAGGCATTCAATGCCGTTAACCACGACGCAGAAGTTTTACTTTGGTCAGATGAATATGTTAAAAGAGGTGGAGAAGGTCATAAGAAAAGTATGGAAACATTAAAGTCTGTGAGCAACAAACCAATGGCCATTTTACCTATTAAAGTAGAAGGTTCTAGTAAGGAAATTGTCATGGTTCAATCGACGGAAGACCGGGTTTTCAAAAATGGCTCAAAACAAAACTTAAATTTATTTGAGATGTTTTTCATCGACGAAGCTGGAAAAATCGAAAACATGGTACAATACTCTTCTATTCCTGCAACGAATGAATTCGGTAAAACTTCCGGAGGAAAATACATCGAAAGTAATCCAGGATCTGATATAGATGGGAGAGCACTCCAATTTTCAAACCGCGGGGAAGTCGCTGCTGTTGAAAATTGGGCGAAAGCATACAATGCGATGGATGTCCAAGGAGTAGCTGCTATATTGGCAGATGTCGTAACGGTTAATAATATTGATGGATCAATCAGCAAATTGACCAAAGAAACACTTTCTTCTTGGTTCACCAATTACACATCATTAGATTGGAAACCAACTCTTATTCTTCCATTTAAAATAAAAGATACCGATCCTGCTTCAGGAATTATAGTATACTCCACAGAGAAACGTGTATCCAAAGATGGCACCGTTTGGGAAAAAAATCTAATGGAGATTTTCAGCTTCAACTTGGACGGAAAAATCGATTCAGTTACTCAGTTTTCTAGAGAAAAATCCAAATAATTAAATCAATTGATCGATGCGAAATTCCGCATCAACAAAAAATAAAACATATAAAAATAAAAAAAAGGTTTAATAAAATTGCCACCAGAAACCACCTCAAATGAGGTGGTTTTTTTTTATGGCAGTGGTATCAAATTGGGTAGCATGAGAGGGGTTTTCAGGTGCCTTTACTCGTTTTGCGTTAACTATTTGGC
>Ga0209443_1001034_pt1 | contig 18001 bp, 15 predicted proteins | sample LauGreBMM110DCMD_2_FD_187571 | JGI IMG/M metagenome (GOLD analysis project Ga0209443, IMG submission 187571) | Freshwater lake microbial communities from Lake Michigan, USA - Su13.BD.MM110.DCMD (SPAdes) (version 2) | ecosystem: Environmental > Aquatic > Freshwater > Lake | place: Lake Michigan... | reverse complement strand
AATACCTGGACTGCAATTAATACTGGCTTAACCGATTTAACTATTTTTGATATAGAACTCAATGATAAATATATTATTGCTGCTACAAATACACAGGGTATTTTTCGTTATGCGCTTTCAAATATTAGATAATAGTTTACCAAATGAAACTTTCGCATTTCTTAGTAGCATTTAGCAGATAATAGACACATTGTTCATAGCAACTACTGCCAACAGACGTTTGGCAAGATTGCGAATTTTGTGGTAAATTCATGAAATTTTGGGAATTAGTATTACCAATTATTGATTTTGAGTTATTTGAATGCTTAAAACACTTTTATAACCCTGAGGTCATAGTCAAAATTGCTACATCTTCTTACTATCTTCTACTTTTTTTTCTCCGAACTAACCAATATATTTGAATCTAAACGCTTTGATAAATCAATATGACCGGTCTGACCTGGAGTTTTTTCATTTAATTCCCTTTGAATAAAGCTTGGGGAATTCTTATTATACCTAACCATAGTCTGAAGCTTGATATGTCCTGTCATATCTTTTAATACAAGGGGATTAATACCGTTTTCAATATTTCTAGTCACAAACGTTCTTCTTCCTGTCCTAGAGCTTATAATTGAATATTTCGGTACTGCCTTTTCTACCCTCTCACCCCTGATTATTGTGTTAACCATAACAGATGTATCAATATGGATTTTTTTCAAAACACCTTTAATTTCTTGATTAAAGACTTGGGAAATTACTTTAGGGAATACCCTTGAATTTATAGTCAAATCTCCTTTTTGAATCTGATTTTCTATAAAGGATTCCAACATATTAATTTTAGTTTGTAACGCTGTTGCTTCATTCTTATTTGATTCAGTAAAAATATGCGGAATACCAAGCTTATCCATTATTAAGTCAATTGTTACATCTAGTATTGGGATTTTACAGGGATGTACTGATTTTAATTTTTGGCGAGTCATTTGTAACTGAAGCCCTTTAATATTCTTTGACTCCTTTAGAAAAATTAAATGGCAGAGCTTGAAATTGTCAAAATCAACATAACTCAAGCCAGTGTGACACATAAAAACCATCATTTGACCAATTAGTTTTTCTCTATCATTAAGCGAATATTCACTTACCTGATGCTCTTCACTTCTTGTAAAAAAACACTCTCTTTTTAGCACCTCAAGCTCTTCCTGAGTTAATACCTCAATTTCAGGTTCTTCCTTTTCTACTGAAACTTTTTTATACGAAGCAGGTACTGGAAGTTCATCGTGGAGTATCAAATAACTTAAGAATGACTTAATCGTTTTAATGTATTTAGAAACCGTATTCAACTGTAGACCCTGATTTTTCAAGTAAATTCTAAATTCATTTAATAAACTAAAATTTAAGTCTTGATATTCATATCTTCTTCTTTTACTTTCCTCGAACCCCTTCCACTTATCCCATGTATAAGAATATATTTTTAAAGTTGCATCTCGAGCTTCATCACTTTTCCTATATGCAACGTATTCATTGAAATAATCCCCTAGAGTCTTAACTCCACCTAGTTGTATTTGAATCGAAGTTCCAGAAATAACATTTTTGAAATGTTCTACATCAGGGAAAACTCCATTTTGGTCCTTATACTGATTCAAGTTCTCAATTACACCATCCTCAAAATCCTTTAATATGGTCCTTAACCCCTTATAATTGGGGTAACTTCTAATTGGTCTACCATCTTCCTTGTCCCAAAATTGCGGTGAAATTGTGTGTTTAACAGGGGTATTAATGAACTTCCTCTTTAATGTGTAACGAAGGTAAATTGGACATTTACCTTTAGAATTGACCCTGTCGTCTCTGATTATGAATTTTATTGGATAGTCCATTTATCAAAAATACAAAAAATGTAAAACAAAATGTAAAACATTTATAGTTAATTTAGGTATTAATTTCAGGTTGATTTTAACTTATTATATTGACTATCAATAGATTAATAAATTATTGTAAAAGAAAAATCATAAAAAACGAGTCCCGTCCGGTCCGCTAGGTTACTTTACCTAAATTCATAATCCCTTGTAATCCTTATTACAAGGGATTTTTCTTTTATAATAAACTCTACTGCGTAATTTGGGTTAAAAAATGATACTTACTAGTATCAAAAGTTTACAATAATTCTACTACGAAGAGTTTGTAGAAGATCTGGCTAATAATTATCCCGTCAAATGATAGCTTGACGGGATAAGTGAATTATTCAATTCTAAATCAACCAAATTTTTAAAAAGTAATTTCAATTCTTGCATATAAATATCTTCCGTTCATACCCAATTGCGTTACCCTACGTGAATAGTTAAATTGATTATTGGAAGAAATACCATTATTATTCACAATACCTCTTTGAAAAGCCGTTTGTGATTCAACAAATTTATCGTAAGTAGGACTGGTTGGAACCACATCTAATCTTTTGTATGAACCCTTAGATGCAACTAGCAAATCAGAATAGATGTCAAATAAATTATTAGCACCAGCAGAAAATCTCCAAGATTTTGATAATTTATAGCCAATACTTAAATCAGTTACAATTTTAGGACTTAGCACTTGTATGTAAAACCAATTGGTAGTGCCGCCTCCTTCAATATGTGTAACCTCTCCAAAATAAGTATTTCTAAGAAATAAATTAAACTTGCCCCTTTTATAAGCAATCGAGAAATACCCTTTAACTTTTGGGTTACCATCAACTAACGTAGCTTTATTAATAGGACTCATGTAAGTTGATTCTTTCCCAAATAATTTATCAGACACTTTTGTTTTTCCTAAAATTTCACGCTTAGATAAAGTTGTTGCTAATTCAAATTTTATACTTTGTTTTTTCTTCATTTTTACTCTATAGGAAGAAATAATATCGATACCAGACGTTCTTAAGTCAGTAGCATTCGCCATAAAAATTCCTCTAGATGCATTGTTTGCTAATAAGGTAGTATATAAAAATTGAGAAACGGCGTCGCCTGTTGCACTTCCTGAAAAAGCATCTGTTAAAATAATTCGGTCAGTTATTTTAGTGGTATAACCATCTACCGTTAAGCTAAATTTATTAATTTTTAAAGTGGTACCAATGCTAGCACTATTAGAAATTTCAGGCCTTAAACTAGGGATACCTAAGGCTTGCGCAGCCTTACTGTCATTAGGTAAGGTTGCGTCGTCAAAGGCAACACCTCCCTGAAATACAGTAGATGTTTTAGTTAAATATCTTTGTTGTAAAGCTGGTGCCCTAAAGCCTGTACTTAAAGATCCTCTTAAGGAAAAATTATCTGATACTTTATATCGCCCAGCAATTTTACCGCTTAAATTACCACCAAAGTCAGAATAATTTTCATAACGGGCAGCTATATCAACTAAAAACTTTTTAATCGGTTCCATCTCAAAATCAACATACAATGCAGTGGATGTTCTGCTCTCATTTTTTGCGTTGTCTGGTCTAAAACCAGGAAACACTTGTGCACCACCTGCAGGAATGCCTGGCTTATTATCCGCTAAAGTTACAGTTGTTGGTGTGCCATTTAAAACATCAACCACCCCGTTCGTACGGCGCATATAATTTGCCCAAGAAGCTTCCTCGCCTGCTTTTTGTTGATAATTTTCATATCTTAATTCTGCACCATAAGCCACATTTAAGTTAATTGAATTATTTATTTTTTTAGAAAAATCTAAATTAGTTGTGTTTTGGCGAAACAGTAAAGTACCAGCATTAAATTCGGTTTGTTTACTCATATTGTTATAATATGCAGAAACGTTTAATGTATTTTCAATATTAAAACTAAAACTATTTTGTCCGAATGTATTACTCAAATCATAATTCCATGAACCTAATTTTCCCTTTAAGCCAGTACCAATTGAGATATCCTTGATATTAGAAGAAATTTCGGGTAAAAATCCTTTTGGATAAATGGCAGGAATATTACTATTTTGATACGGCATTCGGTAAAAGCCCGTTGAATTTCCCAATCTATTACTTAGGATACTAAAAAAATAAAATTCTCTGTCATTTTTTAAAGCTATTGCGCCATTAATAACACCTTGTAAATTTCGAGTGCGTGATTGACCAACTCTCATTTGAAAAGTATTACGATCTACGCCAAGTGTGTTCATTAAAGCCGTACTAGCAGAATCCCCTGATTTTCGATTATCAATATCTCCAGCTCTTTCACCAGAACGAATTGTAGGTTCTCTTTGTTCTAGATTTAAGGTAACATTAATAAAACTTGCTTTTGTTTTTCCAATTTGCCATCCATAATTTACAGAAGCATTTGTTTTTTGTCCATCTGTAACACTATTATTATAATATATTGGATCATTTGCCGGTCCTTCTCCTAATTTAAAACTACCAGGAGCGGCATGCTTGTAGGATTGATAAGTAGTAATATTAGCACCAGTACTAAGTACCGCTTTACCTGTTCCAATATTTTTATTTAATTGAATATTAATTACTCCAGCAATCGCATCTGATCCATATTGTGCAGCAGCGCCATCTCTTAATAATTCTATTTTATCTATAGAAGCGGCAGCTATTGCATTTAAATCTGTTCCTACCGAACCCCTTCCCATTGTTCCGTTTACATTTACTAATGCTGAGGTATATCTACGTTTCCCATTAATTAATACAAGGGTTTGATCAGGACCCAAGCCTCGAACAGTAGCGGGATCCACGTGGTCGGTACCATCTGCAACTGTTTGAGTAGTTGAGTTAAATGACGGGGCTACATGGTTTAATATATCTGTTAAGTTGGTTTGTGGAACTTCAGAAGTTAATGTTTTAAGATCAAACAAATCAACTGGAGAGATAGACTCTAACTTAGATCTTCCTATACTTCTTGAGCCCAATACTACCACTTCGTTTAAATCGTTATTTAGAATTTTAAGCTGTATACTAATAAAAGTGTTTTCTTTTAAGGTATAGGATTGGTTTGAAAAACCATTAAAGCTTACAACAAGTACATTGCCATTACTGGCTTTAATTGAAAAATCACCACTATTATTAGTTTGTGTTTTTACTTTACTCCCTTTTATGGAAATGGTTGCACCGGCTAAAGCTTTGCCTTCTTCGTCTTTTACATTGCCTGTAAAAATAGTCTCTTGTGCAGTAGCTGTAATAAATGCTACCGACAAAATTATCAACATTAAAAATCTTTTCATAATTTTTGATTTTAAGGTAATAAATTATTGTTAATTTTAAGTGAAGTTAGTGTTTTGTTCTAAAATAACCATATATAAGCTATGATGTATAGCAAAGAAAAAGGGTTTACACTTATAAAGTCGTAACCCCTTAAAATACAGTTCGTTTCTCAGCTAGTTAAGTTCACAAAAAACCTCAACATTGTTGGGAGTTTTTAGATTCTACAAAATTTTCAATAAATTCCAATACTTTGCCTTTAATTAAATTAAAGTATTTTTACATTCAAACCATGAATAAAATTTTTGCTTTACTTAAAAAAGATGTTTTGCTTGAGTTTAGGCAACAACATACTTTTTATGGTATGTTATTATACATCGCTTCCACTGTTTTTGTGTTATACTTATCTATAGAAAACCCCGATTTAAATGTGTGGAGCGGATTATTTTGGGTAATACAATTATTTATTTGTGTAAATGCTGTTGCAAAAAGTTTTTTACAAGAAGGCAAAGGCCGAATGTTATACTTTTACACCCTATCTTCCCCAACACAATTTATTGTTGCAAAAATTTTATATAATATTCTTATAATGAGTGTTATGAGTTTATTAAGTTTAGTGCTCTTTTCTATTTTTATGGGTAACCCCGTAACTAATATAAGCAAATTTGTAGGCATAGTTTTATTAGGTGGTGCTAGTATTAGTATGGTATTTTCTATAATGAGTGCCATTGCAGCAAAGGCTCAACAAAATGCAGCCCTAATTGCCATTTTGGGCTTTCCGGTTATACTCCCTTTATTACTACTTTTAATGCGCTTAAGTAAAACTGCATTTAACGAAGTGTTTAAAGAGGGTGCAGTGCTAGAATTAATTGGTTTAATTACTGGGTTAGATGCCTTGATTGTAGTTTTAGCAATTATCTTATTTCCTTATTTGTGGAAAGACTAATTTTTAACGCTAAGTTCCTATCTTTGCCCTCTCAAATTTACACTCTTCTTGGTGAAGAAAAACTGGTGGAAAATATTATCTCTTCTTATTTTAATCTACACAATTGTAGGTGGTTTTTTAATGGATGTGCCACACCTATTTATACTTAACGAATCTATCCGAAATTTATACTTTCATGTATGTATGTGGTTTAGTATGATGATTTTATTTGGTGTAAGTGTAGTATACAGCATTAAATATTTAGCAGGGTTTAATTTACGCAATGATATTTTTGCTGTAAATTTTGCCGCGGTAGGTAGTTTTTTAGGCATACTAGGTTACGCTACGGGCACTATTTGGGCAAATTACACTTGGGTAACCGATCAAAATCAAAGCCTTGGCAGTATTTTAAAAGAACCTAAGTTAATAGGGGCAGCAATTGCGTTACTTATTTACGGTGCCTATTTTGTTTTACGAGGTTCTTTTACCGATATGGACAAAAAAGCAAGAATAAGTGCGGTGTATAATATTTTTGCCTTTGCCATGCTGTTTCCAAGTATTTGGATAATACCCCGTTTGGTAGGTAGCTTACACCCAGGTGCACCCGGCAGCGATAGTGGAAACCCTGCACTAAATTTTAAAGATATTGATAGTAGATTACGTATGGTTTTTTATCCTGCTGTAATAGGTTGGACGTTGCTTGGCGTATGGATTGCAACGTTAAAAATAAGAATACAATTATTAAAAGATAAAACATTACTGCATGACTAAGTTTATGGTTCGTTGTTTGCTATTTGTATCATTTATGTCAACTTCCTTTTTTTCTTTTGCACAAGAAAAACCCGAAATGGCAGATGCTATGCGAAGCAATGGAAAAATTTATGTAGTGGTAGCCGTTTGTTTAACTATTTTGATAGGCTTATTTATTTATGTATTTTTAATTGACAGAAAAATTAGTAAATCAGAAAAAGAAGTTTAAACTATTACCCCACTTGCCAGTGGGTAATTTTATAATTATTAAAAAACGATTGCAAAAAAACAATTTCTATGAGTGCACATCAAGCGTATAGCTTTTTCCAAAGTGTGGAACGAAGCTTTGACAAAGCTGCTAAATTTACGAATTGGGATTTAGGTATTTTAGAACAAATTAAAGCATGTAACAGTGTTTATCAAATGCGTTTCCCTATTAAAAAAGATGATGGAAGTATTGAAGTAATTGAAGCGTATAGAGTACAACATAGCCAGCACAAAAGCCCATGTAAGGGTGGTATTCGTTTTAGCGATGAGGTTAATCAAGATGAAGTAATGGCATTAGCTAGTTTAATGACGTACAAGTGCGCTATTGTAAATGTGCCATTTGGTGGCGGTAAAGGTGGCATTAAAATTAATCCACGTAAATACAGCGAATACGAGTTAGAAAAAATTACTCGACGCTATACAGCAGAATTAGTTAAGAAAAATTTTATAGGACCCGGTATAGATGTACCTGCACCCGATTACGGAACAGGCCCTAGAGAAATGGCTTGGATTGTAGATACCTATGCAAGTTTACGCCCAGGCGAAATAGATGCAGCTGGTTGTGTAACGGGTAAACCCATTACACAAGGTGGGGTACGTGGAAGAACAGAGGCAACTGGCCTTGGAGTTTTCTTTGGCATACGTGAAGTATGTAATATGGAAGATGTAATGAAAAAATTAGGGCTAACCTTAGGTATAGAAGGTAAAACCATAGTGGTACAAGGTTTAGGAAATGTGGGCTACCATAGTGCAAAGTTTTTTAGAGAGGCTGGTGCTAAAGTAGTAGGCTTGGCAGAATATGAAGGAGCAATTTATAATGCTGATGGCTTAAACGAAGATGATGTTTTTCAACATAGAAAAAAAACAGGTTCTATTTTAAATTTTCCGGGTGCTACAAACTTGGCAAAAAATACCGATGCGTTGGAGTTAGAATGTGATATTTTAATACCTGCCGCTTTAGAAAACGTAATTAATGGAGATAATGCTCAACGAGTAAAAGCCAAAATTGTTGGCGAAGCTGCTAATGGACCTTGTACACCAGAAGCGGATGAAGTGTTTACAAAAAAAGGAATTTTATGTGTGCCCGATATGTACTTAAATGCTGGTGGTGTTACCGTTAGTTATTTTGAGTGGTTAAAAAACCTTAGCCATGTACGTTATGGCCGTATGGAAAAACGCTTTACGGAAAATTTAAATGGCCATATACTTGGGCAAATTGAAGAACTAAGTGGCAAAAAAGTTAGTGATAAAGAAAGGCAATTTATTATGCATGGTCCGGAGGAGCAAGATTTAGTACACAGTGGTTTAGAAGAAACCATGATAAGCGCTACCAGAGAAATTATGGCCGTATGGAATGCTAATCCAGCAATACCAGATATGAGAACAGCGGCTTATATAAGTGCTATTAATAAAGTAGCAACCAGCTATGCCGAGTTAGGTATTTTTCCTTAGTATTTATTTTAGTAAAATGACTATAAATTCCCTTTCAATTTTTGGAAGGGATTTTTTTAGATAAAATAGTTTTTATACTGTTTAATACATTCATTTTGTTTCGTGTGCCACGAACCAAGGCTGAGGTATTTTAGTTTTTTGTATTTTTTTCAACATCAAGCAATGTTTCACCAATTAAATCAACGGTAATGGCATAACTCTTATATAAATTAACCATTTTTAAATTTTTATCAAGCCATATAAAAACTGGTGCCGAGTTGTTGTCCAGTGGAGCAAATTCGGCATTACGGTCAAATAACACAGTGGCATCTGAAGTATAGCTCTGTGAATTTTTGGACCATTTCAATTTAAAAACTTCAGTGCTTAGTTGACTTTCAAAATCTCGGTTAATAAGAAAGATATTATACTTTTTGGCTAGGTCAGCTTTTAGTATTTCATCAATTCTTTTTATACAAGGGTTACACCAATATCCCCAAGTCATCACAAGGCTGGGTTTGTCTTTAAAGCGTCTGTTCTTCTCAATATAATCAGGCAGTAATTTTTGTATGCCATCTTCTGTATAAACTTTATAATTTGGTAAAACAATATAGCTTTCTTTAAAAAGTGATTTTTGCTTTTTTAACTCAATTGCTGCATTAGAGGTCATAGTTTCTATAGCAAGCTTCTCAGTTTTTATAGCAATCTTCTCAGTTTCTATAGCAATCTTCTCAGTTTCCTTAGCAGCATCTATTGCAATCTTATTTGCAATCTTATTTTCCGTTGCAATAGCTTTAATAGCATTTCTTATGGAACCCATAATTTCTATGTTGTTTGCATTGTTAAACGGAAATGATCCATTAGAACTTCTGCCCCACGTACTTATAGTTCCAGAGGCTCTTCCAACGCCGTATGAAAACTCTCCATCATAGAAACTTGTAAACTCCACACCAATTAAATTCTTATAAGCTGTTGATTTTTTTAATAAAGTGATATCTCTAATAGCTTCATATCTAAATTTCTCCCAACTGGTTTTTTGGGAATAGGTACTTTCATCACTGTCGGATTTATGAAAAATTATTAAAAACTTATCATGAAATTCATAGTCAAAATAATAGTTATAATTATTAAATATTTTGCCATCTATGCCATCGTATCTGCCAATTACTGCAGTTTTTACAAAATTGGCTTCGAATGTTTCTTTCAAAAACTCTATTGCTTCTTTTTTTGAACTAAATGTTTTTTGTGCATTTACAATAAATGTAGCTGCCATTAAAAGGCAAATTGAGAGTATTTTTTTCATGGTTTCTTATTTTGCGAATATGAACAATTTCAGTTTGGTGTTTTTGAATATTTAACTCTTAATATCACTTGTCCCCAACAGCTTTTCGTTCATATACAGATGTGGGTTTAACGGTGCGATTCTTTTCATATAAAATAATGTCTTGGTCCATTTTTTTTCTACAACCCTCAATTGTTAAGGCAATAAAAGCTTTAAATCCTGTTGGGGAACAATTAAAAACAGAACGCGTTTTAAATTCACAAATGATAACGCAGTTCTTTTCTGATACAAAATCGGAATAAGGACTATAGCCATTATGCGCTTCATAAAATTCCTTTTTACGCAACTCGTATGATGCTTTGTTATTAATTTCTTCACGAACTAATATCCTGTCTGAACAATCCGCTTTTGCAGACTTGTAATGCCCTATAAAAAGGCAAGGCTTTGTTTCCTGAGCAGAGAGGTTAAGGCCAACGAGTAAAAGCGAAATTGTAATTAGTTTTTTCATTTTTTTTGTTTTCTTTATTCCTTATTAAGAGCTTCTATTTTATCTAAATGTTTTTTTTCTCCAAATTTTAGCATAAAGGATGAATTTCTAGCATCATGAAAAATTCTCACCTCTTTGTTCATTTTGGTGTTTATAAAAAAGTACCTAAAGTTTACCCATGATAAATCAAATGCCCCATTGTGTTCCTCTGTTTTTTTGTCAACAAACTTGTAACCTGATCTTTCAATTTGATTTTTTATTTCCATAAGATCCTTTTGTAAATCTAATTTTGTTTTACTTGTGTACCTATATTCTACCAAAATGAACGCACACTTCTCTTTCTTAAAGCCAATATAATACAGCGGATTATCTTCTTTTGTTTTGGGATTTTTTGGACTAAATGCATACAATTTTAGCCCCATATCCTCGTCCTCTTCACCCCCAATCATAACCATGCCGTTATTCTTTCCTATTATTTTTGTGTTTTCTACTGTTGTTCCCATTATTGAAGAAATAACATTCCAGGTTCTTGCCTCTTTATAAGGCGTTCCTTGTGTTACGCTTTCTTGAGCGTTTGCAGCAATTGTAGCTGTCATTAACAGGCAAATTGTGATTAGTTTTTTCATATTTTTTTAGTTTTTATCATAATTAATAGTTTCTTTTAATTCTCCACTTTCAGTATAATATTTCCATATACCAATTTCCTCCCCATTTAAGTATTTCCCTATAGATTCTAACTTTCCATTTAGGTGATATTCTTTCCATTCTCCTGTTTCCTCCCCATCTAAATAATTCCCAATAGATTGTAATTTCCCATTGCCGTAATATTCTTTCCATGCTCCTGATTTTTCATCATCAACAAATTTTCCAATACACCTTAACTGCCCATTGTCGTAATATTCTTTCCATGCTCCTGATTTTTCATCATCAACAAATTTTCCAATACACCTTAACTGCCCATTTTCATGATAGTATTTCCATTCGCCAGTTTCTTTGCCTTTAAGATAATTTCCAATAGATTCTAACTTCCCATTATCGTAATAAGTTTTTTTTTCTTGTGCATTTGCAGCAATTGACATTGCTAGTAAAAAGAAAATTGTAAGTAGTTTTTTCATATTTTCTATAGTTTACGTAAATCTATTGATTTATTTTGATAAAAAAGAATACCCGCAAATGGGTAATTATTTTGGTAAAATGATTTAAACTATTAAGAGTGTTGTTTTTAATTTCTGCTTTGTTAATGTTCATGCCTATGGTTTTTGCAGCCAAACAAAAAAAATGGCATACTAGCTAATAACTCCTCCGCCCCACTTCGGTGAAAAAATAAAAAAATCAGCTACAAAATAGTATCGGACAAATAAAAATAAACATCCAACAATATAGTACAAGACGCTATGAATTTCTTACCACATTTAATCTACTGTTAAAAAAAAGGAACAACTTTTTATAGAAGAAAAAAAGAAGAAAATAAGGTATATGTATATCTGAACTAACCTTTTTTTTATACATATAAAAGTTTTATTTACGTAAGTTTTAGGTCAAATTTTATCAATTAACAACTATATTCGTATATAAATAAACTATAAAAATGATACGTAAAGTACAAAAAACATTGGGTATAGTATTACTCACCATCGCAAGTTTGCAAACATTTGCACAAATGCCTACTACACCAGCTGGCATAGCAAAACCAACTGATGGTGCAGCTGCCCCAAAACCAGGACCAAAGCCTTACAAAGAGATTATTACGTCAAAAGCAATAACCTCAAAAGGATTTTTTAAAACACACAAAGTAGAAGATAAATATTACTTTGAAATTGAACCAAAATTATTTGGTAGAGATATTTTAGCATTAAATAGAATATCAAAATCCTCTATAGAAAGCGTAAAAGGTTTTTATGGATATGCTGGTGACCAAATTGCAGAAAATGTAATACGGTTTGAAAAAGGGCCAAACAATAAAGTTTTTTTAAAGCGTATTTCTTATAGTGTAAATCCAGATAGTACAAAACCAATGTACAAATCTGTAATGAATAGCAACATGCAACCCATTTCAATGGCTTTTGATGTTAAAGCAATTGATAGCGCAAGCGGAAGCATAGTTATAGATATGACAGATAATATTTCTGGAGATAATGAAGTATTTGGTTTTGATAATGGACAAAAATCTGCTTTTCAAGCAGGTTCCTTACAACCCGATAAATCCTACATCTCATCAGTGCGTAGCTACCCTACAAATATTGAAGTTACCACTGTAAAAACGTATGGTAAAAGTGCAGGTACCCCTATCCCTGGCCTTCCTCCAGGGCCGCCAAGCCAAGCTACGGTTACTTTAGAGTTAAATTGCTCTTTACTTTTATTGCCAGAAAAAACTATGCGTCCTAGATATATGGATAATAGAGTAGGATATTTTGGTACAGGCTATACAGACTTTGACAAAAACCCTCAGGGTGTAAAAAAAATAGATATGATAGCAAGGTGGAGACTAGAGCCAAAGCCTGAGGATATGGAAAAATACAAAAGAGGCGAATTAGTAGAACCACAAAAACAAATTGTTTTTTATATAGATCCAAATACTCCAGAAAAGTGGGTACCCTATTTAATAGATGGCGTAAACGACTGGAATGTAGCTTTTGAAAAAGCAGGTTTTAAAAATGCAATTATAGGAAAAAGAGCCCCAACAAAAGCTGAAGATAGCACATGGACTATGGAAGATGCAAGGCATAGTGGTGTTATTTACAAACCATCAGCTGTAGAAAATGCTTATGGTCCTAGCACAGTAGATCCTCGTAGTGGCGAAATTTTAGAAAGCCATGTAGGCTGGTTTCATAATGTAATGAAACTACTACATGACTGGTATATGGTGCAAACAGCAGCAATAGATCCAAGAGCTAGAAAAATGGAATTTGATACCGATCTTATGGGGCAACTTATTCGTTTTGTATCATCTCATGAAATAGGGCATACACTTGGATTTCCTCACAACTTTGGTTCATCTGCAGGAGTACCTGTAGAAAATTTAAGAAACAAAGCTTGGGTAGAAGCTAACGGCCACACACCAAGTATAATGGACTATGCAAGGTTTAATTATGTTGCACAACCAGAAGATAATATTACTGCTGCAGGCATATATCCACGTATTGGTGAGTACGATAAATGGGCTACAGAATGGGGTTACAGAGTAATACCAGAAGCAAAAACTGCAGAAGAAGAAGTAGCAATTTTAGACAAATGGATTGAAGCTAAAGCAAACGATAAGCGTTACTATTATGGCCGTCAAGGCCAGCCAGATGACCCAAGAGATCAAAGCGAATCAATTGGAGATAATGCAATGAAAGCATCTACCTATGGAATAAAAAACTTGCAACGTATTTTACCTAACCTTGTTACTTGGACAAAAGAACCAAACGAAAGCTACGAATCGTTAACAGAAATGTATAGCCAAATAACAGGGCAGTTTAGACGATATATTGGACATGTAACTTACAATTTTGGTGGTGTGTACGAAACATTAAAAAAGAATAGCCAAGCAGGAAGTGTATATGAATTTGTAAGTAAGGAAACTCAAAAAGAAGCTTTTGATTTTTTAAATAAGCAAGTATTTAGTACACCAACTTGGCTTATCAATAAAGATGTACAAACTAAAACCAACAACAATATTGGAGTAACCATATTATCCTTGCAAGAAAGTGCTTTAAACAAATTGCTTAGCACAACAACAATGAATAAAATGGTAACAGCTGAATCTGCAATTGGTAATAATGCGTACACAGTAAATGATTTACTTGGCGATTTAAAGCAAAGTGTATTTACAGAATTAACTAATAAAAAAGCAATAGATTTCTACAGAAGAAATTTACAAAAATCTTATGTAGAAAGATTAGGTAGTTTACTAAACCCAGCACCGGCACAAGGCATACAGTCTTTTGGCTTTGGTGGCACACCATCATTAGATGTAAAAAAATCTGATATACTATCCTATTTAAAAGGGCATAGTAAAGAGCTAAAAGCTTCTATTGATGCTGTTGCTGGCACTGCAGCGGATAAATCTACAAAGTATCATTTGCAAGATTTAAGCGACAGATTGAAAAAGATATTGGATCCTAAATAAAAAATACAAACTTATTTTTGAAAACCGCTCTTGTAAAAAGGGGCGGTTTTTTTGTGCTGTACAAGTTCTTTTTTCAGACAACTTCTCTTAATGAGCCATCTGTTGAAGCTAATGAAGTTTCGACCAGAACCATTCAAAACCAATTATACACTATATCGTAGCTGTTAACTTTATTGCAAGTAAAAGTTATAAAAAATATAGCACTTAAATTGCGTACGGATAATTTTGTTGGCCGGAAAAGTATACCAATTTTTATGAGAAAAAAATATTATACTATGGCTATTGAGTAGTTATTAGATAATAGTAGGAAACAAATTAGGGTTTGCTTTTTCTGCTGCTTCAATTTCTATAAAGCTACTTAAAATATCTGCTTTGTCTTTTTGTATACAAATGCTATGTTCAAAATGTGCAGAGGGCTTAGTGTCCTTAGTGCGAATAGTCCATCCATCTTCATCATGATAAACTTCCTTTACCCCAAGGTTTATCATAGGCTCAATGGCAATCGTCATTCCTTCTTTTAATTTTGCACCGCTACCACGTTTACCATAGTTAGGTACTTGTGGGTCTTCGTGTAAATGCCTTCCTACTCCATGCCCTACCAATTCTCTTACAACACCATAGCCATGTTCTTTTTCGGTGTAGTGTTGTATGGCAAATGCAATATCACCTACTCTATTTCCATGTATTGCTTTTTCTATCCCTTTATATAAAGATTGTTTGGTTACAATCAATAATTTTTTAACCGCATCTTCAATTTCGCCAATAGCAAAGGTGTAAGCACTATCTCCATGAAACCCATTTTTATAAACCCCTACATCTACCGAAACAATATCGCCATCTCTTAATTCTTTTTTTGTAGGAAACCCATGTACAACAGCGTCGTTTACAGATATGCAGCAGGTGTAAGGAAAAGCAGGATCTCCGTAACCCTTAAATGAAGGAAGGGAGTTATTATCTTTTATAAATTCTTCAGCTTTTGTATCTAGCTCTAATGTAGTAATCCCAGGCTTTAGTAAAGAAGCTATTAGTGCCAATGTTTTACCCACTAGCAAATTGCTTTCTCGCATCAACTCAACTTCTGCTTTAGATTTATAATGTATCATTTCTTTTTTATTAAAAACAAACCCCAACTAATTATGTTGAGGTTTCGTTAAAGATATTTCTATTTCTCTTTATAAGAGATTGAAGTAAAATTACATTCCAGATGTTACCGCTTGTCTGCCCTGTAGTCTGTTGTTTCCCGTCATTAATCCATCGTATTGACGCATTAATAATTGAGTTTCTATTTGTTGTAATGTGTCTAAAACAACACCCACCATAATTAATAAAGATGTGCCACCAAAAAAGGTAGAAAAACTTTCTTGCATACCAAATACTAATTGAATAATGCCCGGTAAAATACCTACAAAAGCTAGTAAAACTGCTCCTGGTAAAGTAATTCTATCCATGATGGTACCAATATAGTCTGCCGTTGGTTGCCCTGGTTTAACGCCTGGAATAAAGCCATTATTACGCTTTAAATCATCAGCCATTTGTTTAGGGTTAAATATTAATGCAGTGTATAAAAAAGTAAACGCAATTACTGCTATGGTGTAAACCAACATATAACCTAAATTAGTATGATCGGTAAAATATTTTGTCCAACTTGCTGTACCTCCTGGGCTAAATAAAGTTGGTAAAAACAAAATAGCTTGTGCAAATATAATTGGCATTACACCTGAAGCATTTACTTTTAAAGGTAAAAAATTTCTTGCACCGCCTAATTGTTTATTGCCTACAATTTGTTTTGCATAATTTACTGGTACTCTACGTGTACCTTGAACCAACATAATAAGTCCCATTATTATTGCTAATAAAAGTACTACTTCAATCAACATAAATAAAATACCGCCAGCGCCACTAGTAAATCTAGCACTCCACTCTTGACCAAACGCTTGTGGAAGACGAGCTAAGATACCTACCATAATGATGATAGAAGTACCATTACCTAAACCTTTGTCAGTAATTTTTTCTCCAAGCCACATTACAAATAACGTACCTACGGTTAAAATAACTACTGTACTAAACCAAAAATATGTACTAAAAGCTGGTATAATAGCGCCTGCCATACTTGGGCTCTTTAAATAACCTATATAAGCTGCTGCTTGAAATGCAGTAACAATTACGGTAAGATAACGAGTCCATTGGTTAATTTTTTTCCTACCACTTTCACCTTCTTTTTGAATTTTTGCCATTTGAGGAACCAATATGGTTACCAATTGCATAAAGATAGAAGCAGAGATATAAGGCATAATACCCAATGCAAAAATAGAAGCTTTAGAAAAGGCTCCACCCACAAAGGCATCTAATAAACCTAACATACCGCCTTTAGTACTTTCGCCCAAAGCGTCAAGTTTATTAGGATCTATACCAGGTAAAACAATGTATGAACCAAAGCGATAGATAAATACTAATAATAAGGTAAATAATATCTTATTACGAAGCTCATCTATGCTCCAAATATTTTTAAGTGTTTGAATAAATTTCTTCACTGAATTTAATCGGTTTTAATGTTTTTGTTCAAAAGCTAAAAGACCCCGCTAATGGCGAGGTAAGTCAAATATCGGTAATTATTTTATTATTTCTACAGATCCACCAGCAGCTTCAATTGCAGCTTTTGCTTTTTCGCTTACTGCATTTACTTTGAACGTAAACTTACCTTTTATTTCGCCGTTACCTAATACTTTCAAATTGTCAAATTGGCTAATTAAGCCATTAATATATAAATTTTGTAGGCTAAATTCGGTTAAACTATATTTTTCTGCTAATTGATCAATTTGACCAAGGTTTAATACTTTATACTCAACACGGTTAATATTTGTAAATCCACGTTTTGGAATACGGCGTTGAATAGGCATTTGACCACCTTCGTGTGCTTTTTTGCTTTTGTACCCTGCACGGCTTTGACCACCCTTGTTACCTTTTGTAGATGTACCACCTTTACCACTAGCCTCACCACGGCCAATTCTAATTCCTTTGTGTGTAGAACCTTTTGCAGGTTTTAAGTTGTGTAATTCCATTGTTTTTGATTTTGTACTTACGGGGTATCATCCCCTCGCTGTTTATTAAAATAAATTATTAGGCTAGTTCTTCCACTTTTATAAGATGGATAACTTTATTAACCATGCCTAAAATTTGAGGAGTGGCAACAACTTCTACAGTAGCATTCATTTTATTTAAGCCCAATGCTTGCATTGTTCTTTTTTGGCGCTCTGGTCTGTCGATTACACTTTTAACTTGTGTTACTTTTATCTTTTTCATTGTATCTGTTATTTGTTATTTGTTATTTGTTAATTGAAAAGTGTTTCAACACTATTAACAATTAACCATTAACTGATTTTATCCGTTAAATACTTTCTTTAAAGAAATGGTACGAGTTTTTGCAACTGCAATAGGCTCACGTAATGTAGCTAATGCTTTAAAGGTTGCTTTTACCACGTTTGTAGGATTAGCACTACCTAAATTTTTTGCCAATACATCGGTAATCCCAGCTGCCTCTAAAACCGCTCTCATACTACCTCCAGCAATTACACCAGTACCATGTGCTGCAGGCTTTATAAACACCTTAGCCGCACCTTCCTTAG
>Ga0209443_1001033_pt1 | contig 18003 bp, 15 predicted proteins | sample LauGreBMM110DCMD_2_FD_187571 | JGI IMG/M metagenome (GOLD analysis project Ga0209443, IMG submission 187571) | Freshwater lake microbial communities from Lake Michigan, USA - Su13.BD.MM110.DCMD (SPAdes) (version 2) | ecosystem: Environmental > Aquatic > Freshwater > Lake | place: Lake Michigan... | reverse complement strand
GTGAAAGCGGAAGCGATGAATTTTGCGAAGAAGAAAGAATTGAAGCAACCATACCAAGTTTTCCTGTGCAAGTTATTTGCATGGAAAATTGCGACACCACATTTGATGACCTTATAATAAATAATGACTTGACTCAAGAGGAATGGTTTTCCGCGTTAATGCAAGTTATTATGATTTTAATAACTTATCAAAAGGCGTTTTCATTCACTCACAATGATTTGCACACAAATAACATTATGTATAACGAAACTGATGAGAAATATATTTACTACTGCTATAAAAAGACGTATTACAAAGTGCCTACTTTTGGACGCGTCTTTAAAATCATAGACTTTGGTAGAGCCATTTACAAGTTTGATGGAAAATTATTTTGCAGCGATAGTTTTCAACCTGGCGCAGATGCAGCTACTCAATATAACACAGAACCTTATTTTAACGAAAAGAAGCCGCGATTGGAAGCAAATTATAGTTTTGATTTGTGTCGATTGGCTTGTTCAATTTTTGACTACGTCATTGAAGATTTAGACACACTGGATGATTATGATAATTGCGAACCGATTGTTAAATTGATTTTTGATTGGTGTTTAGATGACAACGGCATCAATATACTTTATAAAAATAATGGAGTTGAGAGATATCCTGATTTTAAATTATATAAAATGATTGCACGATGCGTGCACAATCACACTCCACAAGGACAGTTGGAGCGTCCAGAATTTAAAAAATTTATTGTAACTAAAAATAAGGCACCATCTGATAAAACAATTATAAATATAGACAATATTCCTTGTTTTTCATCTGAAAATCTCAGTTTAAAACCCTCAGTTTAAAACGCAAAATTATTATATTCATTGTATTTAATAAAATAAAATGAATTCATTAACACCAAATGCAAGAAATTTTGGATTTATTATTACGCGCCACGTAAATTCTGAAACTACAAACAAATATTGGAATTTTTGCATTCAATCTATTCGCAGATTCTATCCGTTTAAGAAAATTGTTGTAATAGACGATAATAGTGACTTGTGTGTTTTAAAAGCAGAATACGAATACAAGAACGTTGAATACGTTGATTCGGAGTTTCCAGGAAGAGGAGAGCTTCTTCCATATTACTATTTTTATAAGAATGATTATTTTGACAACGCTGTTATCGTACACGACAGCGTATTTATACAACAGAGAATTAATTTTGAACTTTTAGTCAGTAAACAAGCGCAAGTGATGCCATTGTGGCATTTCTTTTGCGAAAAGAAGGAAAGTTTTAATGACACGATAGGAATGGTTTCTACTTTGGCAAACAATTTTCATATTATGAATTCGTTGATAATTGATAAAACATATGAAGTAATTGGACGAACAAATGAAAATGTATGGGGTGGATGTTTTGGGGTGCAAAGTTTTATTAATCGCCAATTTTTATTAGGAATTGAAAATAAATACAATTTATTTAATTTATTAAATTTTGTAACAACTAGGAGACATAGATGTTGCTTGGAGAGAATTATGGGGATTATATTTCACGAGGAATATTTAAGACACGTTAAACAGTATTCTTTATTGGGAAATATAACATCATATTGCAGTTGGGGTTACACGTATGATCAGCATTGCGAGAATATTCGGAATAAAAAAATACCGCGTTTACCGGTTGTAAAAGTTTGGAGTGGGCGATAGATTAAAGGATTATAAATATAATGCACAACATAACGCCAAATTTATTTAAATATAAAATATATACAATATATAACTACTTTTTATGACTGATAACATTATTGTTTCATTCGCAAAAAACAATTATATGTCAAATATTATTAAACTTCTTACTCTAAAGAATCCCAATAAGGTGTTGCCATTAGACGACCTATATGAAATGGAAGAAAAACTTAAAAATTCTAAAACAGAGTTTACCGATGGAGACGATTGTTCCACTGTTGCATTATCGTCAAACCCTAGTTCATTCAGCAGTAATGAAAGTGCCGAAGAATATTTTTTACAAAAAGAATATTCATTTGAACCGAACAAGCTAAGGTATATTTCTGTACTAGGGTTTGGATCATTTGGAACTGTGGTTCTATCTGAATATAATAAACGTGAGTATGCTATAAAAAAAATACCAAAACACAAAATAGTTAAGGAAGATGTAGAGCAAATTATGTCAGAAAAGAAACTTTTGATGCAAATGGACGACCCATTTGTCTTGCGTTTATATGGAACGTTTCAAACTAATAATGAATTATGCTTTGCGACTGAGGCTTTGGAGTATGGAGAATTGTGGCATGCTATTCACGATGGCAATAAGCTAACTCATGAAGAATGCGTTTTTTATGGCGCATGCATTGTTCTAGGACTTGATTTTATTCATAGCAAAAGCATTGTTTATCGTGATTTAAAACCTGAAAACATTATGATTTCTTCAAATGGATATCCAAAAATTATAGACTTTGGTCTAGCCAAGCAGTTGCCTTATTTAAAGCGCAGAGAAGACGGAATTATGAAGAGCTATACAAAATGTTACACTTTATGTGGAACACCAGAGTATGTGGCTCCTGAAATAATTTTATGCAAATGTTATGACAGCTCTGTAGATATATGGTCGCTTGGTGTACTGATTTATGAAATGATCTTTAGAAGAACTCCGTTTATAGATAATATAAACATAAACACTAAAGATGTTGCAAAGATCTTTACAAATATTGTGACATGTAGTAAAAATGGGATTTTGATTTCAGAAAAAATAGATAAACGAACAGATGGAACACCAAATGCGCGCAATCTTATTACACAAGTGTTAAATGGAGACGGTGTATCGCGACTTGGAAAAAATAACACTCCACGAAGTCTTCTGAATCATCCTTATTTTTTATCAACTAAATTAAACCAAGATGATTTATATAACCAGACCATTCCTGCACCAATAATTCAACCTCAACTTATTGGAAGCGACCTTGAAACGTTAAAAGAATTGGAAGAATACAACGGAGACCAAGAAATTTTCAAAGGGTTTTGACGCGGTTTTTATTTTATTTATTTTATTATTAAGCATCAACATCTTCTGACTCCAAAGGTTCACGCATTACGTAGATGTCTTCAATTGAGTAGAGCTCGCACTTTTCACGGTAACTAAAACTGCTAAAACAAACCGTGTCATAATTCTCAAACTGATAGCCAAAGGTGCAATTTAAATCACTTGTTATTGGCTTGCCGGCTTTAGTGTGCTTCAAAATTGTAAGATCGGCAGCACGAACCGCGACGCCGCGGCATACAAGATGCACAATCTCGTCCGTTTCCGGTAGATGCATAATATATTTTTTGCCACGCTTGAGACGATCATAAACAGTATTATCGGTGTTAATTTTTACTAAACCCTTGCACATAAACGTAATTTTTGGTTGTTGGATTTCTTCCGCCATCATCTTTTTGAATTTGAAAGCAATTTTAGTTTTATTTATCGGTTCAATTTTTTTCGGAATTGCAAAAAAAAATTGAATTACTTTCCAAATTTTTGACCAGAGTAAAAACACAACAATTTAAACCATGAGTTCTCTTCCCCTTCTGCCTGTAAACATTGTGAATCGCATCCTTAGGGAAGCTGCAGTACTGCACGGAGAGAAAAGTGTCCCCAAGTTTATTTTCAGTAAGGCCACACAGCAATATATTTACAGGGCCAAATTTCGTAAGAGGTATCTTAGAAAGTTTGCTAATGTGGAGCGACTGCTTCGCTTCAAGGCGAATAATCCACCGGAGTTCACGCTGATTCTGCTGACAACGGTTAACACGCCTTTCATGGAGCTCAACAGATTCCGCGACTGCATTCAGACGCCAGAAGAGAGAGAAGCGACCGTGTCGCGCATGAGACCTGCAACAATCGTGAGGTTTCCTCAAAAAACGCACCAGTACAAGGACGGTGTTGAGATGGAATACCGGTATTCTTACTGCTCGTTTGAAAATGGGCATGTATTCATTGAAAAAAATACTCTCCTTGACGATGATGACTATTATCTGTTATTCTGGCGCGGATACATTTGTCTAGATGGTAGAACCTTTCCCATATTTAAAACGCCAGAGATGTTGCACAATTACCAAGAAAATAATCCGCACGGAATTAATAATTGCACCGAAGTAAGGTATCTAGAAAAAGAGTTGGGACAACAAGTGCGCATTCCCAATTATAGTCAAACAAATTACACTGTTTATGATGAAGAGAAAAAGGAGTGGTTGCGGAGTCAGGAATACTACTTTACAGAAAAAGAAGCCAGGTTTTTGGTTCCCTTTTACGAGGAGCCTAACTATTACAGTGATTAAAAATAATCTTTAGTTATTTTAGATATGCAAAAAAAAATGCAAAAGGGAGGCGTTCTTATAAAAACAAACCCAGAAGAAGCTATAAATTTTTTTATTGAAAATTGTAGTAAAATTAATTGGTTAAGAGAAACAGCAAATTCAGCTAGTGGAGTAATTTTTGAGTGCATTTTAAAGGAAGGGGTTGTGTCGCCTTATGAAATGATTCGTTCAACTGATTTTAAATCGTCTGTTAAAAAAATACTTATAAAAATTGTTGGAATTCGTTCAGAGGTTCGTGGTGAATATGACGACGACACGTGGAGTGTTCCATTTAAAACTGTTTCACCTCCGTTGGGTATTAAAAATTTAGAAAAGGAAGAAACTTTTACAAGAGAAATAAATATACAAACTGATATATTTTTAAAGACTATTTCTTATTTAAACCCATTGTGTCCAGCACCAATTTATGCATCTATTAAGAAGGATAAAGCTAATGCAATTGAATTTATGTCTAAGTTGAAAATGCCTGATGAATATGGACTATTTTCTAACGCAACCAATAGATTAATAACTGTAATTATTGAAAAAATTACAAGTGGTTCAATCCCATATTTAGGTATTTTGGGAATGGAAATAGCAGATGGTTATGAAACATTTTTTGACCTTTATTCCAGGGGTTCAATGAGGGATAATATTAGAACTTATGAAAATATGATAAGGTTAAAAAATCTAGAATTAGCATTAAAAACAGGTTATTCTCAGGGAGATTTTCACACTGGAAATATGTTAGTAAATCCGTCAGTTACTGGTTATTATGCCGGAATTCCAGGAAATGCACTAATAATAGACTTTGGTTATGCAAATAAAATACCGCCGGAAAAGTTGCAAGAGATAAAGCAGTTAGTATCTGAGAATAAATTTGTTGAAGCTTTAAAAATATTTAATACACTTGTTCGTTCGGATAACCTACCATTAAGTGAAAATCCAGAGGTTTATGGGTGGTTGTCTTATAATTTTGACAATGTAACTAATCTGAATGTTGTATATGATATGCCTCATGAACTTGCGGAAGAAAATGTAAAATTACTTGCTTTAAAACAGGCAGAAGAAAAGACGACTGATGCTAGAATCGCATTTTATAATGACTCGTCGCATAGTGGGGAGAGAGATAAATATCCTTTACTGCCATTATCAAACGCGGTAAAAAATAGTTTGTTTGAAGGTATGCTTGGTGGTGGGAAAAGAAGGAGAAAAACTAAGTCAAAAAAAAACTCAAAAAAAAGAACTAAAAAATATGAAAAACGAAAGAGCTGTAAAACTAGAAGACGTATTCGTTGATAAAGTGGATTAGAATCCAGGGTTATCAGTAAAAACAGCGGGATTTGTCACAGCGCCGTCACCACCGTCTTGAATAACAGGCCTTAATTGTTCAACTATAAATAAACCAACAACAACACTAAAATAGACTAACAAGGAATCGCGAATTAAAAATTTCAGCGGCTTGCTTTCCCTATCTACAAAGCGCATCTCAATAAATTTTACTATAAAAAATGCAAATGAAACAATTCCTGCCACGACAAATGTATTCATTTTTATAATGTAAATGACTACATTCTTATTTTTTATTTTACGCATAGTTTTATTATTGTTAAAGGAGAGGTTTTATTAGGCTAAAACCTCAACATCATCTAACAATAAATCTGGTTCCAATTTCATTTCTGGAAAATCAATGTTGTGAACATCTAAATTGTCCAATGAAACATTCTCGTCTAATATTCGCAATCTAACATTTTCATCCTCGTCGTCATCCTCTTCTTCGGCCCGTTTTCTTTGGGCATTTCGCATAGAACTAATCTCTTCCAACCTATCATATGATTTTGGCGCCTCAATAACATGTTCGTTGTTTTCCGAATCTCTCGCAAAATCAACATCATTAAATGATAATTTAGTTGAAGTGTCACTTGTCAACTCTGGGAATGCCAATTGAGCTTCCAATTTATTTTGCTCCAAAATGGCGGTCACAGGATCGGACTCCAATTGACGAGGGCCTTGTTCTTCCATTTTTTCACTCTCTTTTGTCTCAGATATAATTTGAGGCTTCTCGTTTGCCTTTTCATCAGATTTATTAGGATCTTCAATTTCTTGCTCCTTAATTTCCTCAGTAACATGCTCTTCAACGGTTTCGTCCATATATGCTTGCAAAATGGCCTCCACTGGAATACTATCTCTCACTGTATTTAAAATGCACTCTTGAACTATAATTTCTAATTCACGGTGATGCTTTTGTGTTTGCAATGGAGGAACGTTGAGTTCAAATAAATAAACATTCTTGTAAATTTTTCTGGCAACATTAATATAAATCTTATGGACAAAATCATCCAACTTTGGAATGGTAATATCTATCTTCTTTTGCTTTTGACCAACTCTAATAGCAGACAAAAGCTTCAATTGAATAATGTGAACACATGTCACTAAATCTTCTAAATAACCGCAACCGCTTTTATCCACAATTCGCCTTTTCTCGGATTCTATAATATTTGGATTCCACTTAGGAATTCTTGTAATGAAATTTTGAAAAGTCATTAAATATTTATCCATTTCACCGTTATCTCTACACAGTTTAACAGCTTCTTCAAAAATGGAGCGCAACCCATCAACAATGTGAGGAGTTAAAATTGTTAGTAAACGTGACCCCCACTCATTTTTTGATTCATGTAGACTAGAAACGTTAAAGTCATCCATTTTACATAAATGAAATATTTTCTAAACTGTCATCTAAACTCAAAAAAATAAAGTTCAAGATAAACATAATAAATATCTTTTCATTTCTAAACTCTTTGCGAACCTTGTTAAATGCAAATAACAGTTCATATTGTTTATTTTCGGTTAAATTGGTGATTTTCAAATTTGAAGGCTTTTCTAACAACTGTATTAAATCTAAACCGCTATATCCTTTTTCGTAGAGTTTTGTTGATAGTGTTATAAGTTCTTCGTGATTTATTTTTGCAGGTTCATTTGCCATTTTTTGCAACTCTTTTTTAAGCCATTCCGCTCTTAATATTTTAACATCTTTCGTCTTAAATGTTTCTCCTATATTAAATTTATAAAGATTAATAATGTCGCCATTATAATTAGGCTCTGGTACATATATTTCGCAAAATCTTGATAATATTGGTTTTAATAATTTATACTTGTCTTCCACTATAATAAAAAACCTTGTTGTGTGGCTGAACAACTCTATGCATCTACGCAAAGCAGACTGTGCATCTATTGTTAATTTGTCAGCATTCAACAAAACAATGCTTTTAAAAGTATCGCCACCATTTGAATTAATGTGCGTCTTGGCAAAAAACTTTAGTTCTTCTCTAATAAATTTAATGCCTTTTCCGTGAGCGCAATTAACATACATAACAAATGTCTTTATTCTCTCTTTGTCATTGTTATAAATAATATTTATAAACTGGTTTACTATGGTTCTTTTTCCGCAACCAGATTGCCCATGAAATATAATATTCGGCGTTTTGTGCATTGAATGAAAGTATTTCAATTTATTTATTATAGATTCATGTATATTTAAAACCATCGTTGATGCAACTACTATAATAGTAGTTTTATTTTTTATATGATATTAAACGTAAAGTATATTTTCTATCATATTTGTTTTTGTTGTTTTTATTTTTTGTTTGTTTTTCTAAAATGTTTTCTTGTTTTTCTATTTTTACTTTGTTTGCGTTTCTTGTTTGTTTTTCCTCCAGACCAGGGATTTCCAAATTTAGTTCTTTTTGTTAATGCCGTCTCAAATGCCGCAACGCTATCATTTTGTATCGCTGTAATAATTTCTTTTATTGTATTCTTGTTTAATCGCAACCAACAATTTGTTGGTGCTGATGCTTGTCCAAGCGTTCTTCCAAGTTTTTTGGAACAATTAATACCAAATATATCTTCAACAAACCCAGCACAGTTTACCGTTTTTAGTTTATTTGTTGGGTCAACAGTTTTTGGCGGTTGCGTTTTGCCTGAAAGATTTCCAGGGTATCTTATTGCTGCCATTGAACCAACCGTGCCAACTGCAGCACCAACCGATGCACCAATTTTTGCTCCCAACACTGCGCCAGCGGGTCCTCCCGCCAACCCGCAAACACCACCAACGCAAGTTCCGGCCGCTGTGCCAAGCGCCGCACCAGTTACTTCAACTGGCGCATAACTGTAGTAGCAAGCATTTACTCTAGAATATGTTCTTTGTGAAGGCAACGCCTCTAATTCTGGTTCCCACATTAATTTTAAAATGCACGGATCATCTAGATTTTTTTTGTTTTTTACGGTAATATATTCAAACAATGGCGTTGCTTTAATTTGTATAATGTCTTTAAAATAATCATTAATTTTATCACACATAGCTTGGGTTACAAATCCCATGTCTATAATCTGATAGTTTTGCAAAGCAATTCTAGCACCTCTACTTTTTCTGGGGTCCGGGTTTAACACCGCATCTTGTATTTGGTATAATATATTTTTTGAATAGTCTTCTGGAGATGACATTTTTGCATCTAATCCTGATTGAAAGTGTGTAACGCGTTGGCCTTTGTCTGCGTCGGCCCAATTTGTAAATCCAATAGAATATAACTCTCTTTTGTAGACTATTATGGCAGATGTGTGAGAAGCTGCATTATTTGAAGAGTGAAATAAATTCAAAGCTATGTAATATGGTCGTTCTGACAAACGGGCGTCTGATGCACCCTGATTTACGGCATCATAAATAGCTCTATTTATTGTTACTTGCCTGCCATTTCGCGCCGCGAGTGGTATTAATAAGTCCATGCTTACTGGAGCTACATTTGGGTCTACGGAGCAAGGATCCGTTGGGCAATGAGTTGCAGTTATTGCATCGTTAGAATCCAATGTACACTCCGGACACGTCGTCTCTGGAGGCATGTACCAATTTTGTTTGCAACCACAATTTGTATTATTTATAGAGTTTGTTATTTTATTCATTATAAGAGTTTTAACAGGGGAAGGGACAACTTTACCTGTATCAGCAAAGTTTGTTCTTAAAAATTTAGCAGAATCTATTATCTCAAGAGGGATATTAAATAACGTTTTAAAAATAATTGGATATTTTATGTTAGTGACTCTTTGAAATGGGTCTTGAACTGGAGGTGTAGAAAAATCGTAATCATTTATGTTATCTTTAATTAACAAATAATCAAACATTTCTCTTCCGGTTGGATCTGCATCACCATTTGCAACTTTTCCTAGATATTCTCTATAGTCTGCGGTCATTTTTCTTGCATAAGGAACGTTGGGTTCCGCACATTTTTGCAACATACTTGACGTAAAAGGTGCAGTTGCGCCAACGCTAGTCAATATTAATTTTCTAAATAATGAAAATTCACTTTTGTCAGATAAATCTACAGATGGACAGTATTGCTCCGTACGATTATTGTTTGCGTCAATGTAAAGGTGTTGGTTAATTGCTGGACCACTCAGATTTACCGTTGCTCGGGGTGTTGGCGTGGCTACACCTTGAGGGTTTCCATTGCGTGCGCGTTGTTTCTTTTTTTTTCCCGATCCTATCATTATATATATATTGATAAAATAAAATACATTATATAATAATGCTGTTAAATTTCATTAGAATATTTTTTACACCTTTTCTCATTTCACACGTTAGGAAAACGCGCATTTTATTATTATAATTTGTTAACAATGTCACCGTTTTTGACATATTTCTTATATTTGACAGCATATATTAATATTCTGTAAAACATTTAATAAATGAATTTAATGATTTGGATTACACCGAAGATGTCAAACTGTGTGTATAAGGATTCTCCTTGAAAGCATTTAATATATCGGGGCTAATGCGGTCGCAACCAATGCATTGATTGTAATACTGCGGCGCACGAATCTTACCATACGTCTCTTTTGACATGGGCATTTGTGGCATATTTGTAGGAACCCACATTCTTGTATTGTCTCTATCGCCGTCAATTCTTGCCACATTTACGTTCATTTGTTGATTGTAAATATTTGTATTTCCGTGGTTTGTTCTGCTAACAACGGATTTCTCTTTAGATTCATTGTTGTGTTGAGCATATGCCGACGCATAAGACATTTCGCCCCAACCAGTGGCAGAACCACCGGCGTCTCCAATGTAACTGCAGTTTGTAGTATCACGCTGATTTGAAATTGGAGTTTGTTCATTTGTTTGATAACCACCACCTTCAATTTGTCTTCCAATATAAGAGCGAGGTGTGTATAATGTTGTCTCCTTAATTGTAGTTGGCGCAACGTCGTTGGGATTCAAAACGTAACTATCTGGAACGCGCGAACCAGCGTCACCATAAATACGATAGTTGCCAGAATACTCTTCTCTCCTTGTTGGATTAAACGCGTCCATTAATGGAGCAATAACAGCACCAATTGCGCGACCAAATCCACTTCTAATTGAGTCAGGTTGTCTCATAGTTGAACGATTGTTAACATAATTTGTGTGACTTTTAAGAGCGTTGTCTTTGTCCGCGTGATCGCCTCTATTCATGGCGGCAGAAGGTCCAACGTCGCACATTGGAAGCTCATTGCGTTTTGCTTCTTCATAACTTCCAGGAACATAATTAGCGACGCGATCAGCGGGTCCAGCCACGCCGGTATACGATTGCGTTGTAGTTGCACGCGTTGTTGAATGAACCTCCTCAATTGGTCTAAGCATTTGACCTTTTTCTTGGCCAGTTGTGGTGAGCCAACGGTCTTGCGTTTGGATAAAAAATGTGTCCGGGTTGTACTTTTCAACCTTTCCAATAATACCGACGTTTTGAACGTGTGAATAAGAAGGACCTTGATGGTTTTCAAGACTGTATTCCATTTTAGGATTTGTTGCAACGCGCAACTCGTCAACAGTTTTTGGCAACCAAGAGTCGCGAGATTCCATGCCAGAGTTATAACCGCCACTGCCTTGCGTGGTATATCCTTGATTCAAGCCTGGACCAACATATTCCGTCTCAAATGGTTTAACGTTGCTAATCTTCATTCCAGGATTTACGCGAGATTGATAAAAATCGCTGCTATTTGGAGCGCCGTGAGCCCATTGCATATTATCTTGAGGCTTGAATAAAGGCGCTTGCTCTATTTTCTTAATTACTTGAGACCCGCTACCAATCATATTGTCTAAAATTGTCTCGGCGTTATTATTGTTGTAAACTTGCCCCTTAATTTTACCTCCATAAAAAGGAATCATATTATTGTGTTTAAAATCTGTTTTTGCAACATAGTCTCCCGTTAATGAGTATACTTGTTGAATATTGTTTCCAACGTAAGCTCCACTATTTTGTTTTTTCTCATACAAATTCTGATCAAAATACTTGTCGCTTGCAGCATTAGGATTTGCATATTTTTGAACTGTGTCCGTTATTTCACTTTCATTGGGAACTGGGTAATTTTGAGGAGGGGTATTTGTATTTGGCAAGTAATTGCGCTTCGCACCCATACTTGTAAACTGTTCCATTTTACTTCTAATATTTTTTTTTGATGGGGCGCCTTGATTTGATGCTACATATAGGCCTCCTAGGGCTAAAATTGGAATTGCTATCTCCATTAATTATATATATAAAGTATTATATTTTTTATATAATACTTTTAATTAAGTGTTTTGTTAGTAGTAAACCAGAGGTTTCATTCCTAAAAATCTCATTATATTTTATTTTTACTTTTGCTTTCCAACAATTTCACATGCATTTTCGTGAGTGCATATTTGAGGGCCTTGTGGGTAAGATAAAGAGCCCTTTCCTTGATTAACCGGCAATGACCCGGGAACATTGGGCAATGAGCAAGGAATTTGAGCAACAAAATAGTCCTTTTCTAAAATTCTTGTGCTTAAATTATTTTGAAAAGGCATACACGTGTTTTCCTGAGGGTTCAACGGCAAAGAATACCAATTAACCTGTTCTAAATCACGAGCAGTCCACGCCGGCATTATTGTTCTAGACTCTTCGGTATAAAGAGCAGAATTTGTGGGGTATTGAATGGCTTGCGTTGGCACGTTATACTTCTGGTATTCATCTTTTCCTAAACAATCTTTATTTGCGCGTCTATTAACACCACGCAATTCACTTTCCAAATCAACACAGTTTGTCATTAAATTGCCACCCCAGGTTTGAATTCTTACTTGGGGATCCGCCATATACGCCGGCTTATCTCCATTTCCTGGGACGTTCAAAATCCATCTGCCAACGTCGGTTGATTGTTGCAACTGCTTTGCAACTCTGCAAGGATCATCGTGAAATCTTGTGAATGACATAATATTATAAATAGATAAGATTTTATTTATGTCATAAATTAATAAAAACTAATACTTAAACCTATGATAAAATATATTAACACTAGAACTAAAGAATGGAATTAACAATAACTGAAAAAAAAGCACTGCCAACTTTGTGTTTGAATATGATTGTTAAAAATGAAAGCAAGATCATTGCGCGTCTTCTTGACTCTGTCTGCAGCATTATAGACACTTATTGCATTTGCGACACGGGTTCAACAGATAATACAGTTGAACTGATTACCGCATACTTTGAATCAAAAAATATTTGCGGCAAGATTGTTTTTGAACCTTTTAAAGACTTTGCTCACAATAGAAACGTTTCATTAAATCATTGCATTGGAATGTCTGATTACATACTTTTTTTAGACGCTGACATGATGTTGCAAATTCGCGGATTTAATAAAGAAAGTCTATGGTCAGCAGATTCATTTTCTATATTACAAGGCAACGAGGATTTCCATTATCATAACATGAGAATTGTAAGAAACAATGGTTTATATAGTTATTTTGGAGTCACTCATGAATACATTAATACTCCTCCAAATAATTTTAATATAAATGTTCCAAAAGATGTTTTATTTATTAATGACGTTGGAGACGGCGGTTCAAAGGGTAACAAATTTGATAGAGATGTTGCGTTGTTAACAAAAGGCATTGAAGAAAATCCTAACAATGAACGTTATCATTTTTACCTAGCAAATAGTTATTATGATTCTGGAAAAGACAATGAAATGGCGATTGAATGGTATAAAAAACGCATTAAATTGGGTGGATGGGTTCAAGAAGTGTGGTATAGCTTTTATAGGATTGGACTCATTTATAAAAGAATGGACAAAATGGGCGATGCTATATTTAACTGGATTGCCGCGTATGACTGTTTTCCAGATAGAATTGAAAACTTGTATGAGATTATTCAGTATTATAGAGTTATTGGCCAGTGCAAATCTGCGCTCGTCTTTTACAAGTTGGCAAAAAGCATTTTAGATAAGAATCTTAACTGGTCAGAGTATTTATTTTTGCAGAATGATGTATATACGTATAGACTTGAATTTGAGTATTCAATTATTGCTGCATATACTGGGATTAATAATATTAATGATCGCGTAGTAACAATTATGAATAACGCCACCGATCACAACGCGGTTAATAATTTGTTGTCTAATATGAAATTTTATAAAGATGTTCTTGTTCCTGTAAAAAAAATAAACATGTCAGGAGTGTCAGTTCATTTAATTAATGGAGACTATACAGACTTTATGTCGTCTTCTAGTTGCATAATTCCAAATTCTGATGGGGGATATTTAATGAACACCCGGCTTGTTAATTATAAGATTGACGGGCAAGGTTGCTACCATAATTGCGACAAACATATTATAACTATTAATAAATATTTGGAGCTTGATGCCAATTTTGCAGTAAAACTTGAAATATTAATGAATTTTGATTATTTAGATAGACGATATATTGGTGTTGAAGATGTTAGAATTTTTAAGACTGCTAGCAAAAAAACGTTGAAGTTTATCGGAACCGGTTATCACACAAACAACAAAATTGGAGTGGTTTATGGAGATTATAATCCCTTTTATCAAGAAAACAATTTGATTCCCTTTGAGATTGAACCAGAATTTACTGTTACCGATTGTGAAAAGAATTGGGTTTATGTAAATATCAAAAACGAAACGCGTGTAATATATAATTGGTCTCCTTTAAAGATCTGCAAAATTGACGAGAGTAATTCAGAGAAAAATAAATTAAAACTTATTAAAACTATTGAGATGCCCAACATTTTTAATCGCGTTCGTGGGTCAACGTGCGGTGCAAATTATAAAAATGAAATATGGTTTGTTGGACACGTTGTTTCCTATGAACAACCGCGTCATTATTATCACATATTTTCAGTGTTTGACGAAAATATGAAATTGTTGCGTTATTCTGCGCCATTTAAATTTGACACGGAATGCATTGAGTACTGTTTGGGATTAGTTGTAGAAGACGATCGCATTATTTGCACGTATAGTTCGTGGGATAGAACGACTATTATCGCTGTCTACGATAAAAAATATATTGATGGATTGGTCATTTATTAGCTCCACCTTTAAAAAGGTGGATTTAGTAATTTCCAATTAATGTATAATTGTGGTCGCAATTGTAAAGTGAAAATAGTTCTGGATTGTCTAAATACACTTGAAACCACACGTTTACTTCCCACATTAAGGTTTTATAATTTTCAATTGTTTTAATACATTGTTGCTTTGTTAAATCGGCAAACTTTATTAATGCCTTTGAATCTCCTCCAAATACACCGCCGGCAAAATACCAAGCAATATCCTTGTAAATGTCGCTTCTAAAAGTTTTTACCATCATGTTGTGCATACTGGGACTCCAAATTGAACCGATGCGAACATTTTCGTAAGTTTTGTTTTTTAAATCATTGATTGTTGCGTGGAATAATGCATCGTCGTTTTTAAATATGTGATTTATTCCAAAGTCAACCCACACGAATTGGCTTGTTTGAAAGGGGTCAGAATGAAAGGGGTCAGAATGAAAAGGGTTTAATTCAATAGCCTTTCTAATAAACTCGGTTTTGTTACACATTAGAAACATGTATTCTAATGAATCTTTTTCAGGTGTTTGTGTGTTCAAACTAAAATTTGTTATTTGATCTTTGTATTCATATAAATAGATGTCTTCCTTTTTTATTGGGACAATTATTGTATTTGGATAATTTGGAAGAACATTAAGTAATGTTTCATCCAAAAACACAATTTTATTAATTGGACATTCTAATAATTTTTTTCCATAAGAAATATAATCTTGTATATTGCGGTCATTTCGTTGATTTGCACCTTTTATAAATGCGGTTACTAAAGTTGTCATATATTGTGTATAATAATATAAAAAGTTATTTATATTATTATTTTTAACTATAACGTTGCCTGATAAAATAATAAATATAAGATTAAAAATTTAGTGGAATAATAATATATTATAAAATTATATAATATGCCAGAACAGAGTAGTTTTTGGAAAAGTGTAAAAAAAGTTATTAGGCGAACGCTTATTTTAGCCGCCGGAATTTTTGCTGTAAGAAATTCTTATAATAATTTATTGAGCATTCCAGCAAATATAATTGCGGGAATGCTCAATAAAAATATAGAAAATGATCCTCTTATACCAACAATGCAACCTACGTTTGAAATTGACAAAGAAATTTTAGGATCAAATTCTGAATTAATGAATGCAAATTTAAGAAAAAGAGTTCAACCTAATGAAATAATTAATGCGGCTGTTACAAAAAAGCCAACTACGGCAAAGCCAACTGCAGCAAAGCCAACTGCAAAGCCGACTGCAGCAAAGCCGACTGCAGCAAAGCCAACTGCAGCAAAGCCAAGTTCGGCAAAACCAACGGCAAAGCCAACTGCGGCAAAGCCAACTGCAGCAAAGCCAACTGCCGCAAAGCCAACTGCCGCAAAACCAAGTTCGGCAAAACCAACTGCATTTCCAACTAGACTCCCAACCAGAATTCCAACTAGAACCCCAAATCCAACCCCAAATCCAACTCCAAATCCAACTGCAAATCCAACTGCAAATCCAATTGCAAATCCAGTGCCAACCCCAGCCCCTACAGCTTCAGCGGACGGTTGTTTCAAAGGAGACACAATAATTTTAATCAATGACAATGAATATAAAAAAATTAGTGAAATTAAAAAAGATGAAAAAATATTATTGTCTGATGGAAACGTTGGCGTTGTAAAAATTCTTGCAAAATATGGGTGTTTAAATAACGTTGCAAATCTCTGTAATGTTGATGGTTTTTACGTTACGGACAAACATCCTATTTATAAAATAAGCAATGAATATAAACACAACACTTCCATGGATTGGATTTATCCAAAAGATATTGCAAAAGCCAACATAATGCAATGTGATTTTGTTTATTCCGTATATATATTGATGGAAGATGGATCATTGCCTAAAGCAGGATTTATAGTAAAAGGACATAAAAATAACTGGGGGGCAGTTCCAGTTGGAAGAGAAATTAATCACGAACTATTGCAAACGCCATTTTGGAATAAAGGAATTGCTAGCATTATAAACACTAGTGAATTTAAACCAGATAATAATGGTGTTTTGGAATTAGATTCAACTCTTCATAGAATAGTTAAAATTTCAGAACCAAACAATTACGGCTTTTGGTATAAAAATAAATTGTACACTTATGAAAATAACACTGTAGTTATTTCTGAAAATTAACACAATTACCAACCTCCAAAAATGGATTTAATTGTGTTTTCTGACAAATTTATACCATATTGTCCTGATACGACTTTAACCGTTTGAACCATTAATTCAGAATCTTCATCATCGTCGTCATCATTATTATTATTTTGTGTAGGATTATTTTTAATTTTATTACTAAGAATGCAAAGAGTTTTATACATAAGCTCAATAACAGGAAGAAATTCTGTATTTCGTTGTTTTTGTTCCACGACTCGTTCTTTTTCTTTCATGTATAAATACTGGTTTTCAAGAAATTTTTCTGCGGCATCAATAGTTCCGTCGTCTTTTTCAGAATAATTTACTGCATTTGTTTCTAAATCTGGATCTATATTTTCCTGATTTTTTTTTACATTTATAAACATTTCAATCATTTTTAAACACTTATCAACTTCTTCAAGTGCTTCGCATTTTTCGCATTCTAATTCAAAATACCCGTCTATTCCACATAAAGTGCATTTACTTTTGGGTCCAATTCTCTTTTTCTTTAACATTTTAATAGTCTGATCATCAAGGACTTCCTTTGAAAAAGACCCTCCGCGAACATTTTCAACGCCATATTTATCCATATACTTTTTTGTGTATTTATCATCATCATAATCATCGCAATTGTCAATGATTTCTTCTATATTTACTGGTTTGTATTTCCTTGTCCAATCACAAATATCGCATTTATTGTGATATTCTACTGTAATTTCATTTTCCGTTGTTTTTCCAATATAATACTTTTCGCCTTCTAATTTTAAGATATAAACAAATACCATCTAATTTAATAAACAATTGTAATAAGTTTTTAAATATTGTACTTTGAAAACTTATTTATTCTCTTTCTTGATTTAATGCCACGCGTATGGACCATTGCGCTGAACGTTGATTTCAGATTTGTTGGGTTCCACATTTATAGCGTGTTTTGTTCCATAAACGGTCCAATAGAAACTGCCATTTTTGCCATAAACTGTGAACGCATTGTTCTCAACCTCTGATGTTTCGTATACATTTTTTGAATAAATAGGGGTAATTTGAACGCTTAGATTTGATGCCAATGATTTAACATAATTAGGCAATTGGATTGCAATGTGCGAATTGTTTTCAATAGTCGCCTTGCCTCGGTAATAAACGCCGGC
>Ga0209443_1001032_pt1 | contig 18018 bp, 18 predicted proteins | sample LauGreBMM110DCMD_2_FD_187571 | JGI IMG/M metagenome (GOLD analysis project Ga0209443, IMG submission 187571) | Freshwater lake microbial communities from Lake Michigan, USA - Su13.BD.MM110.DCMD (SPAdes) (version 2) | ecosystem: Environmental > Aquatic > Freshwater > Lake | place: Lake Michigan... | reverse complement strand
ACCACATCCACGAGTCTGGTGTGACTCATCATCGTAGCATAATTTGACGCCTTATCCTTATCGGTATGATCCATAGTCTTCAAATAAACCGTAAGCGAAGGGTGCTTGGGATTTTTCGTGAGTCTCAGAATCTCCTCAATTCTTGGCACGCCTCTCGTTACGTTTGACTTGGATGCGACTCCGGATAAATGGAAAGTATTCAAGGTCAACTGCGTAGTAGGCTCGCCAATACTCTGACCGGCAATCACGCCGACCATTTCACCGGGGTGAATAAGAGCCTCCTTATGCTTCAAACAAATCGTATCCAATAGCAATGTCAAACCCTTACGATGGAAACGCTTATTCACGAGGAGCTCCTTGGGAGACAAATAATAATAATAGACTATTTCGAACAACCGCGTCAAAGGAGCATAGGCAAGTTGGTTCATTTTCTTAAAGTTATCTTCGATGAGCTCGAATGCCTCAAGGGGCGTGATATCAACCGTCGAGCTAGAATTTAGACCAAGCTGACCCTGAATATTCGCAATAATGTTTTGCAAAGCTACAGGCAAGACCACATTGTTATCGTTTTTGTTATTAAATACACCCTTGACGATATCGTCGCGAGCAGCCAACATCTTATCGATGTAAGCCTGGCACTTCTTCTTTGTATCCTCTTTTTGCTTCTTGATCCTCGATGCCGTGCTCTTTGTGTAAACCGTCAGAAGTTCACTGGTCTGATCGTTTATGCCAATAATATCGAAATGCATATAAATATCTTCGACGCTCATTCCGACCAAGGGAATCGATTGGTTCTCAACCTTGGTGGAATCGAACCCATCATCACCGTAAGCGAATTGAATGATTTTTCCCATATTGTTGCGCACGGTCATATCATACTCGACTTTGAGATCCTCAAGACCCTTGATCAGCCTTCGCTGGATATATCCAGTCTGGGACGTCTTTACAGCCGTATCAATAAGACCAATGCGACCACCCATGGCGTGGAAGAAGAGTTCAGGGGCAGTAAGACCCGAAATATAAGAGTTCTCAATAAATCCTCTCGCATTCGGGCTATCATCAAACTTACTGTAATGAGGAAGCGTTCGGCTATCGAATCCATAGGGAATACGCTTACCATCCACGTTCTGTTGACCCAAACATGAAATCATCTGCGAAATATTGATAAGCGAACCTTTGGATCCTGAATTCACAATCATGAGGAAACGGTTATTCGGATCGAGACTCGTGCGACCAATTTTACCGGATTGCTCCGTTGCCTTATTGAGAATATTATTGACCGAGGTCTCGAACTCCGCAATGTTGGTATTTGCGGTCGTGTTCTCGAAGACGCCCAAATGCACCTTATCAATGAGAGCTTGCACCTCGGTCTTTTGTGTGGTAATTACCTGGATGATCTTCTCTTGGGTGATCTTATCGGCAATCAAATCGCTAACGCCGACGCTATACGCGCTAGACTTCATATATTCAGTAACAACGTTTTGAAGATTATCGTTGAAATCCGCGCATGCCTTGGGACCGTAGTCATTAAACACGCGGTGGAGAATACCCTTGGTCGTGGAACCAAGGACGGACTTCTCGAGCTGACCGCGCGTATACTTACCATTTCTGATCTCGAGCACATTATTCGAGTCCTTGTATTCTTCGCCGTCCTCGAACAACTTGGTCTTATACACCATCGTCAGGGGAGGCATGATTTGGGAAAGAACTTCAAAACTAGATATTTTCTTACCGGCGTCTCTTAGCGCCTTTGTATTTACATGTGGATACATCATGAGCAAGTCCATTGCCTTGCTCGGACTAAATGTAACATTTTTTCTTGTCATTCTATACGACCCTAGAAGCGAGTCCTGGTAGATGCCAATAATGGGTGAATTGGCAGCAGGACTGATGATCTGGTAGGGAATTGCGGCGAGGTGTCGCAACTCAGTCTCAGCCATTACATTCTGTGGGGCGTGCATATTCATTTCGTCGCCATCAAACGTCGCTGCATATATGCAGTGGAAATTATCAAACATAAATATCGAGATTTTCCACTGCATGTATGCAGCACCCCCAAGGTTTCCCAAGGGGACGGACTGTATCTTAAGCAAACTCGGGATGGCTAATCCTTCATCGTTCACCAACACCCGTTCAGTCTCTGAGAGGGTATCATGGTCTACCAAAGGTCCGAAGACCTCACGACTTTAGATACTCCACTGCGGATTGCCCATTTTGCTCAAAGGTAGGTCTTATTGAGACCAGATGAGCGCATCAATCACTTTATTACCATCGGGTTCGGCTATTAACCGAGATCCTCACATAAGTTTCCAGATGTGAGTGGTAGTGATTGCTTTAGGGGATTCCCGTCAACAAGGTGTTTCGCTCCAGGGAACCTACGGTTCCCCCGGACGCCCCCTCCCTTTTAGTCTATCACAAATAGGAATTTATGAGATCTTAATTGGTAAGGGAGGGGCGTCCGGGGAACCGTAGGTTCCTGGAACTAGAGGGTTGCACACTTTTCACGCCCCCTGTTGCCGACTTTGATGTTTTTTCAAAACCCCACTGCATAAATGCAGCCAGAAATTTCATCGGCATTGTATGGTTTGGTCACACCAACATTCATGCGAAAGGTATCACCCTTTTTCATGATCTTGACGATGTGACACATCATTGACATTCTGTGAAGCGAAGGTTGTCTATTAAACAAAACCGCATCACCGTCCATCATATGACGATGAACAATGTCTCCGTTCTCCAAACGAATGGACCCACGGTCCACATGTCTCAGCGAAATATGCTCGCCGTTCCTTCGCTCGAGAATCTTTGCACCCGGATGGATATCCGGACCGTTCTCAATTAACTTCATCAAGAACTCGCGATTTCGATCATTCACAGTCATCGGTTTGGTAATATTCTTGGCGATCTTCAAAGGCACTCCGAGCTGTCGAATCGATAAGTTCGGATCACCCGTGATGACCGAACGCGCACTAAAATCGACGCGCTTACCCATCAGATTACCTCGAATGCGACCATTCTTCGAATTCAAGCGACCCATGATACATTGCAAAGGGCGACCCGAGCGCTGAGCCATTGGAGCTACGCCCTTGATCTTATTGTTCACGATCATCGCAATCGAGTGCTGTAAAATCGTAGTCCAACCTTCGATGACATTCACATTCGTATCCGGATTTACCATCTTCTCGCGCAACACGTTATTGGTCTTCAGAATATTACTATAGATATGCGTCAAATCATCCTCGGAGCGCTGCTGAGCATCCAATTTCACCGAAGGACGGACAGCAGGCGGCGCAACGGGCAAAACCTGGCAAATCATCCAGTCGGGTCGCGACCACGTAGGACTGAATCCCATAAATGAAACATCATCATCCGAAATACGCTTAAATATCTTCAGCACGATTTCCGGAGTCAACTTCATGTTTATTTTTTTGCTCTCACCAGCCTCCTCGCTTTCAATGTTTTCCCAGGATGCATACAACGTCGCCATTCCCTCCAACTTGACCTTATCGGGCTGCTTACAACCACAACCGTCCTCGGTGGATTCGCCACAACGCTTGACCTTGGCGGCAAGTTGCGAAACATAATCCCATCGATCGGCAGAAGGCTTGGACAAAATATGGCGATGTTGGTTCTTATTGATCAAGAGTTTGCTGCATTTGAAACAAACACATCGACAGATCTTCATCACGTCCTTGATATGCTGAATCAAGAAAACCGGTCTGGCAAGCTCAATATGACCAAAATATCCAGGAGTATCAATATACGTCATTCCATCCGTGGGGCAAATCGTTCCGGGCTCCAACACGCCCATGCGAGGATCAAAGAGACCTCCGATGACGGGCTTATTGTTGATATAGGTATCACGCGAGGTGATCTCTACCACGGAATTCTTGCGAATCTCATCGGGAGACATGATACTAAACTGAATCCCGATGACCCTGGATGGATTTTTGTATTCGTTCATCTTGGAACGTTGAGCAGATACTGCCATGTTGCTACTATAATATACAATGCCAGATTTTAAATCCTTTCTTTCAATTTTATATTATGGCAGGGCGCTTCGCTTTTTCCTAAGTTATCAAAAAACAACCAACCTCGTTTCATCCACCGGCAATGCGCGTTTATAAAATATAAAACGAATACAATTATAATATTCAGTCATGGTTAATCTATACGTAATATTCGAAAATAGCACGTGAACATAAGTCCCGCTTCCGCAATTAAAAAACAACTTTTTCGCTGGAATCTCCATTAACGGTGCATATCGCGAATCCGTTTTTGAAATTTGATTCATATATTTCCCATTTCGCAATTTGATACTTCCATTATATTCTAGTATCAAATTCACCAATTCAATCGGAAGATTAGTCCAAATAAATTTCATTTCTCGTTAAAATCGTTAAATCTGAACAATAAATAAAACCCGTAAAAGAAAAATTGAATCCAAACGATTTAAATAGAGGACTTGAAACCAACCTAGTGTAATACCAGTAACAACATGCCTTCGAATATGGATAAGACGCGTCTCCGTTCCCAGCAGAATAAGCAGAAGCTCAAGAAGGGTCGCCAGGACCCCCCTTCTGAGCCTGATTCCGAAGAGGAGGAGATCTGGGAATCCGATTCCGAGTCGGATTCCAGTTACGTTCCTCCCAAGAAGTCTAATAGAAGAAAAAATCGTGTTATCGAAGAGTCCGAAGAGGAATCCGATGAATACGAAGAAGGCGATAGCGGCGATGAGGATATCGATCCTCGCGAGTTTCGTAAGATGCTCAATAGCATGTTCCCTTCCAAATATATGAATAAAAAAGTCAAGGAGGACGTGGAGGATAAGAAATCTTCCAAGAAAAAGCCCGTCAAGAAGTCTCGAAAGGTCGTCGAGTCCGACGATGAGTCCGAGGATATCGAGGAATCCGAAGAGGATGAGGAAGACGAAGATGAAGAGGAAGACGGTGGAAAGTTCAGTCTTGTATTTACGTATGGCGGCGGAAATCCCATGGACGAACAGGACGATGCTGCCATTGAAGATGACGCGGACGAAGAGTTAGATAGCGATGACGAGCAACAGTTCATGAAGGAAAAATATGAAAGGGTTACTGTTCCGACTCATTCTCCCGATTCCGGATCCGATGATAAGCCCGAGCCCAAAAAGTCCAAGACCAAGAATACCAAGTCAACCAAGACCAAGGTCAAGTCCAAGGATGAGGTCCAGGAAGAAGCCAAGGACGTAGAATCCGAGTACACGGAACTATTGGAACTCAAGAAGCATCTCAGTGAAAAACTCAAGCAAAAGCCGAAGAGTAAGATCTTGATCCATGCCATAGAAGAGTGTCGCCAGTCGATCAAGAAGCTCGTGCAAAAGACGCGTCTCAATAATGCCAGAAAGTATCATAAGATGATCAATTCCGAGCAAGAGCAGACGAGCGAAATCGACTACTTCAAGAAGAAGCTTTCCAATAAAGAGCAGCTCCGGGTCATGAAAGAACTCAAGGAAATCAATGAGCATATCCGCGTGGATAAGCCTTACCGTCTGATGCTTCTGGATTCCAATATTCCTCCCAAGTATAAGGCGACGGTGATGCAAAAGGTCAATATGTTGAAGATGATGGAGCCCGGCGATTCCGAATACCATAAGATCAAGTACTGGGTCGATGCCTTTATGCGCGTTCCCTTCTCGATTTACAAAAACCTTAGTGTTCGCATGGACGACGGTATGGAAAAGTGCACAGAGTTTATGGAGCGGTCGAAAACTATTCTAGATGACTGTGTATACGGTCTGGACGATGCCAAGATGCAGATTATGCAAATGGTCGGTCAATGGATTGCTAATCCGAGTGCCATGGGAACGGCGATTGCGATCAAGGGACCGATGGGAACAGGTAAGACTACACTCGTCAAAGAAGGAATTAGTAAGATTCTCGGAAGAGAGTTCGCATTTATTGCTCTCGGCGGAACCGGGGACGCTAGTTTCCTCGAGGGTCACTCGTATACTTACGAGGGAAGCACCTGGGGAAAGATTGCGCAGATTCTCATGGACAGCAAGTGTATGAATCCGGTCATTTACTTTGACGAGTTGGATAAGGTCAGTGACACCGCAAAGGGCGAAGAAATCACCGGAATTCTCACGCACTTGACAGACACGACGCAAAACAACCAATTCCACGACAAGTATTTCTCGGAAGTCGATTTCGACCTCAGCAAGTGTCTCTTCATCTTCAGTTATAACGACGAGTCCAAGGTGAATCCGATTTTGAAGGACAGAATGTATCGCATCGAGACCAAGGGATACGACGCCAAGGAGAAGGTCATAATCGCACGTAATTACCTGTTGCCCAAGATTCGCGAGCAAGTGAATTTCACCGAGGAGGAGGTCATTATTCCCGACGAGACTATCCAATACATTGTCGGAAACAAGGCACTCACAAATGAAGAGGCAGGAGTCCGTAATTTGAAGCGTTGTCTAGAGATTGTATATACGAAAATTAATCTGTATCGTTTGATGAAGCCCGGATCGAAGCTATTCGGAAAGGAAATGGAGCTCGAAGTAACGTTTCCGTTTACTGTAACAAAGCAAGCTGTAGACTCATTCATTAAGAATGAAGAGAAGCAGAACCAAAGTCTTCTGTCGATGTACGTCTAGTGTGGACTCCAAATAACTAATTGTAAATAATATAAACATTTTTTATGTGCTTAATGCAGATAAAAAATGGAATCCGATCATGAGCGCCCCAATGACATTTATTTCATGGAGCGTGCGTCAGCAACGCTTAGATCATTTCCGAAAACCATGCAAAATGAGGATTATAAAACTATAATTAAACTCATGGATGAATATCTTAAAACACACTGTAATCATTGTATAATAACCGATTTAATTGATATTGATCCAGATACATCAAAAACAATTAGATATTGTGGATCTTGCAACCTAACATTCAATTAACAGGGTCCTATTTGAGAATTGCATGACGAGCTAGTGTTTCCACCGCGAGTTCTAAGCATTTGGGTTTGATTTTGGTCTAAGCACAAATACCCGCGCGAATTACTAAGACCGGATGAATTAGTTCCGTCGCAACCGCCCTGAGCTAAAGAATAAATATCAATTTCCTTGAAAGGCTTATTATCGGAACACTGTAAACCGCGAAATCCCGACGCCTTTTTGCAGTCTTGAGTTGCCGAAGGATCAGAAAACATTCTATTATTCATTGAATCAATGGCTTTATTGCAAGGATACGTTGTGTATTCGTATGGCTTAGGTTTTAATCCTGTGCCCTGAAATCCTTCGAAAGGAGATCCGATCAAGCCTGACGCATTGGAATAAGGAGAATATGAATTACACGAGTTCCATAATGTAATTGTAATTACAACAACCAAAACAGCCATTGTTAATAAAAACCCTGTGGATAACTTCATTATTTATACATTGAAGTTAGATAAAAATATATATTAAAGGCTAACGGGAATATCCGGAGAAACGCGAGGCTCATCGTTGTTTGCAAATCTAGTGTCTAAAGTCGCCTTGTATAACTTATCCAATGCGTTATATAAATGTATGGTCGAGGGTTTTATAAAACCATTATTTAATTTGGATTGAATATCGCTCAATATATTTGGCAAATCGTTTTTTAATTTGGAAGATATAGTATTGTTAATTTCTTGAATAGGCTGCGAAACGTCAGCTCCCAATTCGCCTAAAGATTGCGATTTTATTCGTTTTAATGTATCAGTTATTTTATCTACTTTTTCGGCGGAAGAATTAATAAATTTATCACTCGTTAAAGTCTGATTTTTATTCAACGAATCGCTAGCGACCTTGATCATTTCTTGATTAGCGATTTTTAAAGGGTTGATTACTTCGTCAATATTATTGTAAAACTTTTTTCTATATTTTATAAAATCAGGATCTTGCGTCATATTTTTAGATATTACATTTCTACAAGCGTGTCCATAATAAAAAGTGGGGTCGCAGAAATCCTGTTTATTAAATAGCTCATATCGCATTGCTACAGCGGATATCGAAATAAATGTTAAAAAACATAATAATATTAATATAGTGAGTATTATAAACCGTTTGTTATACGTTGTGTAATATAATGGCACGCATTTTAATAAAAGGTTATTATCACTAACTGAGTTCATTCTATTATATAATATCTACGAAATTTACAACCGAAATCAAAACTTGGCAAACCCCTTGAATATTTTTCGTTGTAAATTAACTCTATGGGCTTTGCGTGGTTTTTACAGCACCGTTTTGCATAGAGCTATTTAAAGTAAATTTAGCCAACCCGGTCTGGATTCCCGCCAAAATTCCACCTATTGTATTGGATATGGAATTTCCTAAATCGGTTATTTTTTTACTCCTATCGTCGGTAACATCATTTTTAATTTGAACTTCCAATCGTTGCGCTTTATCGTCTAAACGATAGGCATTTGCATTTACATCTTCACTCGTTGTCTGAATATTATTCATTGCAGCAGCTAATGCTTCAGCTTGAGTGCTTCTTATGAAACTTTGAAATTTATCTTGCGGGTTCATTCCGAATACTGTCGCATTTGCTATTACGTTAATTCTATTCTGATAATCGCTAACGTTTACGTAAATATAAAGAAATATAATAGATATAAACAATGCCGCGATAAATAAAAAAATCATAAAAACTTGCCCCCATTGCATATATGTGCCCGTTATAGGAGGAACAAAATAAAGCATTGGGTTGACTTTAGATAACGGCGGCAATTCCGTTGAGCTAGGAGTTATGGCGACGGGTTCTTTACTTGACATATAATTTTATACTATTTTAAGATTATATTTGAGAAAAATATACATAAAAAGGAGCGCTTAATAATATTATAATGGACATTACTGCCGAAGAACGATTAAATCTAAAGCGTCTTATCAATGAAACTGAATGTGAAGACAATACGGAATATATTCGAAAAATTAAACATAGCACCAAGATACGTGACGGCATTAGGTGTCTAGAGCAATTAAAAATATCTCAATGCGAATTGCGTAAATCGGATCCAGAACGTTTTGCAGAATTAGCTCGTAAAACTTGCGATTTCTTATATAATTCATATACTGATATTTTCAATAAAGCATTAAAGGACGAGATCGATCTTTTAATTATGACCAGATTGTTAACGGTTTTGAAGATGATAGAAGACGAAAAAGTCGATCAACACGAGGGTTCGGTTTTGGTAGGAAAAATATTGAAGGAACTCTATTTGGATTCAGCCGTAAAACGCGCCGATAATATTGATAAAGAGCGCGAGTCGGAGCGAATTCCTCAAATAGAGGGAAAATCTATATCATGGAGCGAATATAAAAAAATGACATAAAGAAATCATATAATATTGTCCATTAGATGAGCAACATAGTCGCCAATTATCATCCAACCCTTTATTTGCACATCGATTCGAATAAAGTTAATATTAATACTATCGAATTATATAAAAACAGAGCGCAGACACATAATGTATCCGTGTTAAACGATCCTCATCCGAACTCTGGATTTGACGTTCTGTTTTCCGAAGACTTTACGTTTTTGGGTATGAATGCCGCGATGGTAGATTTCGGAATTAAATGCGAAATGCGTCAATTTGATACGATCAATAATAAATCCAAGCCATCGGCGTTTTATTTATATCCGCGTTCGAGCATTTCTAAAACGCCGCTTATGCTCGCAAATCATGTAGGAATTATAGATAGTGGATATCGCGGAAATATAATCGGAGCATTTAGAATGCTATCTAGTGGTAGTTATACAGCAAATCGCCACGAACGACTATTGCAAATATGTGCTCCTAATTTAGAGCCTTTTTTGGTTCAAATAGTGGACGGCGATTTTTTCGAAGACACAACTCGCGGCGCGGGTGGATTTGGGTCTACAGGAAGATAGCGAGTAATATTTTTTCTATTTGGTAATATGTATTAAAAGTATATGACCAAATTAAATGAATAATGGTGATTCTGTTAATACAGATAGTATTATAGTTCACCCAAACTCATTTGTAAAACAACAATACCAAACCAAAAACAAATATTTTGTATTCGATCTGGACGAAACAATAGGATCGTTTGGCGACCTTTATATATTATGGAAAGGGATTTTTCGTTTTAATAAAGAAAAGGGTCTGAAAATCGACGAATCGCAAGAATTTTTTAATTCAATCTTGGAACTATATCCAGAATTTCTACGCTACGGCATTTTGACTATATTAGAATTCCTTTCCTATAAAAAAACTACAGGAAAATGTGAAGGGGTATATATTTATACGAATAATCAATGTTCGCCGCCATGGGTTAATATGATAATAAACTACTTGGAGGTAAATCGTGGATTGAAAGGTCTTTTTGAACCTCCAATATGCGCATTCAAAATAAATAATTGTATCTTGGAACCAAGACGAACCACGGGAGAAAAAACGTATGACGATTTTATTAAATGCACTCTTTTACCGAAAACCGCCGAAATATGTTATTTGGATAACGCATATTTTCCAAGAATGAACGTCGGGCGAGTATATTATATTCAACCGAAATCGTATATACATCCATTATCTCCACTTGAAATAGTGAATCGATTGGAACGCCTTGGAACTATTTCACTCGATAAAGAATTAATATCTTGGATTTTAAATAATGTATCGAATGTTAAAAAGACGAAAGAAATGCATGAACACAACGTGGAAATCACTCGACAATTATTATGCATAATCAAGGACTTTTTTACATTATCTCCAAGAAAACGAATGACTCGTAGACGCAGAAAAACGCGGGCAAATATTACGCAAAAGAAGCGTTGAATTTCGATAAAACTGAAAATAATGGCGTCCGATTACTATTAGAATGAATGCTTTGAAACGTTCGCTTGTATATTTCTATTAAATTTGTTTGATTCAACCATAAATAAACGTTATATACGGAAAAAACTATTATAAACGATAACGCGCTATTTATCCAATTTATCTTGGAATTACGCAACATCCATAATGGAGCGATTTTTATTAGAAGCATCATTAGTAAAAACTTTATCAATATTTCCAAATCCGTTCCGGATATTACCAAATAAATAAATGTTATTATATTTTCAATCAATGCAGCTATTAGAGCTACAATGGGATTTCCGCATTGACTACACTTTGAAAAATAATATATAAAAAACCATAAAAGTATCCAATAAGAAAACAAATAATCCCCGCGAATATTTGTTTTCGACTCAACCATATAATATTTTGTGCTCATTATATGGTTAAATATATTATTTCTCTAAGGAATTGGTAATTTCGTAGCAACTCAGTAACAGCTGTTCGTCATTCGTTAGCCGCTGAAATGTCAAGCAATCGTCGAATTTATATTGAACAAATCTATCCTTGTTTTTACATAAGATTTGCGTTCCGTTATTTGTGAATTTAATATCAACCACAATTCCACCGTTGGTTAATATTGGACGTGGCATTTTGCTATTCAATAACGTATCGGGTTTATTAGGCTCTATGTATGAATCCAATAATCGAGAAGGTATTCTTATCCATCGAACGTGTTTTCCTTTATGCAATTGATATATTTGATCGATTGCTCGATATTCTTTTAATTTTTCGCAATACTCTACTATGGAATCTTCGGATAAGTTAATGTCCTTGAGACATTCAATAATTTCGGAAGAGATATCTGATAATGTTCGGTTACCTAAATAATCTGTATCCACATTCTCAATTGTTTTCAATAGAGCTTCAATATTGAGTGTGGATTTCAACGCAGGATCAGCTTTTGCGTCCAAGATTATCTTTCTTATATCCATTAAGTGAGAGTGGTCTATCTAGTATACATACTTATTTTCATATTATTTTGCAATAACATTTTGTATAGGAGCCAATGCGTATTTTGTAAATAAAGAAGTCACACCCGCATTTGTTAAAAGTAAAAACGCACTTCCGAAAATAAGTCGGTCATCGTATGGTCTAAATTCGTGTTTTATAAAAGGGTTAAATCGAATCATTAGAAAAAGCGCAATATATATTTGTAAGAGTGCATCGATCACTTGAATATAGCTTGGATTTATATACCATATTCCAAAAAACGCAACAAAATATAAAATATAGGGTATTACGAACAACCAAATATATATATTTACTTTATGTTGGTCTAATGCGTTATCAATGTATTTTATCCAGTTCATATATATATTATCAATATATTATAAATCCGAATTTGACAAATATCGAAGTGGTCTCCATTCTACATATGAAACTGATTTCTCCGAAGTAGGAAGTCCAGGTATAATATTCTCCATAAAATAATAAACTAGATCGCGTAATTTATTTTTATGATTTCTATCAATCGGAGATCTACCTTCTATGTATAAGTCAAACATATTTTGAGCGTATTTTGATGGCATCGGTCTTATTGTGTCAGACGCTGTATCAAACCAAACATCGATAATTTTATTTTTAATATAATTATTTAATTCCATAGAATCTGGATATTCATTGGGCGCATTCGTAATTAATACTTGATGTAATTCACTTGAACCACTCGATTTACCATTTACATATTTACCAGAGCCGAATGTTCCTGGTAATCCCGCTATTCCATTTTTCCCGTTTTTTCCATTTCCAGAATAATCTTTATTCTTCATGTCCAACCAATTCGTCATGCTTGCATTTTTCGCTTTGTCAGATAATGTAGCTGACGATGTCGATGCAGAATTGGACGAAGGTGGACATTTCGTAAACGCATTGCACTCTATCGGACAATTTGAATTACATGTCGATGTTCCGGCTGCGTTTTTTGATGCACCAGAACCTAAATTAGAAGCCTCCCCAGATTGAGAGTCTGTTAATTTATTGGGATCATTTGACAAACCGCCGTTGCTTCCTGTAATGCCATCTCTTCCATCTCTTCCTGCCGAATCTGAATCTCCACCTCCTCCGTATTTTTTATAAAGTCGATTTAACAAATTTGAATTGTTGATGGCATCTTCATTGAAAGAATAGTTATATGCATCCCAATTATCAGATAACCATTCTATTATCGGCCATTTTATCTCGGGTTTGGGATTATCCACCGAAGGAATATTTGGTATTGCGACTTCAATGAAATAATAGCAAATATCTCTCAGTTTTAGTTTCAACTCTGGATCTAAATTGCCCTTATTGACAAAATATTTAATATATAGACTAATCGTGTTAGTATAAGGTATTTGATTTTTATCGAAATATTGCCCAATAAAATCATCCACGTCTTCATTTAATCCACCAGGTTTTATATTAATTTGAGATACACCCCTAGGAGGAGGCGTGTATTTGTCATCGGGATGAATTAGTGGTCGCGGAACTGTTCTCATAGATTCAATGTATTTTATAGATCCATTTTTATATAGCAATATGCATATAATTATTATTAATATTATTACAGCAACCCAAAATGCAATATGGGTTTTCATATATCGTTATAATTTTACAAAAGAAATTAAATATAATTATTTGTAATGTAATAACAGGCGAATATGATTTCAAATAAATATATAATAACGAAACTATTGGGCAAAGGCAAATTTGGTAAAGTATATTCCGGAAAATATATTAAAACTGGCGAAACGGTAGCTGTTAAAATCGAAAACGTGGATTCTAATATAAAATTATTAAAAAACGAAACTGCTATACTAAACTATCTTTATCATAATGGATGTAGAAAAACCCCTTTTGTTTATTGGTATGGAATTCACGAAAATTGTCCATCATTAGTTATGAGTTGTTATGAAATGTCATTAAGCGATTATATTATAAATAATAACGTTATTGATAACAACGCTATTGATAAAAAAATAGTAATATCGAAAATAATTGGCATACTTAAAAGCATCCACGACGCTTACATCATTCATCGCGATATTAAACCGCAAAATTTCATGTTCAAAAACGGAGACTTATATCTAGTGGATTTTGGCTTAGCAACGACCTACGTCGACGGAGAAAAAAAACACATACAGGAATCCTATGGCAATGATAATATTCTCGGAACACCTAAATACATTAGCATTTATTTACACGAAGGGCATTCGCCTTCTAGACGTGATGATATTATATCATCTGGATACGTGTATTTGTTTTTGTTATTGAATGGTCATTTACCGTGGGAAAATCTACCTGATATTGCGGAGAATATAGAATATAACGAAGGTCATATTTTACATTATAAAAACCAAGAGCGCGCTCGACAAAAATCTTGGTCCAATATCAGCGCTATGTGTCAAGATATTGGATCTGATTCATTATCCGCCTTTTTTTCCAAGATTCAAACCATAGGATTTCATGACAGACCGAATTATGAAGAATTAATATTTTAATGTAAATGCCTCCGGTTTATTGGAACCACTCATAAAATCAAATATGCGATCGAATATGCTTGATTGTGATTGCGCGGGCGATGATTTGGGTTTCGACTTATCGGAATTAGACGACGCTGTGATTTTCACAGGTTGCGAAAAACTACCATATTGAACGTCTTTTGGTGCGCTCATAACATTATCTGCGGAATGACAGGGCATGGGATTCATTTTAATAGGATCTCCTTTATTGACTTGAGCAGTGGACGTTTTTGATACAGGTCCGCCTGCAACACTAATATTGGGCGAATCGACTCCCGCGGAATTTGCAAAATCCGTTTTTGATAAAGTGCTAGTGTCAAAGTTTTCCGTCGTGAATGACACACTCGATTTATTATCATTTATTAAAAAACTCAATCCGCTAAGTGCCAACGAAATGATGATGGTTAATAACAAAAATGCTATGGATGCAAATTTTCGATTCGATATTCCTAAATCCATTTTATATAATGATACAATATATAAAATTCTCGAAACCATATAAAAAATTATCACCATGTATAATCATAATTGAATCGGAAATGAGTCAATCAGAGTCTGTTACACCCGCTGCCGAGCGTCTTACGGGAATGGTAAAGTGGTTTAATAGTAAGTCGGGATTTGGTTTCATCACTGTTTGTGGCGAAAGTGAGTTCTCGAACAAGGATATTTTTGTGCACTATAGCGCCATTCGTGTCGCGAATTCGCAATATAAGTATCTTGTTCAGGGAGAATACGTCGACTTCAATGTAGTAAAGTCAGATAGCGATAAGCACGAGTTTAACGCGGCTGATATTACCGGCGTCAAGGGCGGTGCTATTATGTGCGAGACACGTAAGTTGGCACTCTCTACGCAACCTCCTGTTCGTAAGTCTCGCGACGAGTCTAGTGATCAGGGGTTTTCTCGCGTCGAGCGTCCCAAGTCATCGAATAAGAGACCTGTCGATAGGCGCGCTGTTAAGTCCGCGGTCGAGACTATCGCTTAGATAAAAGCGATGTAAATAATGATTCATTATCTGTTAGTAGAGTTGATTCGGCTACGTCCACTAGTTTTTATAAGAAAATGTTATTTTGTTCTTATAAAAATATCAACGCATATAGAGAATAAAAAAAGAATGTTTCGTAGATTAATATCAAATATAAAAAAATACGCGGACGTTCTATTAGAATGGAATAAAAAAGATATATTGAATAATTATTTAAAACGATACAATTTAAGAAAAATGAGTGGACCGTTTGATTATATGTATATTGATTTCAAGACCGTGCTAAAAATAATATCTACAAAGTTTGAAGACTATACGAGCGATATTGTAATATGCAATAAACATTATCAAAATAGATACTTACAAAATAGTAAAAATACTACGGAACCGCATCCTCGATTCAAAGCGCTTATTGAGCAAGGGTTCATTGGATATAGAGGAGATAATTACTACGATGTAGATTTATTGGTGAATCAAAATTATATTGAAGAACCTGAATTATCGGGAAATTTGTACGATTGGATAAATATTTGTATCTTTTTTCACCATAATATAGTGGATAGACCGACAAGAGAAAACATCATCATGCGAGCGAATCGGTTTATGAATATATATGAGCAAAATCCTTTAAAAACGTGCTTACTTCATATAACAAAACCTTTACCTGAATCGAGTAACCTGACCCAATATATCGAGTCTATCATTGAACTAAAAAATAAACAAAAAATAAATTACTATTTGATTATTTTTATCTTAATAGAAAAAGAAGCCCAAATAACTGAGCATGAGTTTAAAAATGATTGTTTATTTATTACTTCGTCCAAAACGGACGAAGGTATGGAAATAATAAAATGGCATTTTGATATAGACGTATCAGAAAACATCAACGAAATCGGCGAGTTTTAGAGGGAACCCCCGGTCATCAGAATCCGCGAAGCGGATTCCAGACCCCTAATCCCCCCTCCCGCCCTTCGGGGAATTCTAATTTCTTACTGTTTTCCATCATAAGATTTCTTTATGAAAAACTGTTATAAATTTCCTGGTGGATAATGCTGGCGAGTTTCATTAATATATATATATAATATATGTCGTTAAGAAAATTATTAGGAATTGATGGTTATTTAGAAAGAAAAAGCGAAGACGGTAAAGAGTCTCCTTTAATATTGAACGAAACATTGCAAAATAAAAATTTATCCAAAACGTGCTATGATTTTATTGAATCGAATCCGGATTATTTTGATTTAAAAAACCCGGAATATAGTAAAAATCATTCAATAGCAATTGAAAAACTTGAAAAATATAGTAGAGATCAAATATGCGGAAATAAATTTTTTGAGTTAATGTTGAAGATGTACAACGAATCGAACTATATTGGTCCAGACGAATTTTTAGAAGGATACGTTAGTTCTATCGAGATGTTAAACGAGATGGATACAAATATTATTTTTATATTGCCTTTGAATGGAGATTATTTAAATATTGATAAAAGCAATTTTTATTTTTCTTTATATTTTATGCATTTGTATAAAAAAATGACAGGAAAAAAATTAGATTACGTTTATCATATGATTACAGGAAATATATCGAAAAAAACTGATTCAAATAGACACGTTAATTTTGACGAGATACTCAATGAATTGTCTCCGTCAAAAAAAGAAACAATGTTTGTTTTTTGTGATGATTTTTCTTATTCTGGAACACAAATAGTCCAATTCATTCAAAATTTAGAAATAAAACAGGAAATAAATTTATTATTGGTTATTAGTGGATTAACTGAAGCCGCAAAAAATCTAATAAGTGAAGATGAAGAAATAAATAAAAAAAAGATTAATATTTTTTTGCCTCCGAAAATGTTTATTGAATCTTTCAATAACACCTTTGATAATATACTAGGATCAATAATTGATACAAATAATAAGTATAAACAAAAAACTCTAACCAACATGGGATGGTGGGACTATAAAAAAGAATGGATAAGAATGAATGATATGTATATAATAAAAAAAAGTAATAAAAATTTGTACGCGGTTGGACAGATGGGTAAACTTGGACACGGTAGACAATACATGGTTTACCCTTTTTTCAAATATCCCGACAGTGTCTCAATTATACAAAGAATGTGCGAAATTGACGATTATTCCAAAACATATACATTTTTGTTTGATAAATTAACCATAGAACAACAAAGATCGGTTGATTTTTCTGGCGGTACTCCGCCTACATTTAAAATAACCGATAAATTGATAGAAGAACCGGATTTGAATTTTTTAATAGATAATTTTGAAAGCGAGACCAAAATAGATACGTATATCGAACAAAATATAAATTTGAAAAAAATTATACAAAAATGTAGTTCCGATGTACATTTAATAAACTTGACTCAATGCGATGATGATAAAATAAAATCTTTAAACTCATTGAGCGATGTAGATAGAGATTCTGCATCTAGTAATATATGTAACAAATATTGTTGGACGCCATTTTATAAAACTATCACAGAAGAACCACCTTTTAAAGAATTACGTGAAACATTGGAACGAATTTTAAAGGAAAAAAGATCGCCAAGATCGGAAAAAAGATCACCAAGATCGGAAAAAAGATCGCCAAGATCGGAAAAAAGATCGCCAAGATCGGAAAAAAGATCGCCAAGATCGGAAAAAAGA
>Ga0209443_1001029_pt1 | contig 18071 bp, 15 predicted proteins | sample LauGreBMM110DCMD_2_FD_187571 | JGI IMG/M metagenome (GOLD analysis project Ga0209443, IMG submission 187571) | Freshwater lake microbial communities from Lake Michigan, USA - Su13.BD.MM110.DCMD (SPAdes) (version 2) | ecosystem: Environmental > Aquatic > Freshwater > Lake | place: Lake Michigan... | reverse complement strand
GCGCTGCAAATGCAAGCTTAGTGCGGAATTAGGCCAACGCTTTGTAGAGGCTGAACAGGCTGGTGGCTATGAGCACGGAACTTACCGCGAACAGCAGTTTGCGCGGTTGAATCCGCTTTGCGATCAATGCACCAAATGGCGCCGCCAACAATCCGCCGATAAGCAGCCCGCCGGTCACGACGGTAAATGCTTCCAATCCGATGGTCAAAATGAAGGTCAAGGAAACTGCGACAGTCAAAAAGAATTCTGCCGTGTTCACCGTGCCTATTGTTTTGCGCGGGTCTGCGCCTTGAATCAGAAGGTTGGACGTGACCACAGGGCCCCAGCCGCCGCCCGATGCATCGAGAAAACCGCCGATAAGACCCAGCGGCATAGTTACTTTAGGGTCGCGTGGTTTTTGCTCATGCGTGAAGTTCCATGCCTTATGCAGCAAGTAAAAGCCGATCAGCGTAAGATACCCCATAACAAAAGGCCGGGCGGCCTCAGTGTGGATGTTCGCCAACAAATATGCCCCTGTGCAACCACCAATGACGCCGGGAATGGCGATGCGGCTAAACAGTTTCCAATCGACATTTTTGTGCAACACATGGCTGATGCCCGACGCGCCGGTGGTGAACATCTCAACAAAATGCACGCCGGCCGATGCGCGGGCAGGCGCAACGCCCATGACGCTGACCAGCAAGGTGCTGCAGATGACGCCAAAGGCCATACCAAGCGCTCCGTCGACTAATTGCGCCGCAAAGCCAACGGCGATGTAAGGCGCAACAGCAGACCAATCGACGTTGGTAACATATTCAAGCATCTAAACCTGGCCCTCTGTTCCGGAATGCGGATCCATAATCAGTAGCACTTACATTAGCCACAGCTTTGTATCCCTCTAATTTGTTTGTGCCGCCCAAGGAACTGTTTAGCCGCAGCGGCAGCAACGATGACCGATGGATTACTCTGCTGCCTGCAGATAGATGTCCGCATCCACGACATCTGACAGGTTGATGCTATCAAGGAGATTGGCGGTTTTATCGCGCACCTGAAGCATTAAAGCGCGCGTGCGGCAATTGTCTTCCTCGACACAATTCTTGCAGGTTTCGTGGGCATAACGGCTTGCACATGGCACCAGCGCCAGTGACCCGCGCATGATACGGATGAGGTCGCCATAGCTTATGTCGATCGGCGCAACGCCCAACCAATAGCCGCCGTCCTTGCCACGTTGTGACGCAATCAGGCCGGAGCGTGACAGCTCAGACAATATAACGGTCAAGAATTTAGGTGGAATTTTTTGGGCCTCTGCGATGTCCGCAAGCTGGACCGGGCCTTTACCATAATGATCCGCAAGATGCTGCATGGCGCGAATGGCATAGCGGGTTTTCTGGGACAGCATATTCTGCTTTTGCCCGTTGCCGCCTTGATTTTCAACCCACCCAGTAGACAAAGCGCGAATTGATTTAAACTCTCTCCGGTTTCAAAGGTGCAATGCATCTAAAGATAGTTGCTTTGCATTTTTGTTACGCATAGTTTGCAGGCATAAAACACAGTTTGAGTTATACAAATGAAAGAGGGGACATTTCATGAATTATTCTAAAACGGCGATATTGTTGTTAGCCACGTGCCTAACTGCACCGGCATTCGCGCAAGATTCATCCTTGCCTGCCGCTGCCGATAGCGCTGCGGATGAAAGCGCGGCGATTATCGTTACCGGATCGCGTATCAAGCAGGATCCTGCAAAGAGCGCGTTACCTTTGCAGATCATCACAACCAATGATATTTCTCGTGAGGGCATTAACAGCCCTGAGCAACTGATTTCCTATCTTTCCACCAACGGAAATGGCGCTGATAACCTTGCCTCAAACGCGGATGTTACCTCTGGTGCGCAACGCGGAACGAACGGCCTCTCGGCAGCCAACTTGCGCGGTCAGGGTTCTGCTTCGACGCTGGTGCTGTTGAACGGTCGGCGCGTTGCCGCGCATGGTCTTACGGGATCAGCCGTCGACGTGAATCAAATTCCTATGGCTGCGCTTGAGCGGGTGGAAATCCTGAAAGATGGCGCGTCGGCCATCTATGGAACGGATGCCATCGGTGGCGTCATCAACTTTATCACGAAAACCAATTTTCAAGGCCTCGTCTTAAACCAATTTGCAGATGTAACCGAAGCGGGCGGTGGAAATATTTATCGGCTGTCGGCGACGGGTGGCTATGGCGACCTGAACGAAGATGGCTTCAACATCATGGCTACCGTGAGCAAAAGCTATAGTAAAGCTCTCAACGGTTCGGAGCGCAGTTTCGTCAACGGTAATCAGCCTAATCGCGGCCTGTCGGTGGATACGCGTGGAACGCCCATTGCTACAGCTTTCGCAACAGGTTCAAATGCGCTGTTTGCGCCAACCGGTTCGCTCTTAAGCGGTGTCAGTTTGCTTGAAACAGGCGCAACCGTTTCCGCAAATGGCGGCATCAACATTCTGGACCTTCCAGGCGGCGCGGGTTGCGCTTCCATGGATGGTGGTATGGCATATGACGAACAATTATGGGCCAACACCTCTGCGCGTTTTGCCTGCGCTTGGGACACGGGCCGTGCGGCTGTTCTTCAACAGCCATTGACCACGCTAACTTATTATGGGCGCGCAACTGCAAAGCTTGGTGATCACCAATTTTATGCTGAAATCACGGGTTCGGATGCGGATTCATCCAAGCGCTTCTCGAATAACCAATATTCCGGCAACGCAACCACCTTGCCGTTATACTATCCCCTGAACGCCGCGACAACGGCGACATATAATGATGTTTATAACAAGCTGGTCGGCGTTTTTCCGCAAATCGCTCCCAATTACGGTAAGCCAATTTCGTATCGCTGGCGTTGCACTGCGTGCGGCGTGCGTGAATATGAAACAAACACCAAAACTCTGCGTGCTGGCTTAGGCGCCGAAGGTCCCTTGTGGGCCGGCTGGGACTATCGCGCGGGTGGATCTTACGCCCGCAGCCAAGCGACGTCGGTCTTGGGCAGCGGATACCATTATCGCGGAACCTTCGCGTCAGCAGCAGCAGCGACTGCGTCGGGTGTTGCCGGCGCCGTATCTGGCGGTATCGATCCACGTGCACCAACGGCCCCTGGCGCGTCGCGTCCTGGCATAGTTGGCCTGCTTAACAGCGGCATTCTCAACCCGTTCTCATTATCGCAATCGGCCGAAGCGCTTTCTGGATTGAAGGCAATTTCGGCAGAAGGCGTTACGCTTTATGGCGGTAAATATGAGGTCAAGCAACTTGATGCATCCGTGTCTGGGTCGCTGTTCGATTTGCCCGGTGGCACTGTTCAGGTTGCGCTTGGCGTAGACTATCGTCGCGAAACTTACAGCTTCAATGGTTCTCCTGCTGCGGTGACGGGCACGCCTGATATCTTCAACGTAGCCTTTGATAACAGCAACGCACTTACCCCGAAAAACCGGACAGTGAAGGCAGCCTATGCCGAAGTATTGGTGCCAGTGGTTGACACATTCGAGGTCACTGGCGCAGTTCGGCTTGACGATTATAGCGGCTTTGGCACAACAGTTAACCCGAAGATATCCGCCAAGTTCCAGCCGCTCGATTGGCTGATGCTTCGTGGGTCGTTCAACACTGGTTTCCGCGTGCCCGCGTTCAACCAAATCTTCAACGGCGTGACGCAGTCGCCAAACCCAGGCAATACTTTGGTTGACCCGACAACATGTGCGTCGAACGCTGTGAGTTCGTTGCCCGGTTGCGCAGCCATAACGCCAGAAACGCTCTCGGGCGGCAATTTGAATCTCGGCCCTGAAACATCAAAGCAGCATAGCCTTGGTGTGGTGCTTCAACCGTCCAGCCGTTTCAGTGCGTCCGTCGATTATTGGTCAATCTCCGTAGATGACACTATCGGCGCGCTGACATTGCGCCAGTTGCTTGATAACATCAGTTCCTTCCCTGATCGCGTAACCCGGACCAACGGGATCATTACGCTTATCGATCTGCGCGCCGACAATATCGGGTCGCGCCGGACCAAGGGACTTGAAATAGCTTTGCGCGGTGGCTTGGACGCCTTGGGTGGCGTCGTAAGTGCTGGTTTGGACGGAACCTATCAGCTGAAAAAGCGCGAGAAGTTCCTGCCGTCGGCTCCATTTGGACCCAGCTTGATTGGTCAGTTCACTTTTGCTGGTGATTTGGGTCTCAAGTGGAAGCATAGCGCCTTTGTTTCATTCACAAAGGATGACTTCACCTTCAGCTTCTCGCAAATCTATCGCGACGGTTACAAGAACCAGGCACTGCCTGGCATCGCCAATGGCACCGTGGTCCGCCCGGATTTCGACCCCAAGGTGAAACCATATGTGATTTACAATACATCTATAAGCAAGGATGTGCTGGAGCGGTTGCGTTTGACCGCAGGCGTGCGCAACGTCTTCGACAAGGATCCGCCATTTGCCATCACCTATGACAGCAACACAGGTTCGGGCTCAAGCTGGGAACCACGCGTTGCCGACCCACGTGGACGGTCGTTCACGCTTTCGGTTGAAGCGAAGTTCTAAACCAAAGGGATTGCCGAGTATGGATATGAACACAACTCGGCGTCAAATTATGGCGGGGCTGGCAGTATTGCTGTCGGCCCCTTCGTTTTCGGTTGCAGCCGCCGCCGATGCAAAAGCGGCACGCAAGCCATCGCGGCTTCGTGTCGGTGATACTGTGGGCTTGATCGAGCCCGCGTCCGCCAGCGATGAGCCATTCCAGCTTCAATTGGCGGAAGAGGCCATATTGGCTATGGGCCTTAAGCCCAAGCGCGCAGCCCATTTGCTGGACCGTTACGGCTATCTTGCCGGCCAAGATAAAGACCGAGCATCCGACATTAATGCGATGTTTGCCGACAAGGACGTTAAAGCCATTTTCGCAGTGCGTGGCGGGTGGGGTAGTGCCCGGCTTTTGCCGTATCTCGATTGGAACATCATTCGTGCCAATCCCAAATTGTTGACCGGTTTCAGCGACATCACGGCGCTGCACATGGCGATTGCGGCAAAGGGCGGATTTGTGACCTTGCATGGTCCAAATGCGGGCAGTGCGTGGGGTAAAGCATCTTGGGATATGTATCGCGAAATCGCGTTTGAAGGTGGCACGCCGACCTTTGCCAATCCCATCGGGACCGAAGACCGAATGGCTCAGCGGCAATGGCGTACGCGGGTATTGGGCAGCGGTAAGGGTAAAGCGCAAGGGAAGCTATTGGGCGGCAACCTCACGGTGCTCACGGCGCTGGCAGGAACGCCTTATCTGCCAGATTTCGATGGTGCGATCCTGTTCCTTGAGGATGTCGACGAAGCCGAATATCGTATCGACCGCATGCTGACGCAATTGGGGCAGGCTGGCATATTGAAAAACCTCAAAGGCGTGGTGTTTGGTCAGTGCACCGACTGCGTCAACAAGGGCACAAGCTACGGCGCGTTCACGCTGAATGACGTGCTGACTCAGCATCTGGGCGGCTTAGGCATCCCGGCCTATCAGGGTGCCTATTTCGGCCACATTACGGATCAGTTTACGCTGCCTGTGGGCGGTATTGCAGAAATCGATGCGGATGCGGGAACGCTCCGCCTGCTCGCGCCAGTGGTCGTTTAATTCAGGATTTGCAGAGCCAGCAACGCAAAGGCGTTGTTTGCCATGTGCAGGATGATGTTCGTGCGCAGTGACCCTGTACGATGGTATAGATAGCCAAAAGCGAGGCTGAGCGACATCAGGCCCGGAATGGCATAAGGCTGCCCATGCACGAGGGCAAACAGGAATGACGACAGCAGTATCGCACCCCATATAGGCAGATATTTCGCCAGTGCGTTTTGCAGCATTCCGCGGAACAACAGCTCCTCAACAACAGGCGCGGCAATAACGATCGCAAAGAACATGGCGGCAATGTTAAGTGGCGATCGCGTAATTGCGGCCAGGATTTTGGACATTTCGTCCTGCATGCTGATGCCCGGGATCAGGTAAGTCGCATAAACATAGTTGAAAGCCATTGCGGTGAGGATCCACATGACGGCAATATGAACGGTTTTGAGCAGCGGCAGTTTGCCGAAATCATATAGGCCCAAGGCCTTTATTCGACCATCTTTGCGTAAATAGAGCCACATCAGGAACAATTGAACAACGGCAGAAAAAACAAGGCCTGTGATGATCGCAATCGGCGTTGCTGTGCTGGTCCAGTCATAAGTGGCCGCCATGATCAGGATCGTGCACAATATTTGCAGGGCAAAATACAGCGCAATGAAGCCAATAGCCGGCAGCAAGCCAGGATAATTTTTCGGCGCAAGAGGCGGTGCTGTCGCAGAATCGCTATGCTGCATTTTTTCCATCTCAGCCCTGCAAAAATAGGTGAAGGCCGAGCGACTTTCTGCCCGACCTTCTCCTGTTACACACGCAAAACTTAATAGGCCACCCGCGTTGCGTTCAGGCCATAAGCCGGGAGCAATGCCTGAACGCTGGTCGGGCCGGCGAGATGGCCTGCGCCCACCGCAATGAATGTCACCCCAGGCTTTGCCATCCGTGCGGAAATCCATTTCGCCCAATTGGCATTCCGCTTGGTCAACAACGTGTCGTATAAAACGCGGCTGGTCATCTCCTCATTCATGAGTGCGCCCAGCTTTTCCGGGTCCGGTGCGGCCCATAGGTCTACCATCTTGTCCATAGTAGCCCCGGCGTCATCAATATCTTTGGCCGTTTCGACGAGGAACTGGACCTGTTCAGCCTCAGCCAGGGTGTCAAACACACCAAGCTGAAACTCCATGGTTTCAAGGCCGGCTATCGGCTTTTTAGTGATATTTGCTGCTGCCGTAAGTTGCTTTTCAACGCCGCTATTTGGGTCAAATCCGCTTTTCTGCATGGCCAGCAGGGACAGTGTCATCGCCGCAGCCCAGGGCTCAAACGGGTCAAACGCCGCAGCCGGAATGCCAAGCTTGCCCATCGCCGCTTCGTACACTGCCCGGTCCGCGTCATTCATCTTGGATCGCAGTGCCTTGCCCTTTTGATCCATCGCAAACTTGCCAAACATGGCCTGAAATTCCGCTGCGGGGGGCTCGACCAGTTCGAGAACCAATTGGTCCGACGCGTCAAACGCGGTCTTTACGCCATCGTCAAACCAACCCAAGCCAGGTTTCAGGATATGCACACTGCCAAACAGGTAAATGGTGGTGTCGGCATCTTTGACCACCCATAAGGCGGGGTCGACGTCTTTAATGGCAGCAGCATCCGCTTTGACTGGGTCAAGTGCCTCAACGGAGGCAGGCGCTTCGGTAGGCGTGCTTTGCGCCGTGGCAGGCACCGCCCACGCCAACGCACAGGTCGCGGTCGCGGTGAGTAACGTCTTCAAACAAATGCGCATCGATATTCTCCTTCAATTATAAGGTGAGAGTATAATTCGACGATATCGGACCGGTAATCAGCGGTACTTTTTCCAGAACCAGACGACAAGAGCAACAAACATTGTTATAAAATAGAGTGTTACACCATTTACCTCCGGCAATATGCCGCCGCGCCACAGAAACCACCAGACTGGCGCGATGAACCAAAATGCGTAAATAGCGATGAGGGCGCCAAGTCGATAGGCGGTCTCCTCTTGCTCATCGACGGCATGCCTGTGCCAATAGAGGGTGATGGCTGGCAAAATAACGCCGATGGCGATTGAAAGGATGATCGCGAGTACTGGCGACATGGCTGCATTGGACATGAGACTGGTTTCGGGTGCGTCAAAACTGCCCGTCAGCGCGAGCGCGAGCCCGGTGGTGCCGCCAAATAAAAAGCTGCCAACTAAGAAACGATTGTAGACTTTTTCTCGGCGCGGCACCTTTTCGCCGCTTTGCTTGCCTTGTTGGAACAATTTCCAGATGACGAAAGCCAAAATAAGGATCGCCGCCGCAATTGCGCCTAACACGGCAACCCCAGCCAAATCTAAAGCACCGCCACCTTGGGCATTATGTTGTGACAGAAACCCGGTGATCACGCCCAGCAGCATGATGATGCCCACCCCGGACAACATCATCCATAGATTGCGTGCGATATTGCCGCCCGTTTTTTGATCTGCGTCACGCATCGTGCTCTCCTGTATGTTCGTCATCGAAAATCTCCTCGATAGGCAATTCAAACAGCCGTGAAATTTTAAACGCCAGCGGCAGGGACGGGTCATATTTTCCCGTCTCAATCGCGTTCACCGCCTGGCGCGATACATCGAGATGCTCGCCCAAATCGGCCTGGCTCCAATTGCGCATCGCGCGCAACACTTTGAGCTGATTTTTCATGTCAGGTTATAATGTCTTTGTGTCATGGAAACCTTACTAAAGCGATTCGCCTCTAATATCAACAACACCTTACATAATGTTATGCACCACTGACAAAAACCCGCCTGCGTATTCAGAAACTTGATTTAGCCGCCTATCTCCGCCAATGGCTGGCCATGTCCGTCGTTGCGCCACTTAGTTTTCAGGATCTGATCCTCACGCTCCATGATTATTGGGGTAAGCAGGGCTGCGCGATATTGCAGCCTTACGATATGGAAATGGGTGCTGGCACATTCCACACCGCGACCACGTTGCGCGCGTTAGGGCCTGACCCGTGGAACGCCGCCTTTGTGCAGCCGTCCCGCCGTCCGACCGATGGCCGTTATGGCGAAAACCCGAACCGGCTTGGCGCTTATTATCAATATCAGGTCATATTGAAACCAAGCCCACCTGATTTGCAGGAACTGTATTTGGGCTCGCTGCATGCGATCGGCATTGACCCGTTGCTGCACGACATCCGCTTTGTCGAGGATGATTGGGAAAGCCCGACGCTTGGCGCCTGGGGTCTTGGCTGGGAGGTGTGGTGCGACGGCATGGAGGTGACGCAGTTCACCTATTTCCAGCAAATGGGCGGCTTTGACTGCAAACCCGTTTCGGGCGAGCTGACTTATGGTCTGGAACGTCTGGCGATGTATATCCAGAACAAGGACAGCATTTTCGACCTTGTGTATAACAACGCAACGGCGGATCGTCCGGCGGTGACTTATGGCGACATTTTCCGCGAAAACGAACGGCAGATGAGCACTTATCATTTCGAAGTTGCCGATACCGACATGCTGTTCGATGCGTTTAAAAAGGCTACCGCAGAGTGCGAAAGCTGCCTGCAACATGTTTTGCCCATTCCCGCTTATGAACAGGCGATCAAGGCAAGCCATATATTCAACGTGCTGCAAGCGCGCGGCGTTATTTCTGTGCAAGAACGCGCCAGCTATATGGGCCGCGTGCGCGACCTTGCCAAAGGCAGCTGCCAGGCGTGGATGGCAAAGAACGGGTGGGCAGCGTGATGGTGGAATGCTCAAATCCTCCCCGGAACGGCGAGGAATTAGTATGACAGACTTTCTGTTGGAACTCCGCTCCGAAGAAATTCCCGCGCGGATGCAGGTCAAAGCCAAGGAAGACTTGGCGCGCCTGTTTAATGACGCGCTCGCCAAGGCCGGATTGGCGGCTGTGTCGGTTGAGACATTCGCCACGCCGCGCCGCCTTGCGCTAATTGCCACTGGGCTGCCGATGGCGACTGATGCGGTGTCAGAAGAAACCAAAGGTCCAAAGCTTGGCGCGCCGCCGCAAGCGATGGAAGGCTTCCTGCGCAAAACAGGGCTCACGCAAGACCAGTTGATTGAACGCGATGGCGTGTATTTTGCGGTCGTGGAAAAGGCAGGGCGTCAGACGGCGGATGTTTTGGCCGAAGCGATCCCAGCGATTATCCGTGCATTTCCATGGCCGAAATCGCAACGCTGGGGTGCCGCGTCTGTTTCGACCGAAAGCTTGCGTTGGGTGCGGCCATTGCAGGGCATTGTTGCGTTGCTTGGTGATGATGATGTTCCATGCGAAATTGAAGGCATCTGCAGCGGTGCCGCGACGATGGGGCACCGTTTCCACCACAGCGGTACCATTCATATCGCCAACGCGGCTAACTATGCCGCAAAGCTGCGCGATGCCCATGTCCTTGTGCATTTCTCCGAACGCTGCCGCATCATTCGCGATGGTGCGAAAGCGGCTGCCGAGGCCGCTGGCTTGAGGCTGGTTGAAGATGAAGGCCTAGTTGTCGAAAATGCCGGCCTGACGGAATGGCCAGTGCCGATGCTTGGCCGCTTTGACGCGGGATTTTTGGACGTGCCGCAAGAGGTTATTCAATTAACCGCGCGTGTGAACCAGAAATATTTTGTCTGTCATGACAAAGCGAGCAAGCTGGCCAACGCCTTTGTCTGCACTGCGAATATCGACGCGCATGACAATGGCGCCGCGATTGTTGCGGGTAATGAGAAGGTGTTGGCTGCGCGTTTGTCGGACGCGAAATTCTTCTGGGAACAGGATCTGAAAGTCGCGCTTGACGATCAGGCCAAGAAGCTGGCGCAGATTACCTTCCACGAAAAATTGGGCAGTGTCGCCGACAAGGTTGATCGCGTCGCTAAGCTGGTGCGGTGGTTGGTTGAAGAAGGGATCGTCAAGGGCGCAAGCGCCGATGACGCTGAACGCGCTGCGCGATTGTGCAAGGCCGACCTCGTTACAGGCATGGTCGGCGAATTCCCTGAACTACAGGGCATCATGGGCGGCTATTACGCCCGTGCGCAAGGCGAGAGCGACGCTGTCGCTGATGCCATTCGTGACCATTATAAGCCAGTCGGGCAGGGCGATGATGTGCCCATGGCGCCGGTAACGGTTGCGGTGAGTTTGGCGGATAAATTGGATACTTTGGCGCAATTTTTCGCCGCAGGCATGCCACCGACGGGATCTAAGGATCCGTTCGCATTGCGCCGCGCGGCGATCGGTTTCTTGTCGTTGCTGCTTCAGAATGACCTGCGCTGTTCGCTCAAGGGCATGCTTGTTGCAACGGGTGCCGGTGCAAGCTTCGCGATATTGGAAGAGTTTTTGATCGACCGCCTCAAAGTGCAACAACGCGAAGCGGGCGTGCGGCACGATTTGATTGATGCCATGTTTAGCCTTGGCGGTGAGGACGATCTTGTCCGGCTACTGGCGCGGGTGAAGGCATTGCAGGCATATATTAGTACGGCCGAGGGTGCGAATTTGTTGGCGGCGTACAAGCGCGCAGCAAATATACTGAAGGGTTCAGATCCGGTGTCGCCTGCCCTGGATACGGCGCGCGATGCGCTAATGGCGGATCCAGCTAACATTGCGTTGTTAAGCGCGCTTGATATTGCCGAACCGCAAGCCAAAAAGGCGCTTGCGGCCGAACAGTTTGAAGACGCCATGGCGGCGCTTGCGACTTTACGTGCGCCGATTGACCGTTTCTTCGAAGAAGTGATGGTGAATGATGAAGACGCTGCCAAGCGGGCCTTTCGCCTTGGGTTGCTGGCGCGGTTCCGTGATGCGGTAACGCAGGTTGCGGATTTTTCGAAGATTGAGGGGTAGGGCCGCATTAAAACCGCCGTCACCCTGAACATGTTTTAGGGTCTTAATTTCCATTGGCGCAGAATTAAGATGCTGAAACATGTTCAGCATGACAGTGATAAAATTGTCGGGTGGATCATTGGGTCTACCAAGCATGGAGCAAAAATGACTCAATATGTTTTTCGGTTCGGTGGCGGTGTTTCGGACGGTGATGAAACCGTTCGCGGCAACAAGAATATACTCGGCGGCAAGGGCGCGAACCTTGATGGCATGGCGTCTATTGGTCTGCCTGTGCCCCCCGGTTTCACGATCACAACCGAAATGTGCACGGCGTATTACGCCAATGGCCAAAGCTTTCCTGACAGCGTCCGCGCCGAGGTCGCCAATGGCCTTGCGCATATTGAGCAGGTAACGTGCAAGTCTTTTGGCGATGCTGTCAATCCGTTGCTCGTATCGGTGCGTTCCGGCGCGCGGGTGTCGATGCCAGGCATGATGGATACCGTTTTGAATCTCGGGCTCAATGACCAGACGGTCGAAGGCCTTGCGACTTCATCGGGCGATGCGCGCTTTGCGTGGGATAGCTATCGCCGCTTCATTCAAATGTATGCCGATGTGGTTTTGGAGCTGGATCATGGTGCGTTTGAAGAAGCGCTTGAGATCGCCAAGGAAGACCAAGGCTATTATCTCGATACCGAGCTTTCTGCCGATGATCTGAAGGCGTTGGTGGGCGAGTATAAGCGGCTTGTTCAGGCCGAATGGGGCAAGCCATTCCCACAGGATGTGCATGACCAATTATGGGGTGCGGTCGGTGCGGTCTTTGGCTCGTGGGAATCGGACCGGGCAAAGGTTTATCGCCGCCTCAACAATATCCCGGGTGACTGGGGCACCGCCGTCAATGTGCAGGCCATGGTCTTCGGCAATATGGGCGAAACATCGGCGACGGGCGTTGCCTTTACCCGTGACCCTGCCACTGGCGAAAACGCCTATTATGGCGAATATCTGATCAACGCGCAGGGCGAAGATGTCGTCGCCGGGATCCGCACGCCGCAATATTTGACCAAGGCGGCCCGCGAACGCGCGGGCGCGAAGCCGCTGTCTATGGAAGAGGCGATGCCGCAAGTATATGCCGAGCTGGCGCGGGTGTTCGACATTCTCGAAACGCATTATCGCGATATGCAGGATATTGAATTCACCGTTGAGCGTGAAAAACTATGGATGCTGCAAACCCGTTCGGGCAAGCGCACGGCAAAGGCCGCGTTGAAAATCGCGGTCGATATGGCGCAAGCAGGCATGATTACAACCGATGAGGCCGTGCTGCGCGTTGACCCGATGGCGTTGGACCAGTTGCTGCACCCGACCCTTGATACGCAAGCGGTACGCGATGTGCTGACCTCTGGCCTACCGGCATCGCCGGGTGCAGCATCGGGCGAGATCGTGTTTGATGCCGACACCGCCGAACGTTTCAGTGAATTGGGCAGGGCCGTCATTCTCGTGCGTATCGAAACTAGCCCGGAAGACATTCACGGCATGCATGCCGCCAAGGGCATATTGACCGCACGCGGCGGGATGACCAGTCATGCTGCGGTGGTCGCACGTGGCATGGGGCGTCCATGCGTATCGGGTGCAGGAAGCATTCAGATTGATGCTGCTGCCAAAGTGCTGCGCATTTCAGGCCGCACGTTGAATGAGGGCGATATCATCACGTTGGATGGTTCCACCGGCGAAGTTATGTCGGGCGAAGTGCCGACGATCCAGCCCGAACTGGTAGGTGATTTTGGGACGCTGATGGTCTGGGCGGATGCTGGCCGCCGGATGAAGGTCCGCGCCAACGCCGAAACGCCGTCCGATGCGCAAACCGCGCGCGATTTCGGCGCGGAGGGCATTGGCCTGTGCCGGACGGAGCATATGTTCTTTGACGCAGGCCGCATTACTGCCGTGCGCCAAATGATATTGGCGGACGATGAAAAGGGGCGCCGTGTCGCGCTCGACAAATTGCTGCCTGAACAACGCAAGGATTTTGCCGCGATTTTTGAAGTGATGGCTGGGCTGCCGGTTACGATCCGCTTGCTTGACCCGCCTTTGCACGAATTTTTGCCGCATCAGGAAAGCGAATTTGCCGAGGTTGCAGCTGCAGCTGGCGTTGGTATTGAGGTGTTGAAACAGCGTGCATCCGAATTGCATGAATTCAACCCGATGCTTGGCCATCGCGGATGTCGGCTGGGCGTTACCTACCCCGAAATCTATGAAATGCAGGCACGGGCGATATTTGAGGCGGCATGCAGCTTGGCGGTTGCGCCAGTTCCGGAAATCATGATCCCGCTGGTCGGCACACGCCGCGAGCTAGAGCTTATGAAAGACGTGGTCGACAAGGCTGCCGAGGCGGTCTTTGCCGAACAGGGCAAGCGGATTGAATATCTGGTTGGCACAATGATCGAGCTGCCACGCGCCGCGTTGATGGCTGATGAAATTGCTGAAGTTGGAAGCTTCTTTAGCTTTGGCACCAATGACCTGACGCAAACAACCTTGGGTGTCAGCCGCGACGATGCCGCCCGTTTCCTGACGCATTATGTCGACAAGGGCATTTACGCGCGTGACCCGTTCGTTAGCATTGATGTCGAAGGCGTGGGACAGTTGATCGAGATCGCGGTCAATAAGGGCCGCGCAACGCGCCCCGAAATCAAATTGGGCATTTGCGGCGAACATGGCGGCGATCCGGCATCCATCGCCTTTTGCGAAAAGGTAGGTCTCGATTATGTCAGCGCCTCGCCCTATCGCGTACCTATCGCGCGGCTGGCAGCGGCACAGGCCGCACTTGCAATTAAGTAGGTTAACCGGCTAGCATTGGCTCTTGGGGGGCAGGGATTATGAAAGCTTGGCATAGATACGCCATTACGATTGCGCTCGCGCTCGTCGGTGGCACCGCCTTTGCGGTCAACCAGGTGCGCGGCGGTTTAAACGATGGCCGCGTCTCCAACGGACCTTGGGAAACAGGCAAAAGCTTTGGCACCGTGGACGCCAGCGCGCTCACCCGCGCCAAGGTCGCCTTGTCCGGTCTCATGGCGTTGCCCGCCAAAGAGGCGATGTATTTCACAGCGACCGGCGATAGCGATGGCCGTGCGCTGGATGGGCGCTGCACTTATGATGTGCGCGGCGGGAAACTTGATGGCCGCTGGTGGAGCGTCACCTTGTACGAAGGCGAAGGTTGGCTCGTCAAAAATGCGGCGAACCGCTGGTCGGTTCCGGCCAGCGCGGTGACGGCAGACGCGCAAGGAAAGTGGGCGTTCACCGTATCGCCTGATGCGCAAGCGAGCAACTGGCTGCCAACGGGATCAGTAAAGGCATTTGATCTGACCCTGCGGCTATATCATCCATCGGCGGACGTGATCAAAAAACCTGAAAAGGCGTTGCTTCCGGTCATTGAACGCAAGGGGTGTGCATGATGCGGCGCTGGATTTTCCCCATATTAGCGGGCGGCCTTGTCGCGCTTGGCGCCTATCATGCGACCTTATTAGCAACGCCTTATGCTTTGATGTATGCGGCGCTTCAGAAAATCGGTGGCGCGGGTCCGGCAAACCGTTTTGCCTTTTCTCAAATGGCGACTGCCGATAATCAACCGATCGTCCGGCCAAGTCCTGATTTATCGTATTCGACCTGTGTGTTTGACCTGTCGAAGGGCCCCGTTCTGTTGGACGTCGCGCCTGTCCCTGGGCGCTATTGGTCCGTCAGTATATTTGACGCGCGCACGGATGTTGCTGCTGTGCGGAGCGATCGCGACACACAAGGTGGGCCTGCGCGGCTCGCACTGATGAAGATGGGGCAGAAAGCGCCGGCTGGATATGAACCTGTCCTTCTTGGCTATGACCGGGGCCTTGCTTTAATCCGCATATTGCTTGCCAATCCGTCGGAGTTTCCGGTCGTGGACGCAATCCGCCGGAAATCGACCTGCACGCAGTTTCCAGTGTCAAATTAGGCCTTGCACAACTTTGCCGCCGTGCCTAATAGCGGCGCTCCAGTGCACCCGTAGCTCAGCTGGATAGAGCATCAGACTACGAATCTGAGGGCCGGGCGTTCGAATCGCTCCGGGTGCACCATTTACGTACCAAACCACTAACAGGGATTTTCCCCGTTAGTGTGGTACCGACAGCCTTCTCTAAGCTGGTCTTTTCTCCGATAATGCGGATATTTTCATCACCCACTTCGATGCGGGATACAACGGCGCGTAGGTAGGCTTTGCGGGCGTGGATATCGCCAGTGTCGAGCTTGTCGCGCATTAGGTCCGAGAACGCGGCCAGACGTGCAGGTGTAATCTGGGTGCGGCTTGCTGTCGCATCGGCGATCCTCTCGATCGATGTTTCGGCTAGATCCCGCTCTTGCTTGATGGCTTGGATCCGGTCCTTGAGGTCTGCATCAAGTTCCACCACGCCATCTTCGATAGCGCGGTAAAGCCGAGCCAGCTTGTCCTTCGACTTATCGCGCTGGGCCTCAAGGGCACAGCGCCGCTCGGCAACCTCAGTTTGACGCGAGGTGCGCCGCTCCACAAGCTTACACAGGATATCCTCAAGGCGTTCAGGCGCGAGGAGCTTTTCCTTGACGGTTGTGAGGATTAGGTCGTCAAGCTTGGCCAGCGGGATATGCCGTCCCTTGCAGACCGAAGGGCCCTTTTGATGGCATCCTGCACAGGTGTAATAGCTGTAGGAGCGATTACCTCGCTTTGTGCCGGTACGCGTTATCCATGACCCACAGGTGGCGCACACCGCAAGGCCAGTGAGCAGGATTGGGCCGTTGACCACGCGGGGTGCAGTCACCTTGGGGTTGTTGCGGGTAAGCTTGGCCTGCACTGCCTCGAACAGCGGCAATGGAACGATTGTAGGCACGGGGATCTCAATGACGCTCTCGGGGTCATTAAGTTCCTGGGTCCGACCATTGCGAACGCCGTAGCGGCAGATGCCCAAAGCGTACGTCCGGTTGGTAAGGATGTTATGGATTTGGCCTACACCGAACGCTGCACCTTTGCGGGTACGGTATCCCTTGGCGTTGAGCCACTTGGTCGTATCCTTAACCCCAAGCGGGGGAGCGCCATCAATGCCATGGGCATAGAGGGTGAAGATAAGGCGCACGAGCTCTGCCTCCACAGGGTCGACCGCCAGCTTCTTCTTGATCTTTGATCCGCGCTTCTCTGCCTCGACAATGCAATAGCCGAGCGGCGCGGTGGCACCGTTCCAAAAGCCCTGCTTGGCCGACTCGCGCATCGAGCGGCTTACATTCTTGCCGTTCTCACGTGATGTGTATTCATCGAAGATGCCGATGATCTGGCGCATCAGCAACTGGCTCGGATCATCGCCAGTAGGCTGGCTCATCGAGATGACCTCGACGCCCTGCTTGCGTAACTTACGAATGGTAAGCTCCATTTCAGCGGCATTGCGGTAGAAGCGTGAGAAGGCATGGACGCAGATCACATCAAACCTGCGATCAGGGCGCGATGCTTCCTCTAGCATGCGCCTAAACACCGGACGGCGGTCATCGGTTGCCGAAGCGCCGGGTTCCACAAACTCACAGGTGAGTTCCCAGCCTTGAGCTTCACAAAACCGCTGCGTGACATCGCGCTGCGACGGGATCGAGACATCACCTTCGGCTTGGCGCCCGGTGCTTACCCGAAGGTACAGCGCCACGCGTTTGGGCAGGGTGATGGTCGGGGTAGTTGCAAATGCCATGTTGGCCTCTCAGTTACGGCTTTGGCCAGCCGCAATGGAGGCTGGTGGGTTATTGGAGTAGTTGGCGCAGATCAGCGCCCAAAAGCTGCTCAAGCGCATCAAGCTCGGCGACAGAAATCGGGAAGTCGGATCCAAAATCAACCAACTCGACACGCAAGTCATCGACCAACTGTGGTTGGCTTTCAGCTTCATTATGCGGGTTGGCTTTCCGTGGCATGCGCAACGCCTGCCAGAATTACTTAACCCTGAGATCCGCATAAGGGTCACTATTCTGCCCCCGGTTTTGCGGGCGTCAGTGGCGGCTCAGGATCATCGGGTTTTTCCGCATTCCAACGTTCAAGCATCTCTTGGTCCAAGGGCTGCAATTCTGGCGTGCGGTCCCATAAGGCCCACAGGGCAAAGTCTTCCAAGGCGCGGGGTACCGCATCCTCCAAGCCAACTGTTGAGACCTCGCATGCAGGAAAGAGATGAGTTGATAATGCGATCAAGCGGAGCCTGGCACTGTCCCAAAGTGGCGTTGGGAAAATTTCTTCATAGTTTTTGATCAGGCAATATAGGAGCGCTTGCCGTTCAGTTAGAACCGGATGTCCGCCGCGGTTTTTCCCATACGTAAAAAGATAATCGTTGAACGGCGTTTGCATAGACTGAACAGCATTTAGCATTGCCTCCCCTAAGTTCGCCTCGCTTGACGAGGCTGAGAGAAAATCACTCAAATCCTTCTCGGCTGTAATGCTGGTCATGGCTTTCTGCGTTTCTGTGCTACGCAGTTCGTGGGCCAAGTTTCCGAAAAGTTTTTGCAGTTTCTTCGCTTTTTTGATGGCCAATGAGCGGCCTGGCTCTGCGTTAACTTGCTCGCAGAGTAAGATGGCCTGTTTCACAGATTCGGCAATCGCATCGACCTTGTATCCGGAGAGTTTTTCCTCGGCATTGAACCACAAGACGGCTTCGTCCCAAGCGTCAGTTGTCGGCGAATTAATCTTCAGTATTTTTT
>Ga0209443_1001025_pt1 | contig 18121 bp, 14 predicted proteins | sample LauGreBMM110DCMD_2_FD_187571 | JGI IMG/M metagenome (GOLD analysis project Ga0209443, IMG submission 187571) | Freshwater lake microbial communities from Lake Michigan, USA - Su13.BD.MM110.DCMD (SPAdes) (version 2) | ecosystem: Environmental > Aquatic > Freshwater > Lake | place: Lake Michigan... | reverse complement strand
CCTTGCCCTCGGCGACCAAGGTGCCAACGCCGGTCTTTGTGTAAAAGCCGGGGATGCCCGCACCGCCTGCACGCATACGCTCAGCCAATGTGCCTTGGGGGCAGAATTCGACTTCAAGCTCACCTGCAAGATACTGCCGCTCAAACTCTTTGTTCTCGCCAACATAAGAGGAGATCATTTTCTTGACCTGCTTGGTGCGAAGCAGCTTGCCAATGCCCTCATTATCGATGCCAGCATTGTTCGACACAAATGTCAGGCCAGTGACCCCGCTGTCGCGCACAGCATCCAACAAACGTTCTGGCAGGCCACAAAGACCAAAGCCGCCGCTTGCGATAAGAATGTCGTTTTTCAATATGCCATCCAGCGCCGATTTTGCGTCGGGGAAGAGTTTATTAGTCATCGGCTCGTGATTGCGCCACAGAGTCAGCATCGGTCTGCGCTATTACGGGCCTGCTCATTGCCGCCAACGACATTAGCGCTAAGCTGCAAAGCAGTGTCCGCCTGTGTGAAACATTGTAGTTGATATTCGTTTTCCTTCTCCCCGATTATTGTATGCTATTTTTTGCTTTAGCTGCGAAAATCAAATTGCGTGTAACCGTCTGAGCGCACCCCATCGAGCACATCTTTATACTTTGAATAACCACCCATGTAGAAGTTGAGGCTGCGCGGTTTTCCAGGAATGTTAGAACCAAGGATCCAAGACTTCACCTTCGGAAGAATAGTGGCATCCGTCAACTCGTCACAGATAGCGAACCACTCTGCCTCGGAGCTGCTTTTTGCTTCGATGGCCGTGGCCTTGCGGCTTTTCGCTTCCGCAATCAGCTCGGCAACCGTGTCCACATATAGTTCAATGGCGGGTGGTTGATTTGCAAACGCACCGCCTGGGCCATTGATCATGAACAGGTTGGGGAAGTTGGCATTCATAATTCCAAGAAAGCTTCTGGCGCCTTCTTTCCAATGTTCCTGAATAGATAGCCCGTCCACGCCCTCCAGCTTTAAGCGCATGTAGTTGCCGTCCCCCGCATCAAATCCTGTGGCGAGAATAAGCATATCCAGTTCATACGACTCGCCCGACTCTAGGATGACTGAATTGCCATCCAAACGCGCGATTGGATCCGCCTTCACATCAACAACATCGACATTTTCTCGGTTGAATTGCTGATAATAACCGGCGTCGCACAAGGGGCGTTTTGCGTACATGTCAGTTGGCATAAGCTTTTCAGCCTTTGCGGGATCCTTGACCACTTGGCGTATTTTAGATTTTATAAAATCTTGAGCGTATTTATTTGAAACTTCATCAAGGATAAGATCGTTGAATGTCCCGAACATGAAGCGGAAACCACCTCCATCTGCCCACGATTCCTCGAATATACGCTCACGCTCCTCTGGGGTTACGTCATGCGCAGAAACTTTGCTTTCTTTGGCGCCAAAAACTGTGATGGTGGTTTTTTCTTCAGCCCATATTTCGTCGTAATTTTCTTTAATCTGGCGAAGGTGATCTTCGCCCATCCGACCATTGCCCGATGGCACGCTATACTGAGCCGAACGCTGCAAGACGGTTAAATGTTTTACGTCGGGCGCGATTGCAGTGATGACCTGGACGCCGGTCGAACCCGTACCGATTATCCCGACACGCTTATCTCGCCATGTTGTATTCTCCGGCCAGCGTGAGGTGTGGACGATTTCGCCCGTAAAAGTTTCGAGTCCGTCAAAGGGAGGAATGTTTGGGCTTGAAAGAAGGCCAAGGGCGCTGACGACGAACCGTGCAGTGACTTCTCGGCCATGTGCCAACGTTACTCGCCAACAATTTTCGTCGGCGTCCCAGGCGGCGCCGGCAACTTCCGTGGCGGTGGAGATATCCTTATCGAGACTGTAACGCTGTGCGAAACCTTCCAGATAGTTCAGAACTTCCGGCTGCAGGCGATAGTGATGTTTAAAGTTATCCGATTGGAGAAGCTCCTTGTCGAAGGAGTAGCAATACAGATGAGATCGGGTATCCGACATGGCACCCGGATATTTATTCCAGTACCACGTGCCTCCTACCCCTTGGCCCTGCTCATAAAGATGGGTCTTCAAGCCAAGGTCATCCCGCAATCGCTTCAAGGCGTAAAGTCCGCCAAAGCCCGCTCCGATAACAATCGCATCATAATCCATCGTAAACTTCCTCCGAAACTAGATAGCGCCATGAATGGGCGCGAGAGATTGGTGCCACAGCGCGATACTGGCTAGTTCATCATCTGCAGCTTTCGCGCGCCCGGCCAGGCATGGGAAGACATGCTGCATGCCCGCTACAATTGAGACAGTAACGTCCACGCCCGCAGCCTTGGCCACCTCAGCAAAACGGGTGGTGTCGCTGAGTAAGGCTTCGCTAGATCCCGCGTTCACATAAATAGGAGGCAATCCAGCAAGATCCGCTTTGAGTGGATTTGCAAGCGGATCGGTCCGCGATCCGTCACCCAAATAGGTTGCCACCATGCCTTCCAGCATCGCGCGATTGACGAGTTTGTCGGTTGATGCATTGGTGTCGAGCGTTTCGCCCGAAACCTCCACATCGGTCCAGGGCGAAAAGGCGATAATGCCGTCAGGAAGCGGCTCACCCAAATCGCGAAGCTTGAGTGCCGTGACGATTGCCAAGTTGCCCCCGGCTGAATCGCCAGCCATCAGCACGCGGCCTTTCCCCAAATGTTCGGCGCGCAGTGCACGATAGACGGCAACGCTGTCTTCAATTGCTGCAGGAAACGGATGTTCGGGCGCGAGACGGTAATCCATGATCACCACCACTGCCCGCAAATGATTTGCCAGGTGGCCGCCGAGCTTCCTGTGGCTATCAGCCGAGCCGACGCAAAATCCACCTCCATGGCAATAGATGATGACGTCACCGCCATTGTCCGGAGGGATAGCCATTATTACTGGGACATTAGCAACTGAACTCGACCGGAAGCAGACATTTTCGGGCTCGCGAGTTGGCTTGTGCCAGCCATCAAAAATAGCTCGGAGATCTTCCATGCTGTATTCAGGGTTGGCCAGCATACGAGACTGCCAATTGGCGTAAAGGTCATCTAAAAACCTAATGTCTTCCTGTCCAGTCGATGCGGTCACAGCGCTCTCTCCAAAATCCTGTTTTAAATTTGATAGACGCAAAGCCCATTTAACCGGCGATCAGCGGATCGGTAGCCTCGTGTGAACGGATGCTCTTATCCCAGCCATTTAAACAACATTTTTACGCCCCTCGCCAAAGCCGGTAGGGTCAAGTAGCTTGCTACCCCCTATCCATTAAACGTTATTTCGACATATTGGCTAAGTGTCAAATAAATTCGACTTATCGTCGGAAATATTAAACGACGTTTGGAAAAATGCATTAAACACCTCAGTATACTTGCATATAATTTTATAAAAGCCACTTGCATTTTTTACTTTTCCGAAACAATATCGGATTGAAATTGATCAAGAGGGCGTAAGGATAGAGGCACGGCAGTATGCTACTCAGCCAGACACTGTTTTGCATTAGGTCGCATGATCGAGTCCAGGCTTCAGATGATTAGCAAGGGCTTGGCTTCTGGTTTACGAGAGGTAGTCGCAGTCGTGAGTTTGAGCAGGGTGTGGATAGGCAGCGGGGTCGGATGCGGTCGCGTGGGACACTGGATACGATCTGAAAGGCAAAGGAAATGTTGGTAGCTGGAAAAGTCGCGCTGATCACAGGCGCTGCAGGGGAGATCGGCGCTGCCATCGCCCGACAACTCATGGAAGGCGGCGCCCGCGTCGCACTTGCCGATAAAAACATCGAAGGACTGCGAGAGATTGCAGGCGGTATCGGTGGAGATGCAACTTGTCACGAATGCGACGTTTCCGACGAGCAGTCAATGAAGCTAACGGTGGAAGCTGCGGAAATGGCGCACGGACGACTGGACATTGGTGTTCTCAATGCGGGTATATCCGCACCCCGTACGCCGCTCGAAGAAGTTGACGTGACAACCTATGACCGCATTATGGCGGTTAATGCCCGGGGTGTCTTTCTAGGGTTGAAGCATCTTTTCCCGGCACTGAAACGACAGGGAGGCGGATCCATCGTGGTGACGGCATCTACCGAAGGCTTACGGGGCAATGCTGGGCTTGCCGCCTATGCGGCAAGCAAGCATGCTGCGGTCGCGCTGTCCAAGACAGCTGCAATTGAATGGGCACAGCATAATATCAGAGTAAATTGCATCAACCCCGGTCCAGTCGACACCGCAATGATCCGCGCCTTGGAACAAGCATCGCGTCAAGCTGGCACAGCCGATGTTAGGGAGCGGGGAGTAAGCATAATCCCAATGAAGCGCTTTGCTACAGCCGAGGAGATCGCAAAATTTGTGAGGTTCCTCACAAGCGACGACGCGAGCTATTCGACAGGAGCAACCTATCTACTCGACGGAGGCATGCTCGCAGGGAAAATGGCGTTAGACAAGTTTTAAGCAGCTCCTCGGACTAGCCGAGTGGGTACCAATGAAAAATCACCCGTTTAAGAGCGGGGGGAAGTGGTGGGGAGTACGAAGATGGCAATCGTGAAAGAGAAAACAGATCATGGAAATGCCGCGGACCCTGATGCTGCGCTGCAGATTGCGCAGCGTTGGCTTGATCAATTCAATGCAGCGATCACATCGATTGAGCCGGTAACCTTAGCGACACTTTTATCGGCGGATACCCATTGGCGTGATATTCTCGCTTTGACCTGGGATATTCGAACTTTTTCAGGCGCAGCAGAGGCCAGCTCGGCACTCGCCAGCTTTGCGCGCGATCGAGGTCCTTGTAATTTAGTCCTCAACTCACACAGCGTTAAGATGCTTAATCGTGGAGATTTTGGCCCCTCTATTGAAGCTCTTTTCGACTTTGAAACAGATATCGGTTGGTGCCAAGGACATTTTCGCTTGCGGGATCTGGGGAACGGCTCGGGTGATTGGACTGCTTGGACTGTTTTTACGTCACTCAAAGACTTGAAAGGATACGAAGAGAAGGTCGGCCCGATGCGGCCCGATTTCGCTGAAGCGTCTCTCGACCGGTCGAAGAAATGGATGACGGCGGACGAGCATGCGGTTTATTACGAAACGCACGAACCGGATACAGTGATTATCGGTGCTGCGCAAACTGGGCTTGCATTAGCGGCTCGCCTTGGTGCTTTGGACGTTCCGGCATTGGTGCTCGAAAAGGAAACGCGTATCGGCGATGTCTGGCGTAACCGCTACAATTCGCTGGTGCTCCACAATCAAGTCTGGGCCAACCACTTCCCACATTTGTCATTTCCTGCATCCTGGCCGGTTTATATCAGCAAAGATCAACTGGCCGAGTGGCTGGAGATCTACGCCAAGGCCATGTCAATTGCGACTTGGACGTCGACTGTGCTGGAAGAAAGCGTTTATGACGACACGGCTAAGCGCTGGACGCTGACATTGCGGCGTGGCGACGGATCGATCAGCATTGTCCGCCCACGCAATGTAGTGCTTGCTACCGGTGTTTTCGGAGGCGCGCGCAAAATAGACCTACCAAAGGCCGATCGGTATTCTGGACAGCTTCTTTATGCTGCCGAATTTTCAGGGGGTATGGCTGTCGAAGGCAAGCGGGCGCTAGTCGTTGGATCGGGTGCGAGCGCCCACGATGTGTCACAGGAACTCCATTTGGCCGGCGCCAGCGTAACCATGCTGCAAAGAGGGTCGACGTGTATCATTAGCCTCGACCCAGGCACGGTATTGGCCTATTCGGCTTATAACGAAAATGGTCCGCCGGCAGAATATGTGGATGTGTTTAGCGATTCTATCCCACACCCGGTGCTAGTGAATTTGCACAAGGACATGACGAAGCAGGTCATCGAATTAGACAAAGAACTCATCGCGGGCCTCAATGACGCAGGGTTCGCCACTAATAACGGGGAAGAGGATAGCGGCTTTCTGACAAACTTCCATCGTAGGGGTGGCGGCTACTATATCAACGTTGGCACTTCCGATCTCATTGTAAGTGGCCAGATCAAGGTGAAGCACGGCACTACTATTACTGGATTTGATGACAATATGGTGCAGTTCGCCGATGGATCAGAGTCGGAATATGACGTGGTTGTGATCGCCGCCGGCTACGAGAACATGCAAGAATCAGTGCGATCGATCATGGGCGAGGCGGTTGCAGAGAAAGTTGGGCCAGTTTGGGGCATGGACCAGCATAGCGAATTGAGGGCTATGTGGAAACGAACTGGCCAGGAAGGTTTTTGGATTGCGGGGGGAAGCCTCCGGCAGAACCGGTCTTTTTCGAAATATCTCGCGCTGCAAATCAAGGGACGGGAAATTGAACTTCTCCCTTAGGTGTTGTGCAACACGATGCCATTCGGAGGTAAGAGAGGGGCGTCAATTCCTCATCTACAGGCGCCACGCCCGCAGCTACATCGACATAATTCCCGAGATACCGTTTTGATCATCCTCCGCCATGACGAACACGATAGTTGCACCAGCGGGATTTGCGCCATGAACGAAGTGGATGAGACCCTCTGCCGTTCTATATCCATAAACAGATCGGGAACTTTAGAATCCGGTTGTAGGTTGCCAGCTTAAGTAAATTTTATCTAATATTTGGTCAGTTCCGTTCAGGCTGTTACAAATTAAAATGGATAAATCGTCAGTTTCATCGTAAAACAAAAGGAAGGTGGATTAAATGGCAAAAGGCAAAATTTCCAATTCTTCTGCTGGGCTTTCCGCCGCCATCGTGGACATCGATGATGATACTGTTCCGTCGGATCTTACTCTAGCGCCTTGGGAGCAACTCCTTCGCAATATTGCGCACCGTCCAAAACGTGCGGCCGAGCGCAAGCAGGAGCGCAGCAAACGAACCGAACTGCAAATATTGAATGCGGCACTCCGCGTTTTTGCACGGGATGGAATCTCACGCTCCCGTATTGCCGATATTGCAGCGGAAGCGGGTATTTCGACTTCCAATCTCTACGAATATTATAAGAGCAAGGAGGACCTCGCGTACGACGTGCCGTTGTCGCATCTCGCCACCTTCTTCCAAGAGTACAGTTTGGCGGTGGTGGGCAAGCATAGTGCGCGAGAACGCCTGCTGCTGTACCTTTCAATGTCAGCAGATTATGCGCGTGAACACGCTGAGTGGGCAAGGCTGCTATATCTCGAAATCTGGCCGAGCGTAGACATTGGAGAGTCGGAACTTCGTGGCAGTATCGACGATTTTTCGCGTGTTTTGTTGTTCTTGGTGCATCAGGGGATGGATGAAGGCGAATGGTGCGCCACTCGCGATCCATATGAGACCGCCGCTCTGCTAACAGGAGCTATCAACCAAGTTATCATCACTTGGCTGCTGTATCGCCGACCACGCAACTTGACGAAGGCTAGTAATGAATTAGCTGAGCGCTTACTCGATATGTTGGAACGCGAAAAATCGCCAACGAGTTTAGCGGTCAAGAAATAGCCAGCAAGCGGGCCTTTGTTGACCGCACAGTTAAGCGTTGTTCCGCCTTTCATCGGCTGCGGCACTTACCTCAGCGAGCGTAGCGTTGAGCACGCGCTCGTTGTGAAATGCTGCATCGCCATAGCTGTGCTCGGTTACCTTGGCGCGACGCAAAAAGCGGTGCAAGCCCAAGTCCCAAGTAAAGCCCATGCCGCCATGTAGCTGAATGGTCTCATTGCAGACATGCCGCGAAACACCACCACAATATGCCTTGGCCATCGATGCCGCGCGGGCGCGGTCTGGTGCGTTCTCGGCAGCTGCCCAAAAGGCATAATAAGCAACCGAACGGCCAGCCTCTATGGCTACGGCCATATCAGCACAGCGATGTTTGATAGCCTGAAATGCACCGATAGCTTGGCCGAACTGCACCCGAACTTTAACATAGCTTACGGCAGTATCAAGCATTCGTGCCGCACCTCCCATCAACAGGCCCGCACTGATCGTGGTAGACACATCGACTAACCTCTCCACGGCATGCTCGGGGTAGAATTCGTTCAACACCGATCCCGAACGCACGGCAACGTCGTCGAAGGTTACGGCACAATAGCCGCTTGTTGGATCGAGATCATCATGAATACGAATTGCAATACCAGGCGCATCAGCATTGACCAAGACGACGCAGGGGCGATCAAACGCTCGAGCAACGACAAGGAGCAGCGTCGCCTCGGCAGCGTCGCCGACTAGGATCTTTGTACCATTCAGGCGACTGCCATCTAATGCCGTCTGCACATCATGTGGGTCGTATCCCTGGTCAGCCTCTAGCACAGCAACCGCCACTCTGATCCCGCCTGTCGCTATTTGTGTTAGATATTCGCGTTGTTGTGCTTCGGTGCCGTGATGAACCAACAAATCGGTCGCGGCAAGCGTCGCTGCGACCGCCGGCGGCGCGAGACCGGCACCTAGTGCCTCGATCGCCAGTGCCAAATCGACAAGCGACATATCAACGCCGCCAAACTGGCTGGGCACCATCAATGCAAATAGACCGATTTCGGCGAGCGCCTGCCACACCGCATCATGTGGCGGCGCAGAGAGATCCGGACTTGTTAGAGCCGGAAAATCCGCAAGCACATTCGCGACAGTATCGCCAAAGCTCTTCTGCTGTTCGTCAAACCCGAAATTCAATCGAGAACCCTTCCTATTTTGGTAGGCCGAGCACGCGCTCGCCAATGATGTTTCGCATTATTTCAGACGACCCAGAATAGATCGTAAAAGCCTTCGATTGCAGATAGCTCAACGGGAAGCGCCCCGCTGCAGGTGCCAAGGGATCGGTGCCAGCAAGAGGTGCCAGAGGCCCAAGGGCATCGAGTGCATTTTCATACATATTCTGGGCCGCGTGGCTCCAATAGAGCTTGATCAGTGAGGCGTCGGGCCCACGCTCTTCGCCTTGCAGATACTTGCTGAAGGTGCGCAGTGAATTGAGCCGCATGACCTCTACCTCGGTAATCGAATGGGCCAGCTTTTGACGCACATTGGGGTCTTCGATGGCCTTACCATTACCGCGATTTTGGGTAGACAAAGTTGTAAGCAGCTGGTCAAGTTCTTGCTTGAACCTAATTTGCCGCCCTAGAGCATCCTCGGGGCCACGCTCATAAGCAAGTGTCATCATGGCAATCCGCCAGCCGTCGTTGACCTCGCCTACAACATTTTCGACCGGCACTTCGACATTGTCGAAGAAGATTTCGTTGAATTCCGATTCACCTGAAATTTGGCGCAGCGGGCGGAGCGAGATGCCCGGCGACGCCATGTCGATCAGCAGGAAACTCAGCCCTTTGTGCTTGGGCAGGTCGGGGTCGGTACGAACCAGCGCGAAGCACCATTGTGAGTATTGCGCAAAGCTAGTCCAGATTTTCTGGCCATTGACGATGTATTTATCACCCGCGCGCTCGGCTTTCGTGCGCACCGATGCAAGGTCCGATCCGGCATTGGGTTCGGAAAAGCCCTGACACCACACTTCGTCCGACGAAATGATTTTGGGCAGAAAGCGTTGTTTTTGGCTTTCCGTGCCGTAGAGTAGTATGGTTGGGCCAGCAAGAGTGTGGCCAGGAACGTTGATGATCTCCGGTGCCCGCGCGCGCGCCATTTCCTCTGCAAAAATTGCACGTTCGACGAGTGTCGCACCGCGACCGCCATATTCCTTGGGCCAGTTGAGGCCGCTCCACCCCCCCGAATGCAGCTTCCGCTCCCAAGCCAGCCGGAACATTGCACGCTCGTACTCGTCTTCGGGTTCAAACACGGTCTCAGCCCAGCCATTTGGCAGGGCATCGACTAGCCAGTGGCGAAGCGCCAGACGAAATTCGGTTTCAGCGGGGGTGTAAGTAAAATCCATTTCACCTACGCCCCTTCGCCGCTGCGCCGGCAAAATCGGGTGTTCGCTTCTCACGAAACGCTTGAACGCCCTCCTCATATTCAGGCGTCAGAAACGCCACTGTCGTTGCATAGCTTTCGTACTCGAGCATCTGGTCTAGCGTTAAGTTACTCGCCTTGTTGAGTAGCGTCTTTGTCATAGCTGCCGCAGTTGGAGATGCTGCTGCGATGCTTGCCGCGACAGCACGGGCTTCCTGCAACAATTGGTCGTGCGGCACGACGTGATTTACGATGCCGAGTGTCTTGGCTTCTTCTGCCAGAACCTTTCGCGCCGTGAAACACAGTTCCTTTGCCTTGTTGATGCCGATGACCCGGCCCAGAAGATAAAGCCCACCTAAATCGGGAACGAGGCCGACGCGAGCGAATGCCTGAATGAAACTTGCCTGTTCGCTTGCAATAATGAAATCGCAGGCGAGCGCGATATTGAACCCAGCCCCAACCGCTGCGCCGTTGACAGCCGCGATCACCGGCTTTTCCAAGCTGAATAAAGGTTCGAGGATATCTTTAAGAATCCCGCGGTGCCTCGCGCGACGCTCAAGCGGGGTCATATCGTCCTTGCGTGCCTTTAAATCGGCACCGGCGCAAAAGCCGCGCCCAGCACCGGTCAGGATGACACAGGAAACGTCCCGATCGATCGCTATGTCTGCTAGGAGCATCTTCAACTCATAATACATTTCGTCGGTCGTCGCATTCATCGCATCGGGCCGATTTAGAGTTATCGTGCCGATCCGGTCGGTCACGTCGTATAGCAGCGTCTGATAGGTCATGAGGCAATCTTTCCTGCATCGGCGGGCGGCGGGATATGCGCCAGATCGCCCTCGGTCGAATCGGGAATGGCGAACCACTGTTCGGGGATGCGCATCGGAATGCGGAAATCGTGCGCCGGGATAACGATATCGGTGTTGACCAGCACATGCTGCATAGCGGCCTGCCAGGTGCGTTCACTTTCGCTGCGAATATTTCCGGTCAGGAATGCGCCTGACAGCGAGCGTTGCGGCTTGTCAGTCGCACGCGCGTCAGCCGGATACCAGTAACGATAATGGTCGCCCAGATCGGAAACGATAGCCGCTCGACCCTTATCCGTTGTTACTACGACAACCTGCATTCCCTCGGTATGGCTCGGAACACTCAAGAGTCGGATGCCGGGCAGCAAATCGACATCGCCATCGACGAGCCGCAGCGCGACAGGGCGCTTGCGCTCTTGGAGGTTGGCGATCGATGATTTCCAGTAAAAGATGCGCTGTGACGGAACTGGATCAATTGCCGCAAACAGCTCCTGCCGCTGCACGACCACGCAGGCCCCCGGAAAAAGGTCGAGGTTGTCGGCATGGTCGAAGTGCATGTGGGTCAGAACCACATAATTGATATCGTCGGGCGTCAGTCCTTCGCGCCCGAGTTCCCGGCGCAAGGCGTCATGCCCGCCTCCGAAACCATCGACCTTCAGCCGGTCGCGGACCGTTTCAATTTCGGCCATGCCGCTATCGACCAGTAAATTGGTCTCGCCGTTCTGCACCAGCCAGCAATGAACCGGATCGCGCATGATGCCGCCGCCATGGGGCAAATAGAGCTCCCCGAGACGCAGCGAAGTGATGCGCCAGTTGCTCATCCGTCGATCAGCTCAAATCGTTCGATGTCACGCAACGAACCCGTACGTTCTCCCTTAGTCCAGATAGCCCGAACGCGCGATCCCGGTCTGACGTTGTCCTTGGCCCATTGGATGCTTTCGGCATCAATCATGTGGATGAGCCGCGTAGATGCGCCATCAAGGACGATTTCTGCGTAAACATAAGGCGGCGGACGGGTTTGGCCGATGAATTCAAGATTGATGATGGAGCAGCCCCTAATGGTGCCGGTATCTTCGCAAGCTTTCCAAGTGCCCGTCCGCTTGTGCGTGATATCATCGCGCTCGCGCGGTGGAAGCAACGCATCGTCACCATTCGAAGTCCTGACTCCCATAATTCGGCCAAATTCACGGATTTCATCAAACATGCGACCGTAATAAGGGCCATAGGCATGCTCGTAATCTAGCTTCATCGCATAAGGAATGACTTCGATCGGATTTGCAGGTTTTCCGAGCGGAAGCACCTTGCCAATTGGGGTCTCGGGCGCGGGGCGGAAGCCCTTGATCGCAAGGATTGAGTTTTCAACACCGTCGGCCCAAACTGCCTCGACGCGAGTGCCGACAGCGAGTGTTTCAAAGTCAGCAAGGATGATGTGCGCGAATTCGTTATCGCAACCGTCAAGCTGGATCAGGCCTATGACGTCGTTGTTTACCTTCGTATAGCCTTCCAACACACCAGTGTGTGGAACCTCCACGAAGGTCTGGACATCCTCGCCGTCGTCGGGTGAGAAATCTTCTGCGGGGGCGATGATCTTGCCACTGGCGAAATGTGATCCGACAATCTTACGATTGCCGATTTCAGCCAAAAATGTGCCGGTCGCACGCCCCGGCGTCAGTGTGTAGGGTAAATCGATAACACTATGAAAGGTCGGAAGATCGATTGCCTGGGTATCGGGCGCAGCTAACATATTGTGTTTCCCCTAAGCGCTCAGCACGGCACAGCCGCGCAAATTAGCCCACCCGCCACCGGACTGAACCAGCGCCAGCTTGGCATCTTTAATCTGGTGACTTTCTGACCGCCCCATGACCTGTGTTGCAGCTTCGATCAGTCGGATAATTCCTACCGCACCGATGGGATTTGCGCCCATGCACCCTCCGGACGGATTGACCGGAATATCACCATCCAACTGGGTCGCACCTGATGCAATGAGGTCGGCAGCCTGTCCGGGAGGACACAGACCCAAGCTTTCGTAATAATTAAGTTCGAAGCAGGAATATGGCTCCTGAACCTCGACCACATCAAACTGGCGGCGCGGATTGGTAATGCCGGCTGCACGATAGACGTGGCGCGCGGCGATCGCCAGCGGTTCAGACAACATTAGCGAGCGTTCGGGTGCATTGTCGGCTTCGCAGCAATAGGCAATACCCTGTATCCACGCTGGACGTGTCGTCGATTTGGCGGCAACCTTTTCTGATGCCAGCACGATAGCCGCCGCACCGTCGGAGATTGGCGGCACGTCGAGTAGTTTGATCGGCCAGCACAGTGGCTTTGATGCCAGCACTTCTTCGACCGTCACTTCTTTTTTCATATGGGCATAAGGATTGGCGATCGCGTTCATGCGATTTTTGACCGCTACCATTGCGGCGGCTTCTTCCGTATGTCCTAGCGCATCCATGCGCGCACGCCAATAAGCCGCTGAAAAGCCCATGATGCCAACCGCAAACTCCCGGCCCCAAAATGGATCATAGAGCGTCGAGATGGAATATTGCAGCTGCCCTTCCGACAATTTGTCATAGGCAACGACGAGTGTGCGCTCAGCAAATCCGCCAGCGACCTGATAATAGCCGGCCAGCGCCCCCGCAAAGCCCGCACCGCCGCCGCTGGTCACGCGAACTACCGGTTTGTTCTGTGCGCCAATGGCATTCACGACCCATTTTTCAGGCTGGTTGACCGCAGCGAACAGGACCGGGCCAGAAGCGACGACGATTGAATCGATGTCCTCCATCGATAGATTCGCGTCGGCCAGCGCGCGATCTACGGCCTCGCGAACTAGTCCGGCTTGGCTGACATCGGTCCGCCTGCGGGCATGATGGGTCTGACCTACGCCAACAATGGCAACGTGCCCTCCGTGTGTGATATTAGACATCATCAAACCTCGAGAGTAAAAACGCAGTTATTTTGCATGGCGACACCGCCGGCTCCGTGAACGAGCCCCCGATTGAGTCGCCCTCCAACCGAGTTAGCGGTAGCACCCATCTGATTTGCCGCCTGAGCAAGTCGAACGAGTCCGGTCGCCATTATCGGGTCGGCGGGCAAAGCACCGCCTGATCGATTTATCGAGATATTTCCGTCACTGGCGGCGTCTAGACCGTGTCCTCTCGGCGCTAAGCCGAGCGCTTCAATTACCATCATTTCGCCGACAATTGATGAAGCACTGACTTCGGCAATGTCCGGCTTGGCATTATCCCAGCCTGCATTGCGCAACGCCATGGCAGCAGCCGCTTCGCAGGCCACTAACCCACGCTTGCTGCGCGTTGCAAATGCGTGTCCATTCATCGCCGAACCCATGCCCGTAACGATAACCGGTGCGCGACTTGTTCGGCGCGCGATTGGTTCGGTTGCGAGCAATACGGCAACAGCCCCGTCGACAGGCCGAGCGAGCATGAGGCCGGTCAACGGCGCAGACCCGCCGCCCGATGCAAGCACGGCGTCAGCATCTGGCAGGGCGTCTATTTCTACATTACCGTTTGCGGCTGCGTCCGCCCATCGGCGCGCCACAAGATCGGCAAGATCGCGTTGTCTTGTGCCATGATCGGCTAGATAGCGCTGGGCCTGAATGCCGTTGGCAGCCCGCTGGCCGAAGCCGACAGGTCGCTGATAAAAAGGTTCGCACTGCGACGCCCAATATGCCTCGACGTTGGACTCAGAGGGCTTTGAATAAGCCACGATGAGTCCAACTGAAGATGCCCCTGAGCGAATCTTGTTCACACCGTACTGTGCGGCCCAAAGTCCGTCCTCTTCAACGCGAGCCTCTTCCTTATGGTGCGCTCCCAAGGCACCTAGAAATCCGCAGTTTGAAATCGAGCGCCCGTCAAGCACATCACTCCCTGAATCAATCACAAAATCGACGTCATCGAGCGTTAGGCCGGTCCCTTTAAAAACAGATGATACAACCGCGGAAATCAGATCGATATGCTGTGCGTCGCACCATGCGGTCCGCAGCTCGGTCTGCGCAGATGCAACGATCGCGACCCTACTTAACCCCATCAGTCCGTCCCCCTTGTTAGTGCCTCGCTCGACAGGCGGGTGCTAGTGCAATTGCCGCACAACTCTCGACAATCCTACGTCTTCATCCGCTTTCTTTTGCCCTTCAAACTAGCGATGTCAAATTAATTCGACGGTTCGTCGGTTTTTTTTAGGGAGCCTTTACAGAAAAGAATCTATATAACGTCTGATCTGCATCAAAAGACTATAAGCTTGTAATTTTATATTTTCTGATATATTGTCGGAAACATAATAAAGCTTACAGGGATTCAGGCGTGGGATTGGAAGTGACTGGCCAGTATCGTTATCCTCTTCCTGATCCGGTTTGGCTTGCAAAGTCTTCGGAAGACGTCATCGACGCAGATTTGCCGATCATCGATCCCCATCATCATCTCTGGATCGACGGCAACTCACCCTATTTGCTTGAGGAATTTGCGGCCGACATTGCCGACGGACATAGTATTCTTGCTACCGTCTGCGTTCAGGCGGGATATGGATACCGAACTACGGGAGCCGAACATCTCGCTCCGGTAGGGGAAACTGAAAAATTTGCCACTATTGCTAATGCTGCCGAAGTGCGCAGATTGCCCACCGCAATCGCAGCGGGCATCGTTGCCTATGCGGATCTAACACTCGGCGACCTGCTGGGCGGTTTGCTTGATGCGCATGAGGCTGCTGGCAGAGGCCGGTTAAGAGGTATTCGCCATACTGTTGCACGCGACCCATATTTTCCCAACGGTATCGTCTTTCGTCCGGCACCTGAGGGGCTCCTCGCTAATCCCCAATACCGGTCGGGGCTTGCGCAACTGGCAGGCCGTGAATTGACCTACGATGCTATGCTCTACCATTCGCAATTAGCCGAACTGACCGCGATGGCGCGAGCGATGTCCGAACTCACGATTGTACTCGATCATATCGGCTGCATTCTAGGAATCGGTCCTTATCAGGGGCGTGAGGCTGATACCTTTCGGGAATGGCGAGCCGCAATGGTCGAGCTATCACGCTGTCCAAACGTAATGGTCAAGATTGGCGGATTCGGAATGATAATTTGCGGAGCTACCTGGCATGACCGCGCCTACCCACCTAATTCTATCGAACTCGCGAAAGCTTGGCGGCCCTATTTCGAGACATGCATCGAACTTTTCGGAGTTGAACGCTGCATGCTCGAAAGCAATTTTCCTGTGGATAAGGCGATGTATTCTTACCGGACTTTGTGGAATGCTTTCAAAATCCTAACGGCTGGAGCGACGTCTAACGAGCGAACCGCATTGTTTTCAGGCACTGCCGCGAAGGCATATCGAATTTCCATATTTAAATCTGAGGGCAACTCCCATGGCTAATCGCGCGCAGCATGTTTTCGACCGGGAGGCAGATTGCCCAGGAAAAGTCGCTATTATTTTCGAAGGTGAAAATATTACATTTGCACGCTTGGCTGAGTTGGTTCGTGAACATGCAGGAGGTTTTGAGCAGCTTGGCATCGGCAAAGCATCCCGTGTCGGCATAATGATCCCGAGTTCGCCGGAATTCATAATACACCAGCAGGCGTTGCTTGCATTAGGCGCGATTGTTACGCCGCTTAACGTGTTCTATCGTGCTGTTGAAATAGCTCACGCCATCCAGAGCTGCGATCTTGAATATCTTGTGATCGCCTCGGATCTGCAGGGCCTTGTAATGGCAGACTCAGCATCCGGCTTTGGCACATTGCGCACAATCATACTCGCCGACAACAAGGCTCAAAGTCAGCTTCCACACGCAAAAGCAATTTCCGATGCGATCGCCGCCGGTTCACCGATCGAGAAGCTTGTTGACGTCGCTGATGACGACGTCGTCACGCTCCTTCTGACCAGCGCAACAACCGGTAAGTCGAAGGGTGTCATGCTCACTGCAGACAATCTCGCCGCAAACTATGATAGAACGCCCTCATGGCTTGGCTTAGACCGCAGTACCGTAATTCTGTGCGCATTGCCATTGTACAATACCTTCGGTCTTAATCAGTGCATTAATGCGATCCTGGTTACAGGCGCAACAATGGTATTGCTGCCCCGCTTCGATGCAGAACATTGCATCGATGCGATCGAACGTTATCGGTGCACGTTCGTTCCTGCGGTTCCGACTATGCTGCAAAAGATTGTAGATCATCCCCGTGCCCGTGGCAGTAGTTTGAGTTCAGTCACAAAAATCTTGACAGGAGGTGCACCGGTTCCGGCGGCGCTGCTTCGACGAGTGCTCGCAGCCGCACCCAAAGCGCAAGTGCTAACCGCCTATGGTCTGACCGAGGGAACAGCTCTCGTTACCTTGACCCCCGTATGTCTCGGTGACGACGGGGAGGTCGAGCACGGTCGAACGATAGGTCGTGTCTTGGATGGCATGACCTTGGCAATCACGGATGACAATGGTCAGTTTGTCCGGCAGGGCGAAGTTGGAGAGATCGTTATTCGAGGGCCGAATATCATGCGTGGCTACCATCGCGCGCCTGATGACACTGCGGTAGCCCTGGTCGACGGCTGGCTCCACAGCGGCGACATCGGTTATATCGATTACCAAGGATATGTTTTCATAGTAGACCGCAAAAAGGACGTAATTATTCGAGGCGGTCAGAACATCTATCCGGCAGATATCGAGGAAGTCATTTACCAAGTCGCGGGTGTTGCGGAAGTCGGTGTCGTCGGCGTCGGGGACGATATTCTGGGCGAGGTCCCCATTGCCTTTGTCGCATTACAATCAGATACTGATGTCACAGCTGCCGATATCCTCGAACGCTGTGCGTCGGAACTGGCGCGCTATAAGATGCCGACTGAAATCCATTTTCTTGAGGAACTACCAAAAGGACCAACGGGGAAAATCCTGCGTCGCGAATTGCGTAGCTTTGTTCCAACATCAATCTGACCCCCTTTGGGTCCGCCCCTCGAACCCGTGTCCGCTTTCAGCAGGTTCTTCCAGGGCCCCGAACTACCGACATTGGGTGCGAAGCGGCCGTTATACGTCACAGAAAGCTTGTCAGGTTGGCTATGTGGGCGTACACATGTTGTCATCGATGGCGTCGAAAATAGCCTCACTACCTTGATATATAGCTTGGCGCAAAACCTCTCCTAAAGATCCAAAGGTTATGCCGATGCGCTAATATTTGGCATCTGCCATTCAGCGGCATGCTTTACAAAAACTCCAAAAAGCGATCGCATACGCCCGCTGCTTCGGCAGCCCCCAGTCCTAGCAATTCCATCCCGATGCCAATGCCCAGCGAAACCATATTGGCTGATGCCTATATGATGCCTAGTAAATCAGGAACCAATAAAAGCATATTGCGCGTTGCTGTAAGTCATTGAAAAAGTGGTGCACCCGGAGCGATTCGAACGCCCGGCCCTCAGATTCGTAGTCTGATGCTCTATCCAGCTGAGCTACGGGTGCACTGGAGCGCCGCTATTAGGCACGGCGGCAAAGTTGTGCAAGGCCTAATT
>Ga0209443_1001024_pt1 | contig 18125 bp, 13 predicted proteins | sample LauGreBMM110DCMD_2_FD_187571 | JGI IMG/M metagenome (GOLD analysis project Ga0209443, IMG submission 187571) | Freshwater lake microbial communities from Lake Michigan, USA - Su13.BD.MM110.DCMD (SPAdes) (version 2) | ecosystem: Environmental > Aquatic > Freshwater > Lake | place: Lake Michigan... | reverse complement strand
AAGAAAAAAAAGAAAAAAAGAAAAAGGAAAAAAAGAAAAAGGAAAAAAAGGAAAAAAAAGAAGAAAAAGAAGCTTTATGGCAAAATAGATATATACAAAAAATGAAAAATGTAATGGCTGGATTTGGAGCTGGCGTAAAAATATTTATGATTATATTAATTGTATTAATAATTTTAATAGTTATTTTTTTTATTGGATATGGATTATATAGATTAGGTAAAGCCATTTATCAAAATTATCAAACGAGATCGGCAGAAGGATTAACCTTAATGGATTGGATTACAAATCCAATTCAAGCATCTGAAGACCTAACTGAATATGGAATGTCATTCTTTTAACATCAGCAAACCTTTGTATGACCCAATACAGAAACTCCATTCTTTTAAACTATGCAATGGCAACGCCTATGCAATGTCATTAATAATTCCAAATAATTTAATACTATTTGAGATACACTCTAATTTATTTTTTTGTTCTATAACGACCGTAAATATTAATTTCATTTGCATTAAAATATGCCTATCTCTTTCTAATTTTGATAATTTAAAATCTCCATCAAACTTTTTTTTTAAAAATTCATTTCGTAATGAATTCCAAATATCCATGCCATTTGTATCGATTTGTATTGTTTGATTTATACATAATTCTTTTTTAAATTTATTTATATTTAAATGAGTATTCATTATCTGTGAATTTAATATATATTTACCACATTCATGTTTATGAATTATTTTAAGAGCATTTGCAACATATCCATTATTTAGATATTCTTTTCCAATCACTAAGAAAAATAAATGCATATATTCAAATTTAATATTATCTGATTCAAGCATATCAATCATGATATGATATTGTTTTTTAAATTCTTTAAATATTGTACTGAAAAGTAAGTCTATATTATACAAAATTGGTTGAATAATTTCTTGTTGGGATTGTGCATCAAAATATTTTTTTATTTTTGAATCATGTTGTTTTATATGAGTTAATATAATGGATTCAGATGCAGTTATATATTTTTTGGCATATAAATTTAATCCACCAAATGGATACCATTTTAAACCAGTATTAGAAATATGCGTAGCTGGCGTTAATAAAAAATTGTCACTAATTTCTATACTAAATTTAGTTGTTGATAAACAATTAAATTCTTTTTTTTTATTTTTTTGAATATTAAATGATATATTTTCTATTGTTTTTAATCTAGTTATTAATTTATTATTTAATGCAGAAAAAATAGTAGAATTTTCAAGTAATTTTTTATCAATTAAAGATGCTATATCATATTTTGTAAAAAATAAAGAATTTGGTATTTTTAATAATAAAGTATTAATTTCTTCATTAATATCTATATTTAAATATGTATTAATCAATGGCTTTATTGGAAATAGTATTAATTGTATATTATTAATAGTTTTTGAATATTTATTGGTGTCTTCTTGGATATGTAATAGATTATATTTAGTTAATATTGATATAGATTTAGATAAATCTTGGGCTCTATTATTTAAATAAAAAATCATAGATAGCACGCCGTCATATCTAGAATTATCGTCAATTAATTTATTATCAATTGGTATTTGGCCGTCAATTGGTATTTGGCCGTCAATTATTTTATCATCAATTGGTATTTGGCCGTCAATTATTTTATCATCAATTGGTATTTGGCCGTCAATTATTTTATCATCAATACATTTTTTTTGTAATTGTAAATATAAAATACCACAATATAATATTAATGTATTAATGCTATCATAATTTATGTCTAAATTAATAGATTCTGAATAAGATTTTTGATTTTTTAAATAATGAATTAAAGTATCATTAAATAAAATATTTATTTTTCTTTTTAGAAAAAGATAAATATTTTCATAATCAAATATATTTTTGTCTGCAAATGTTATAGATTTTAATAATGATATAAAAGAACTATATTCATAATTAATTTTTTCAATATGAAATTGTTTATTTATAAATAAAACATGTTTAATACATTGAATAATATATAATTTCCATTTATTTAAAATATTAATGTATGACATTTTTTAATTTAAATATATATAAATTATATTGAATAATTATATAATAAAAATAAACATGTCGTCATCATTATCAGTAATTCCAAATATTACAGACCCTGATTTAAAGGATACACAATGCGCAAAAGGAGGTAGCAGTAAAAAATTAATAATAATAATTGTTGTTATGATAATTATGGTTGCCTTAATCATTATTTATTTTGTTTGTTTTAATAAAAAATCAAAAAAAACTCAAACTCCAGAAGAATTAAATGAAGACATACCTAATGCCGTCAATTTAGAAGAGTTGGAAAAGTTAAGAAATAAGAGAAGAGACCAAAAAAATAAAGATAATTTAAAAAATGAGTCACAAGCACCGCCACAAGCACCGCCACAAGCACCTCCGCCGCCACAAGGGGGGCAACAGGCAATGCTACAACAAGGAGGGCAACAGGCAATGCTACAACAAGGAGGGCAACAGGCAATGCCACAACAAGGGGGGCAACAGGCAATGCCACAACAAGGAGGGCAACAAGGAGGGCAACAAGGTAGGGGATATTATGGTGGGAGAGGTATGGGACCCGGAAGAGGTATGCCTCAAAACTATATGCCTTTGAATAATATGCCTTTGAATAATGCGCCTTTGAATAATGCGCCTTTGAATAATGCGCCTTTGAATAATGCGCCTTTGAATAATGCGCCTTTGAATAATGCGCCTTTGAATAATGCGCCTTTGAATAATGCTTTACCACCACCAATTGAATCAATGCCACCAAATAATATTCAAGATGATGATGATGATCTTTTAAATGTATTAAGTGATGAATAATAATATTCATTATTTTATTTCTTTTTTTTGTCTATTTAGGTAATTTTATTTTTTGTACATATAATCAAATTAAAGATTTGACTATATTAGTTATATAAATAAATCATTCATTACATATATTTTAAAATAACGCATTATGGCAAATAAGAAGGCATCTAAAAAAGTACAAGCATTGGCAGATCCGCAATTGGCAGCCACCCCAATTTCTGATGCTACCGCAATCGTAGAATCAGTAGTTGATAGCGCAACTGAAGGTAATGACCAAGAAAAAAAGACTCCTACTGAGAAGGTACTTCCAGTTGCCATTGGAAACATCCACATCTCTAGACCTAGGAGTAAGTTTTATCTTAAAAAGTATTTAAACTCTTTTAAGCTTGATGGTGAGGATATTTCTGCTGAAATAGTAGATTCTCTAAAAGAAATGCAAAAAACGCTTGCGCCTGAAAGTGAAGAATTTATTGCAAACAAGTCAAAGATTGAATCTATCAATAAATCATTGATTAGAACAAATTATTTTGCCCCACATACAATTTCTATTATATGTGATTATGTAATCAAAGATATGATTACCCATGCAATTGATGAATTACTCCAAACTGGGAAGAAGACATTGGATTTATCTCATTTTTACATGGGTGATGTAAAGAATTTGAAATCTTATTCAATTTTTAATAATTTGTCAACATATTCAACTACGGACCACTTGCCTAAGGAAAAGAAGAAAACCGGAGATGAGGTGGCTGCAGTTGATGCAGTAGAGGTTGATAATAATCAAAATATGTCATTCATGACATATATTACAAATGCAATTAATTGGGTAAAAGTAGAAAAGGGCGTAAGCATTACAATTGGCACTAGAGTAAAAAAATATTTTAGTGATTTGATTATTGATTTAATTAAAAAGACTGCAGTGCTTACTCGCAGCTTATTAAAGCTGATGAATATCAGAACGGTTTCGCCTGAGCATATTAAAACAATATTGCATATGCTCATGGTTAGTGGCAATGCTTCAGATGAGCACAGCTCAGAGCTTAGTACTTTTATTGATGAAAAGTTGGCTGTATTTAAACAAAGTGAAAGCGATAAGGCAATTAGTGATGATGATGCGGCAACCGATGCAAAAGGCATTAGTGTAGATGCTTAAGTTCACATTCAATTGAATCTACTTTTTTTTTTGAAAAAAAAATACTTTTTGGAAAAAAAAATACTTTTTGGCGCATAAATGCTAATTTTCCATTTCATATAGTAATGAAATTATTTCTAAATTAAATGTTCGACCAAGTCGTTGGCCTCTTGCCGCAATTTGTGATTCTATATTAGGGTCAATAATTTTATGATAAAATATAATATGTGAAACAAATGGAAGATGCAATCCCGCACAATCATTGGTTGCAGTAACTAATAATATATTGGAATGACTAAATTCAAATTCTGATATAATCTTTTTCTTTTGAGAAATTGTACCATTTAATATATTATGTACAATATTTCGATCAGTTAATTCTTTTGATAATAAATGCGTAGTTTCAGTAAGTAATGAGAATATTAAAAATTTATTAATTCCAGGATTTGGAATATCTTGCACACCTAATAATAATCCAGATATATATGGGGGCACGATATCATCGCTTATACAATAATCGCCAACAATTTTATTATTTGATTCTAATATTTGCAATAATGCCTTTATTTTCATATTAGAAATTTCTTTATTTGATGAACTATCTACAGAGATTTTTTCTTCTGAGCATTCATATATATTATATATATCATCACTTAATGTATCGCCTAAATCAATATTTTCACCTATTCGAATTAGACTTTTTTTATCAAAATAATTTATTTCAGAACTGCAATTTGGGCATCTGTTTATTAATGTTTTTTTTGCTCTAGTTCCATTATCAATAGAAATGCATTCTTCGCATATGATAATTTGACAACAATTTCCTAATATATATGCAAAATTATCATCAAATGGAAGAGAACAGCATTGACAATGGCCTTCTCTTATATTATCCCGCATTCGATCCATAATAATACTATTACTTTTATATTGCTCCGTCATTTTTATTTTTAAATTAGTTATTTGTTCAATATGGGGTTTCTGCAAAGATGAAATATGTATAGGTTTGCCTTTTAGATCTAAAAATGACATATCGCCATCTATAAATTTAGTATAATCGGCATTATTCAATAGCGTTATAATTTTTCTAATAGAATTAATTATATTTTCGCTGTTGGGGTTATCTGTCATTTCACTTGCAGTTTCGCCGTTGTCGGGGATGTCGCCTGTCATTTCACTTGCAGTGGGCATTGGTTCAAAAGGGTTAGCCGCATCCATGTAATTAATTTTATCATATAATAATTTAATTCTATTTAAAATTTGAATAGATTTAGTAATGTTATTAATATAATTGCCCATAATTCTATTAATTAATTCTCCAATTGAAGAAACCTCTAAGCCTAATGCCTGCGCCGCTTGGCCAATTGCATCTCCATTAACCATTTCAATAATTTCGGGAGAAATATTTAATTGATGTAATAATTTAGTAGCGGTGCCTTTTACAATAATTTTTCTAAAAGTGACTTCAGTTGTATTAATATGCTCATCAACATAATAATCATCACATCTAAGATTAAATATATTACTCAATACATCATCGGCCGTAAATGCAATTGCGGGACTTTCCATATTATTAAACATTAACTGCTCAGTCGGTTCACTATTTTCATATAAGCGGCATTTAATTCCCGATTGTCTGCGCGTCGCAGATATAAACCAAGTAAAACATGCATTTATTAAATAATCCGATTTGGTAAGCTTGATTACATCAAAATCATCAATAATAAATCTAGCGATTTTACATGAATTTAATATTAATCTAATGGCCTCTAATATTGAGCGCGTTAACTGAAAGCGGCGCGTTTCTCCAATTACATTAAAATTACCAGTAATGCTGCCGACTTTTATTAAAATAATATCATATGTTAATAACTCTTCCATATTATGGCGCATTTGTTCAAATTTTTTTAAAGCGCGAACATCGCTAATAATAAAATATTTTAAATTTGTAAATTTTTTAATATTATTTTCCCATTGCGTAATAATACTTGAGGCGGCGGCCACCATTGTTATTGGGATAAAAATTTCATCATCATCGCATTGCGCAATTTCCGGAAAAACCCCATATTCACTATTTAAAGTAAAATTATTATATTTGGCATTGCAATTTGCGGGGTCCTTTGCATTAATATGCATTCTATTTAATCGATCGGCATTAAAATCAGAATGCACAGACAATAACGGAAATGTCGTATCTGTATTTAATGGGTATTTTTGCGCACATATAAGGGCCAATGCAGAAACGGTTTTTCCAAATGAAAATTTTACAGAAAGCATACCATATCTAGAATGCGCAGTATAGTCAAATTTATCAAGCGCGGCCATATCAAGCGCGGCCATATCAAGCGCGGCCATATCAAGCGCGGCCATATCAGGTGCGGCCATATCAGGTGCGGCCATATCAGGTGCGGCCATATCAGGTGCGACCATATCAGGTGCGACCATATCAGGTACGGCCATATCAGGTGCGGCCATATTAAGCACCGGTGCCGACTCTGATACTACAACCCGTTGAGTATTTTCTAATTGAATCATTGAATGCAATAATGTCGCCTGTGGCGGATATAGTGTGCCTTTAAATTTTGTATTTTTACTAAATTCATATTTAGGATCATCCATTGTTAGTAATTTTGTATTATATGGAGTATGCGTAGAATCAATCCATTCCTTGCCATCATCTATAATATAGCCCTCAGAATGATGATTTGTTTCAGATGTCTTATATTGCTTCAATTTTTTCTTTATATCAATTTTACACCACTCTTCAGTTGTATGCATTGCATTTATAAAGCCAAATGGCTCCACCACTGCGATACGTCTACTCATATTTTAATATTATATAGTATAATAATCATATATTCAAATATTTAAATTCAAATAAAATATTTTAATTCAAATAAAATATTTTAATTCATATTAATAAAATATTTTAATTTAAATTAATATAAAATATAAAAAAAAAATATATTAAAATATATAAAAAATATAAATTATTACAGATACTATATAATATTACAAACATGCCAAAAAGCAGTAAGGAAAAAGGGCTAACAAAAGCTCAGATGGTATCTGAAATTGCATCAAGTGTTGGCATTTCAAAATCTCAAGTTAACGATGTATTTGTTACATTGCTTCAACTTATAGAAAAAGAATTAAAAGGAAATAGGCCATCAGTTATTCCCGGATTAGTTAAAATTACAGTCAAAAGAAAAGAAGCCACAAAATCAAGAAAGGGCATTAATCCTTTTACTAAAGAAGAAATTACAATTAAAGCAAAACCTGCTAGAAATGTAGTTAAGGTAAAAGCATTAAAAGGACTAAAAGACCTAATTTAAAAGTATTCAATTCTTTTATTTTTTTAATATTGGAAATATAAATGGAAATATAAATATATGGAAATATATGAAATATAAAATATATGAAATATAAAATATATAAAATATATAAAATATATAAAATATATGGAAATATAAATGGAAATATAAATATATGGAAAATATTATACAATGCCCACATTGCGCCCAGCACATTGAAATTATAGAATTAAATTGCCGCATATTTAGATGCGGGATTTTGAAGCAAAATAATACGCAAATTGATGCCCATTTAAATAAAATTGAATGCAATCGATTAAAAAAAAATGATTTAATATATGGATGTGGAAAGCCATTTAAAATATTAGAAGATAATACGGCTGTTATATGCGAATATATATAACTTCGCTTTCAGTGGGATTCGCTTTCAGTGGGATTCACTTGCAGTGGGCTTTACTTTTAATTTTTGATATACTTTTTGTTAAAAAGTAAAGGCTTTACCCAAAATATATAAGCCTTTTCAAAACGTATATCAAAAATTAAAAGGCCGACGTCTATGGCAATGACTTTTGGGTAAAGCCTTTACTTTTTAACAAAAAGTATATCAAAAATTAAAAGGCTTGCTTATTAATGCATTGCCCCATTAGCAATTGCTAAATACTTATGATAATGTTCATCAAATAGATGAGGAATATTTACACAAATTACAATACCAGTATCACTTTGCTCTGGATATATTAATACATCATAATCAATATTTTCCCGAAATGCTTGTATAATCATTTTTATTTTTTTTACAAGGCCGCGTTGACTAAATACGCCATTAATTTGAATTTTAGAAATATTAGATGCAGCGGATGTTGCCATGGCATTAAATTCAGCCGAAGCGGATAAATTCAATCTTGAATTTTCTTGTGAAAATATATATTGGATTCGATTAAGAGTATCTGACCATATAGTACAAGATGCACATGCGCCATATGTACATACTAACACATCAAAATCCCTCATAGAGGAATCTAATTCTTTAATTTGACATCTAGTTAATTTCAATGGGTCGCATTTACTATCAATTATAATACCATATATACCCCAATCCCAAGTACTAAAAATTTGGTAAAATGCTGACACAATATCACGGAAAGTAGCCAAAGGCATGGATATATCTAAAGATATGCATACATATAATACCATAATGGATAAAGTAGCGCCATTAAAATACCCATAATTTGCGCCATATATTTTTTGCTCAATTGCATTTATTTTAATTTGAATTAATGCCTCAGAATATATTTCTAAATTTGGTGCAATATTTATAATATGATACCCAAGCAATAATGCATATGAAGCATATACTGAAGGGGCATCTACAAATAAATACGCATAATCAATTTGACTTAATTCTACATATTTATTATTTAAATATTGCACAATATTGGCATCTTCTGAATTAAATGCGGTAGGGCGCAAATTAGAAAATGCCAAATCAATATGAATTCCATTTTTAGTATTCATTATAATAAGATTTGGAGATTTTACTGATGCCGGAATAAATTTTAAATCATTAAAGATATCACTAAATAAATTTAGCAAATGTGAAATATAATCATAATTTTCAGATTCAGTTAATATACATATATCTATATCTGAGGTTGAAATCTCTGCGCCGACTTCATAAGAGCCATAAAGCGCAATATGATATCTCACAGAATCTAACAAGCTGCTAACAATAAGATCAATATGATATAAAATTGACTTATATTCAGATAATACTAAAAATGTTGAAATAATTGAGGCCTCATCTATAAATAGTTTTTTATAGTCTGATATTTGCCGTGTATTTAAATAATTTATAATTTGAATGCTATCAATAGTGCGAGAGGGTCCTGTAATATTATGATCATTAAATAATTTAGAATGCGCATTACATAGCAATAATTTTATCTGAATATCCTCAGAATATGTTTCCATAGTTATAACGGAAGGGGACAAATAATGCACATCTTTAAATATTTCTTCAAGTCCATCTATAAGAGATTCAATATAAGCGCAATCATCATTTTCTAATATTAAACAAAATTCGGAATCTGTTGCATTTTTAGGAAGTATTAAGAACCGAATATTATTATCAAAATAATTAATAATAACACCTGCAACAATTCTATATAATTCTACCAAAATACAATCAGATGTAATCAATTTTTCTCTCCTTTTTAATATTTTTTTTTGATGTAATGATTGTTTTTGATGTTGCTGATGTTGCTGATGAGGCGGATGTTGCTGATGTTGCTGATGTTGCGGATGCGGCTGATGTTGCTGATGTTGCGGATGCGGCTGATGTTGCTGATGTTGCGGATGCGGCTGATGTTGTATTTCATTTGTATCCAGCATGTCTGCTGATTCGGCTTCTATAAGAACTGGCATTGCCACCGACAAAGTATTGTGCCGATCAATTGCTAATTGACATAAAGTCGTTACAGAGTCGTAAATTTTAGACGCCTCTTCATTTGTTGCCAATTTTGATAATTCAATCATGGCATCAACTGCTTTGATTACAGTTGTTACTGGAGGCGCCGCTTCTGTAGATGCCGCTGCCGCTTCTGGATAGGCTGTTGCCGCTTCGGTAGATGCTGCTGCCGCTTCGGTAGATGCCGCTTCTGGATAGGCTGTTGCCGCTTCGGTAGATGTCGCCTCTGGATTTTTTATAGATTTCTTTTTTGATGATTTCTTCTTTGGCTTTTTGGGTGTTTTAATTTCAGCATTTTTAATTTCAGTAATTTCAATTTCAGTAATTTCAATTTCAGTAATTTCATTTTCATTCGCGTTGGCTTCCTTATCAAGAATTCTAGCTTTTTCTGAAATTGGCGCTATTAATTCTCGTTTTCGCGCTATTAATTTTTTATATAATGCCGAATAATTTACATTTATACCCTTATTTGGCGCTAATGCTGAAATAATATTTTGCTTTCCATTAAAATGCCTAATACTAACATAAGGAAGTAAAAGCTTAATAACATTAAAGCAATATAATTTTTTAGTATTATCAGTAAATTTTATAGTTCGCTCAAATATAGTAAATAAGATATTATCTTCTAAAAATAAACCTTTGGGTAATAATATTTCAATAACTGGAATATATTCAATTTCTAATAGCCAATTTAACAAAAGGGGATATTCATTAAAATTTATGGAAATATCAAAATTGGTGCCTAATAATAATATAGTAATAAAAGAATTTATAATTTTATTTCCAATTACTTTATTTTCAATTGCTATACTTTCAGCATTAATTAATAATTCTAATACAATATGAGAATTATTTTTGTATAAAAAATGCTCAATTTTAATATTTTGGTGATATAAAATTAAACACAACACATTATGTTTAAGATCCCCATTAATATATGCAACTAATATACTAACAAGAAAATAATCCTCTTTAAGCGCTATATTAATAACGACATCAACCGCATTATGGTCAATAATAAAATTAATTAGCAATGCTATAAATTTTTCACTATATAATATATATTTAATTTCAGGCGATATTTGTGAAATCATATATGCGATATCATACCCAGTTGTAATTAAATATAATATAATATGATGTGAAAAATTAATTGCCTTTGCAAAATTAACTAGCTCAGAGGGGTTTTTATTTTGTTTTATTAATAAAGAATGTATATTAATGATTAAAGACTCAAGGGGGGATAAATTACACTGCAAAAGTCCGTCTTTTGTATTATATATTACTGTATTATATATATTTGCACCATGCAATATTAAGGTCCTAAACATTACTATTCGAGTGGATAAAGATTCATTTATTTTATGATTTATTCTTTTAACTATGGTTTCTTCATTGTCGCCCAATTCAGTAGGAATATCTAACCCGTCAATATATTCGCCATTTACATCAACAAATTGAGTAATTATTTGTATAATTCTAATATTTTTTGATTCCCCTATAGAAAATGGCGTATTAAGTATGGTTGAAATTTTATCAGGACAATTCTTTTTTAATAAATAAATAATTCTATTATATATTATGCAAGATGGATTTATACTTATAATAATGGCACTAATCATATGTAATATTGAATACCAAATGCATATATTTTCAAAATCTAATTTATGAAAAGATGTTGATAATTTATTAAATAATTTAATATCTCCAAGGTCAGCGGCATTAATCAGGCTTTTTAAATAATCTCCTAATTTATATATTGTCACTTCGGTATTATTTAAAAAACTCAGTATATGTGCTTTACTATATGGGATCGTATGCGCTTCATTGTTTGGTCGCGTATGCGCTTCATTGTTTGGTCTCATAAATCTATTTATAAAAAATGATATCTTTGATTCTTTTTTGACACTTGCGGCAATTGCAATATTATTAAATTTATGTGCTTGGTATATATATAAGAGCGGATTTAATCTAAAATGCTCAATCACTTCAATAAAAGATTCTATTTTAGCGGGCACTTTTGAATTAGACATTTCTGCCTTAGACATTTCTGCCTTAGACATTTCTGCCTTAGACATTTCTGCCTTAGATATTTCTGCCTTAATCGTTTTAGCCTTAGCATATAGCTCCATATTTGCAATTACATGTAATAATGGGGGTTCCATTATTAAATACTCTATTATATATTTAATGACTATATTAATCAAATTTACCAATTTTTTAAATAAAAAAATAAATATTTTTAGCCTTTTTTTCTTCTTCATATTTTATACAATTATACAATTATACAGTTGTATTTTTATACAGTTGTATTTTTAATTCAATTATAATCCGTATTGGCCTTTAAATTTAGCATTTATTTAAGTATCTTTAAATGACCATATTTGATAATTAAAAAATAATAGACAAAAAATCATAGCTTTTGAAATGGCTGACCGAAACGTACTTGCAAAAGCAGCAGAATTACGAGTCAAAAAAGATAAAATAGGATTGCTTATACTAAAGAATATAAAAAAAGAAAGAGAGGAAAAAGAAAGATCGGAAAAAGAAAGCGCAAAAAGAGCAGAAATTCTTGAAAGAGATGAAAGGGCAAGTGCAAAGGCAAGTGCGAATTCACAAAGTATCTTTCCATTTTCTGGTAAAAGTCGCACATTAGGTAGCGGCATGAAGCAACCAGTGCGGCAGCCTACCTTAAAACTTAATACATCACCCCCAATGAAACATGATGTGGAAACAGCATTAATCTTAAAAATGGTAGAAACAATTATCGAATCTGAAGTGTCATCAGAGGAGTTTCAAATGGCAAAATACTGCTTTCTTGGACTTTTGAAAAATGATGATGACCATCAAATCTTGTTAAAAGAATGCTATGCTACCATTAGAGCTAAACTAGATTCAGAAGACCCGCAATTTTCAGAAGACTTGCAATGTTCAGAGCTACAAGAGGCACAAGATCTACAAGAGGCACAAGAGCTACAAGAGGCATTTCGACGGTCTAAAATTGACTTTTAAGAAAGAAGCCGCTAGCTCGATAAAAGAAACTGTAACATATTATATATAATTGGAACCAATCAGAATAATAATTTTATTTAATTATTAACTATAATATTTTTAATAATATTATAAAATGTCAATTTTTTTTATAATATTATTATTTGTATTATTAATACTAATTGCAATATTAGTTTCAATTAATATTATGGCCATTAGCACATATTCTAAAAAAAATACATATTATGGTGGGTCTGATTTAACTGACCATTTTAAGATAGATCTTATGAATGCGGCGCCATTTATATGTCCTGAATTGATGCCCCAAATAAGCGAGGCCTTAGCTAATGATGAGATTTATTTAACTGCATTACAAAGATATGTTAGCTCAATAAATCCTCAAAATACTGATTTAGATGCCTTTATTAAATATATATATTCAAAGGCAATAGAATATGCAAGCCCCAATGGGTCACTAGATAATTATATAAATGGTTTATATTTTACAGATAATAGAATATATAAAATATTAAATATTATAATAATATTAATAAATGAACAAAATTCACTGCGTACAATAGAAGAACCAAATCGGGGTTCTCTTCCCAAATTACTTCCTGGCATGCTAAACCCGTTAAAAGAATCTATTAATAATAAATATTTTTTATCAAATATAAAACAATATTTTATAGATATTATGAGTATTATTTATGAGGGAGTATGCTCAGCACAACGTCTCATATTAAAACCAGTTATAGATAATTTAAATAATCCTTTAGAAAATGAAAGAACAATAACTAGTATATTTGACAAATTGTCTAAAGGTGATCAATTTATAGTAAATTTTAAAATATATAGTAATTTTATGTTGCCAATACGTATAATTCTATCATCTTCAGATGAAAATTTTGAAAAAATGCAAAATATAATAACGGTTATTTATAATCTTTTAGCGAGCAGCTCAGCTGATATTATAACTAGAGATGTAGTAAAGTGCTTTATTAGTAGATCAAGAGGATATTTTATAAATGATGTAGATAGTATGATCTCCAAGATAAGCGATAACACTATGAATTACCAAACTAGAGAATATAATTGGAATAGTAGAAAAGGTTTAGCTGTTATTAGTAATGCATTAAAAGAAGATAATAAAAAGGGGCAGCCTAATACTAATACTAAATGGACACATACGGCTCTACAAAAATATGGAAGAGATATTAGTCAATTTTTAGGAACAAATGGAGCCGAGCCACCTCTAACGCCACCTCCAATTCCACCTTCTATTACCCCCTAAATATAATAATGTAAAAACTAATGTAAAAACTAATGTAAAAACTAATGTATATATTATCTTTTTTTTAATTATATAAATATAAGTGAAATAAAATGTCCAAAAATTGGAAAACTTTTATTCATAATGGAGTTATGTTTCCGCCTCCCTATATTCCCCATAGAATCCCCATTATATATAATGGCACACCCATCACATTAACCCAAGAACAAGAAGAATATGCAACCATATATGCCCGCTATATTGATGGCGAATACTATGCAAAGCCCATATTTAAAAAGAATTTTTTTTCTGATTGGAAAACTTTATTTACTCGAGATTCTCCAATTAAAGATATAAATTTGTGCGACTTTAGAAAGATTCAGGCGCATATTTTAAAAACAAGAGAGGCTGCAAAAAATATATCAAAAGAAGAAAAGGTGCGAATAAAGACCAAAAAAGATAAAATTGCAGAAAAATATAAATTTGCCACTATTGATGGCAAAAAACAACCCGTTGGCAATTTTATGGTGGAGCCGCCATCCATATTTATTGGGCGCGGGTCGCATCCTTCATTAGGGTGCATCAAATGGAGAGTATATCCAAATGACATTACGCTCAATTTAAGTAAGGGGGCACCAATTCCTGACATTGATAAGGCGGCCTTTTCTGCAGGGGCAGACCCTAAGCAATTAAAATGGGGCGATATTATACATGAGCCAAAAAGTTATTGGTTGGCAAGCTGGAAGGATTTAATTACGGGGAAAACTAAATATGTATGGCTGTCGGATAAGTCGGATATTAAGGCGAGCAAAGATGAGGTCAAATTCAATACGGCGCGAGAATTGGGTAAAATGATTAATTTAGTGCGAAAAAAGTATACGGCTGATATGGCGGGTTCTAATGCAAAAACCAAACAAACGGCAACTGCAGTATATTTTATAGATATATTTGCATTAAGGGTTGGTAATGAAAAGGGTGAGGATGAGGCCGATACAGTTGGTACTGTGTCATTGAGAGTTGAGCATATTAAATTATTGGGAGATAATCAAATTGAATTGGATTTTTTGGGAAAAGATAGCGTACGATATATAAATAAATTTAAAGTTACTCAAGTTGTGTATGAAAATCTATCAAAATTTATTAAGGGCAAAAAATCAGATGATAATATATTTGACCAAATTAATACAAATGATGTCAATAAATATCTAAAAAAATTTATGAAAAAATTAACGGCTCGGGTTTTTAGGACATATAATTCAAGTCAATTATATCAAGATGAAATATTAAAATTATTAAATTCAACAGATAAGAAACAGACGCATTATAATTCAATTAAGGGATTTAGCTATAATACAAGTCGTAGTGGCAGCCGCGGCGAACATACAAGTGAACATACAAGTGAACATACAAACAGCCGCAGCAAGCATACAAACAGCCGCAGCAAGCATACCACCGATGAAATTATTAAAATTATAAATGATGCAAATATTGCAGTCGCGATGTTATGCAATCATCAAAAAAATATAACAAAAAGAGACTCTTTAACAGATAAAATTGCAAAATTAGATAAAGAATCCAAATCATATAAAGAAAAAGTCAAAAAAATAAAAGAAAAGGAAAAAAGCGCGCATTTGGCATTAGGCACATCAAAACTTAATTATATTGACCCAAGAATTACAATTGCGACATTAAAGTGCTTTCATATACCTTTGGACAAATACTTTAATGTAAGAGAGCTTACAAAGTTTAATTGGGCAACCTCAATTGATTCCTCATTTATTTTTTAGATATAATTGGTTTTATGTTTTAACCCTACTTGGTTTTAACCCTACTTGGTTTTAACCCTACTTGGTTTTAACCCTACTTGGTTTTAACCCTACTTGGTTTTATTCAAATAATATAAATTGGTGCCTTTTTGTAATTCCTCTAACATATCATTTTGGCATGATACGGAGCAAACAAGCATAGAGCCAAATAGAAAAGTAAGCTCATTACTACACTCATTTTTTTTGCAGCGGAGTGTCTTAGTTTTGCATGCGTCACTACAATATGCAATTGGTTTGCCATCAATGGGTCTATTTACTATATTATTACAATCTTGGCCATGGCAAGTCATTCGCCTAGTATCATCTCTATAATTACATAGGATGCAGTGTGTGGCCCAAGGTTTATTAACGGCCAGGTCTGTAGTGCGACATGCACGGCATTTGCCAAAATATTTATTAAATGACATTTTAATATATATATAATTAATCAAATATCATCATTATTTTTTCAATAAATGCCCCAATACTTGCATAAAAGAGTCCGCAATATGACCCCTATCACTTTTTTTTGTATATGGTATATTTGACCCAAATGCGGTTTCAATGACGCAAAAATTATGCCGCGCATGCTCTTTATTTGCCAAATATAAATTACTATATTTTTTTATAAAATGCTTATGCTTGCCTTCTTCTGAGGTATATATTTTATTTTTTAAACTAGGATTTATTAATCTAACTTTGTATTCTGAAAATATGGCAATTAGAGCCGATGATACCATGCGAGCCTTATGATTTGGCCCCATTTGAAATTCTATAAAAATTTCTATATCATTTATATCTTTTATTTTTGGAATAATTATAGTTTTGACATAATTTGATATTTTTTGTATTCGCTCAACTGTGTCTATTTTAGCATCTGGAATTTTTGGAAAAAAATCTATTACTTCGCCATCTATCAAATGAATGATAGAATGCTTAAACTCATCAAAATATTTTGCACATTGAGCATCTATCAATATATGCTCAATAAAAGCATTATATTTTATATGAATGTTGCTTAAATCAATATAGCTTAAACTATATGCAAATGATTTGGTTGCACAATCAAAACTTAAATAATGCATCAAAAAAATAATGATTTTATTTATAATATGATTTATAAATTTATAATTTATAATATGATTTATAATTTATAATATGATTTATAAATTTAATTTCCAATAGGAGATGCAGATATAAATAGCTCTGCAATATCTGATATGCTTTCAGTTACAATCAATTGTAATACATTTATAATTCCAGTATCCGGGTCATTTATGATTTGTAAAGAAATATTAGGATGTAATGGACACTCAGCATAGGCAGTATATGTAGCATTATTATAATATGTCATAATTCCAACTGTTGGGTGAAATGTATTACCACTATAATTTAATGAAATAGTATAATTTGTTGATGTAAATATATTTGCATTAAATTTAGGTAAAGAAAATACATTATATACTGTAATATTAGAATCTAATGCAATTGTTTTAGATAACCCTCCAAACTGAATGCCATTAAAACTTAAATTGTCCGCAGATAATATTGCAGAATTATCACCATTTTCAATTTTAATACTTTTTGCGCTTTTTACATTTATACCATCATATACTAATATATTATTGTGATAATGCTTAATACCATCAGACGAATAACTATAATTACCAATTTGACTTTCATCTTGAGTATTAGATGACCCCATAATATTACAAGTATTGCACAATACACTACTTGATGGCAATGTTAGCGTATTATTATCATTTAAACCCATAGTAATACTTTTATCCCCAGAGGATATCTTCATTTCATTATGACTTAAGCCAAAGTTTGAAATAGTATTGTTTGGCGTATCTACAAAATGTATAGTAGATGGTGAAACAAATATTGATGCAAATGGATACTCTGAAGAGCCTAATGCTAGAGAATTTGCAACGGTAGGTATTATTGATTGTGAAATATTTCCACCAATAAATGTGGGCCCAGTTGGCCCAGTTGGACCAGTTGGCCCAGTTGGACCAGTAGAACCAGTATAGCCAGTATGGCCAGTAGAACCAGTAAAACCAGTATAACCAGTATAACCACTTGGTAATGTATATCCACTTGGTAATGTAAAAGTACCTCCGCCAGATGTTGTAGTTCCTGATGTGGTTGAAGCAGTATTTAATGTTGTTGCATCAGTAGTGGTTCGTTGTGTATTAGCAGTTGATGTTGTTGTTGACATATTGTAATCTAAAAAAAAATATTAATGTATATTTATTATAATTATATTAATATTTATATTAAGTTAAAGATAAATATTATTTAT
>Ga0209443_1001023_pt1 | contig 18173 bp, 19 predicted proteins | sample LauGreBMM110DCMD_2_FD_187571 | JGI IMG/M metagenome (GOLD analysis project Ga0209443, IMG submission 187571) | Freshwater lake microbial communities from Lake Michigan, USA - Su13.BD.MM110.DCMD (SPAdes) (version 2) | ecosystem: Environmental > Aquatic > Freshwater > Lake | place: Lake Michigan... | reverse complement strand
ATTATATGATAGACGAAATATAATGTTATTATATATAGGTACTAATTTATTAGGTATAAATTCTATATATATGTATAATAATATTGAAAAAAAACAATCTAATATATTTTATAATTCAGTACCATCAGTTTGTTATATTAGTACTGAATATACAAGTATGGCAGATAAATATAATTTAAACAAGGATGATTTACCCAAAGGTGTCGGAACTGGATTTATATGGGATAAGGAAGGACATATTATAACAAATTTTCACGTAATAAATAAGGTAGATAATGCTATTATAACAATAACTGATAAAAACAATAATAAGAAGAATTATAAGGCTAAGTTAACTGGCGTTGATCCGGATTTAGATATAGCAGTTCTTAAAATTGATATAGATAGTAAAACAGATCTGCAAGTAATTAAATATAATAAAGATGTTAAACCAATAGTTGGTGAAAATGCATATGCTATCGGAAATCCTTTTGGTCAAGATCATACTTTTACATCAGGTATAATTTCGGCAAATAATAGGGAAATAACAGCACCAACAGGTCGTAAGATATATAATGTGATACAAACAGATGCGGCTATTAATCCGGGAAATAGCGGCGGTCCTTTATTAAATAGTAAAGGTGAATTAATAGGAATAAATACGGCATCGTTAGGTGCTGGTGTTTCAGCGGGAATAGGATTTACAATTCCTATTAGTAATGCCTTAAAATCTATAACTGATATAATCAATACAGGGTTTGTAAAAAAGGCTATTCTTGGAATATCATATATGGAAAGAAATCCATCTGTTTTAGAATCTGAAAAAAGCGGAATTCCTATAATTGAAAAAGGTTTATTAGTTCTAGAAGTTCCTGATAAATCCCCAGCATATTATGCGGGATTACGTGGAGTTATTAGAAATAATAATACGCAAAAAATAGAGAATATTGGAGATATTATATTATCTATAAACGACGATGATATAATAGGACCTAATGATCTAAATATAATTTTAAAGAAATACAATGCGGGTGATAAAGTAATAATTAAATATTTGCGAGATAATAAAATAAAAACAAGCGAATTAACATTGGGTAGTTATAAGGGTTCTACATTTACACAATTAGAAAATGAGAGAGGAAAAGATTTTACTGATATAACAAATAATATAAATATACCTTTGAAAAATATAGAACCGATGATACAACCAAAATTATAATTATTTATGAAGAAGATAACAGCCATCGATCATATATTTATCATCTGTTTTTACAAAAATCCATCTATAATATATATAACAGGGGTCTCCTGAATTTTCAGGATAATACATTTCGTCAAATTGAATACTATTATATATCATAGTATTATATGGTGCTTCAAGTTTAACGTCTACCTCGTAATATGTTTTTTCAACATCTGTGTCATATATTTTATTATAATTTGTAATATAATAATTATCAAATTTTCCTAAAAATATACCATATTTTCCATCAGCAAATAACTGTTTTAATTTTAAAACATCTTTAGATTTAATTACATTAGATTCTGAACAAAATGACTGAAGAGTTTTTAGAGCATCTTCGGGTTTATCTTTTCCGTATTTTTTAAAGTCTTTAAGGATAATATCCAAACTATTCTTAATTTCTTCTTTTTCACTAATATTTTTAGCCTCTTTAATAGTTATCCAGTTATTATCAGGTATCTCTTTTTTCTCTTGTGTAATTATTTTATTTGAAGGAATATTTGATACAATAGGTAGATTAAATGTATCTTTTTGTACTTCAATAATTTCAATAATTCTATTTGCTTCTTCTCTTAATGTTTCAATAGTTTTCTCTTCTTTTTTTGCGGCATTTGCGATATTCGCATAATTATTAAATATATATGGGATAGTGATAACTCTTGCAATTCTAAAGATATCTCGTCTTTCTATATTAGCCTTTAGACTAATCGTATTTCGTTTAAGTTTTAAATTAATATTATTAATTTTTGATATTGTTGAAAATGAAATAGAATCACCTATTAACAATAGAGACAAAATAATATATTTATTCATTTTATATATATATATTATAATATTTATATATTTTACATATATTAGATAATATCTTTTGACATTAAAAGATTAATGTCGTAATCTTCATATAAATCTTTTTTAAGTAAATTTAACATAGTTTCATAATTATCTCCAGATACTTCATTGCCCGAAGGAAATATAGTACCTTTAATAGTTGTATTAAGCATTTTATCAATTGATAAAGGTTCTGTATTATTATATCCTTCTCCAAAGAAACATTCTTTTACACTTTTTCCCATTTCCTTACAGGTTTTTAAAGACTTAAACATATCTACAGGTTGTGCCGTGTCTTTATAATATACTTCAAAAGTTTTTTGCGATCCATTATCGGTTTTTGCTGCGGCTACTAAAACATCTGCTAAATCAATTCTAGATATAATACCACTTTTGGAAACACCTTGATTAAATTCAACCTCTTTTGGTCCACGTCTTTCTCCAGGAGATAACATTCCAGGTCTTACAATCGTATAACTTAAATTACGTGGAACATTTTTATACAAAACGCGAACTCTTTCTTCACCTGTCTGTTTTTTATAACAACTATCACAACTCGCAAAACCTCTATCTATTGTTTCGCCATAATTTTCTTTACCCAATTGACATTTAGCGCATATTGACGATACTATAATTAATCTTTTAACATTTGCTTTAATCGCTTCTTTAGCAACATTAACTAATCCAATATCTTCAACATCACTACTTGGTTCTGCTACTTCTCCTATTGTACTATTTAGCATTTTATCATACGCGTCTGTTCCTGGAGTACCTGTTATTTTTACAGCAGGTCTAGAAGCAGCGCAAAAAATAACGGCATCGCACCCATACAATATACCATCGAGTGTTTGGGGTTTTAAAACATCAACGCCTACTACTTTTTTAATTTTATTCTTATCTTTAATATTATCTATTACAAGAGTATTGCTTTTAGCATTATTTCTATCAACTATTTCAACATTTCGCCTTGTAATAGCTACTACGTTTATATTTTTATTTAATAATGTCCTTACAGTATCACCTCCAGTATATCCTGATGCTCCAAAAACAGCAACTTTATTTATATCAATATTATCATTTGATGGTTTAACCGAATAACTAAAAACATATTTTGGATGTATAATTATGGGAAAAACAGAGGAAGGTATTAATTCTAAAATATTACGTCTGTTTATATCTCCCATAAATCTCATTTTATAATTATTTACATTATTACTTTTAATTCTATTTAATTTATAATTATAGGTATTTGAATTATAAAAAACAAATGTGTTAGATAATAATATATATCCTGATGCTAGTATAACATACAATATTTTGTTTTTCATTTACAATAACAATATCTATATTTATATATATTTATATATTTATATATTTATATATTATAATGAAAAACAATATAACATTAGATAAATTTTTATCATTTTGGATAGTATTATATTCATTAGGATATGTATTAAAAATATTTCCTTATAATCCTATAATATTGCTAACATTGGCTATATTCGTTTTTGTTATTAAAGTTTTTATAGTATTATATTATTATAATAAAAATAGTAATCTATTATATTACTTTATAATTAACTTCTTTACAAAGATACCTTTATTTATTATAATATATTGTGACAATATCAATTTAACACACGATGATATTATTTTCACAATATTAATGATATTAGTTTATATTTTATATATAAAGGCTATTAATGAAGATATATTTTGTATATATAGAGACTTTTTATATTTTATTATAAATAAGGAAATAGGAAGAGAGGGTCCGTTATATAAATATTATAACATTATTATCAAGTAATATATATCTTATAGAATCCTATTTTTAAAATGAGTACATAACTTTATTTATTTAGAAATTTCTTAAAAACTTTTGAAATATTAGAAAATAAAAAGTTATGTACTCAAATTTGAAAAATGAAAAATATATCTTTTCGGCTTCTTGGTATCTCATAATATATCATAATATATAATAGTATATCATGGTATATCATGGTATCTCATGGTATCTCATGGTATCTCATGGTATATCATGGTATCTCATGGTATATCATGGTATCTCATGGTATATATATAACTTAAATATTCTATTTTTTCTAAATATAAAATGAGTACATAACTTTATTTATTTAGGAATTTCTTAAAAACTTTTGAAATATTAGAAAATAAAAAGTTATGTACTCAAATTTTTAAAATGAAAAATATAAATATTGTGGTTTCTCTAGAGTCTCTTAAAGGGATGCTCGTTCCATAAGGATGTATAGATAGGCTTTAAGAATTCTAACCAAATATTCACAAAAATCCTATTTTTAAAATGAGTACATAACTTTATTTATTTAGGAATTTCTTAAAAACTTTTGAAATATTAGAAAATAAAAACTTATGTAAAAAGGTTATGATGTGAAGAAGTATGGAGAAAAGTGTGTTAATGCCTTTTCAAAATTAACTTTTTCAAACCTATATGACATTATACCTTGAGACTTATAATATGTTATACCTGTATCTTCTTGGATTAAATAATCTTTAAAGACAAATTCATATAATGTTGGATAGTTAAAGTGTTGGCAATAATTTTTATACATTATATATAACTCTTTTGTTGGTATTACATATATTAATTCATCACTATCTCTTGCTTTTCTATATTTAATACCAATACTTCGCAAAAACCGAATGAGATAAGGCAGATTTGTTGGGTCATAGTATGGTAAGATATACATCTTATATTTTATATCATAAGATGACTATCATTTTTTATACTTTTAGGATTTTTTTAATCTATGAGTCAGATTTTGTATTTTATAAAAAGTATTATAACCACTTATTATCTTTATATGTTTTTATGTTCCTATTCTTATAAAAATTTTATAAGAAAGTGTAAAAATAAATTAAAATTGGCTTTTGAAATGAGAAAATGGGTAATAGCCTATAACGCTTAACAAAGATATCTTTTACTATTCGGCAAACATCATGTCAAAAAAATCCTTATAATCATCGTTGTTATTTATTGTCATTAAATTATATTTAACAAATGCTGGATGAACTTTAAATGGAATCGATTTGCCTAATATTTTATTAGTTTCATGCAATGAATAAATTTTTTTTAATAAATTATTAATATATTTCATATCTTTATTAATATTTATTCTTATAAGATCCAATATTACAGATTTAGATTTATATACTCTAAGCCCTTTTTTAATTAAATATGATATTTTAATTTCCCAGTAATTCATACCATTTATTTTTATAATTGATTTATTAAATACTACATCATATCTCGCATTAATAGCACTCGTATAATTATCATCACTATCATATCTAAAATCTCTTTTACCTAATGCTATTAATATAGTATTCTTATCTTCCTCAGTAAATGGTTTTTGCGAAAAAGGGTTTGTAAAAATCTCATCATTATAATGATTTACTTTCCATAACTTATACAAGGCTTTTGCGTTAAAAGCATGACAGAAATTCTTCTTATTATCTACATAAGATATTTTTATAACATATCTTAATTTTGACAAAGACATATCTTCCCATCTATCAAATGTTATAATATCTTCTTCATTTATAACATTATTATATCCTCTATTATTTTTCAAATAATCTAAATATGTTTCTCTCTCTCTTTTTCTCTTAACCCTCATATATGATTTAGATTCTAATGATGAACTATTAGATAGTTTAGAAGTATTATAACTTATATCTATGCGCGGATTATTTACTAATACATTATTGTGGTCTTCTGTTAATATATGAATTAATTCTATTTTTTCAATAATATTTCCATTTAAAATATTTGAATACATAAAATTTATAATATTTGTTATAAATTTTATTGCGTAATAAGTAAATTTGTTTTCTTCCAATTTTGTTTTAAAGGTTTTTTGGTTACCTTCTCATTTGTACTGTGAATAATAGCATTTTTACACCCTTGAAGATTTAAAATGAGACAAAACTTTATAAAAAATATAAAATTTAATTTCATATACTTCAAGGTTCGCTTATTTCAAAGCGTGTAAATTTTGGTTATGGTACATCGTGTAATGTACCTGATTTTTTGCTTCTACTTAAATACATAGGTCTTTCTATGTTATTTATATGATTGTATGATATCTTATAAATATTTTTAGCACCATTTGTATCTCTATTCCATAATCCACAACCGCTTTTACAGCGTAATAGACCATGCACAAGAGCATAATTAGTTTTCCAAGGTTTAGGATTTTCTCTTAACATAAATTTCTCACAATCTCCACCATTACAATTACAACATTTACAACATTTACAACTTGTTCTAAATTCATCTACTAAATAGGTTTCATATCCTGATTTTCTAAATAATGTTCGCATTCCTTTACCTTTTATAGGTTCTTTATATTTCATATGTTTTCGTTGTTCAAAATCACCAAAGCATATAACGACATCATTTTTATCGCCAAAAACCTTTTGAAATTTATTCATTAATTTTTGTTCATTTTTCAATCTATTCATATAACCATTTAACTTTAATTTTCTAAATATATATTTATTATAAAATGCAAATAACTTATGATTGATTTCGTTCTTCTTTTTGATGTATTCTTTATATTTTTCAATATCTAACGATTTCTTATTAAATTGTGATAATTCGGTTTCATATTCTATTATTGTTTTATCATCTATTTTCTCTTTCTTAAATTCTAAAATAAGTTTTGAATACTTCTTACTTTTTGTTTCTTTTCTTCTACTATCCTGTGTATATCTAAAAGTTGTAGCATCCTTATTATAACCATCAACGCAATATAAAATATCACATTTACCAGGATCTATTGCTACTATTTTCTTATTTTGTAATTGTTTATAATCATCTAATTCATCTATATATTTTTCATTATTTTTATTTTTGCTACTTGGAATTCTTTTACCTATTAAATCATTACGAATAAGAACTATACTACAACTTACTCCATCTGTTTCTATCATATGATGGAATGTATATTCATTTTTCTTAAAACATCTTCTTTCTGTTCTTAAAAAGAACTCCCATATTTTATCTTCGTTCTTTTTCAAATTGCCTTTTGTTAAATAATCGCATTTATTACCTTGTTCTTTTCTCATCATAAGATGCACTAATGTTGTAGTATCAATCCTAATATGTTTAGGAACGATTTCATTTCTTAAAGGAAATACATTATTTATACTTAACCCATCTTGTTCTATGTATTTAATCATATAAATCATACAGGGTAAATAATCTTGCGGTTTGCATTGTATATCATAATGAATATTGTTTTTATTAAAAACATCTTTATTAGGTAGAATAGATTTCTTAATATTGTTAATCCATTTATGATATGGTTTGTCTGATTTATATTCAGACGTTTCAACATTAAGAATATCATTCTTAATTCGTCTCAATTGATTACATAATTTATTAATTTTATTATCAATCTCACCTTTTGATGAATTAAGTTTTCTAATTTTTTCAATCATATATTTCTTTTTCCATACAACATTAACAAACCGCTCTACATATTCTACATAATGAAGTTTAATATTGTTATCATACATAGTAATAATATCAATTGTTAAATAATCTAAAATAGTATTCATATGTTTATAATTAAGTTCATCATTTTGCATTAGAGGTTTATAATGTTTTTCAAGGAAAATCTTTAATGTATCTTTTAATTCCTTTATCTCTTTTTTAGGTGGTCTTCCGTTAGTACTTTCATTACATAAAATTTTCATACAACTATTTACAAACTCGTTGTCTATAATTGGTAAGCATTTATGAGTTTCATAATAATCTAAAAGATATAGTTTCATAAACATAAGAGTATGAATTACAATCTTATTACACATTAAAACAGCGTCTGTAATTTTAGGAAGATTAATATCATAATGTTTCAAAACATTCTTAATAGGTATTTTAATACATTTAAAATAGTCATCAGGAGGTTTTTCTTTAATATTACTCATCTATCAGCATATATCTTTTTATTTTTCGTGTATCCGTGTATTATATTATACAAATTATTCTTAAATAGTTTTTATATATGATACTTAAAACTTATAATGGTTATAAATATAATATCTAATATATAAATGGTCACGAATAATATTCTTAATTCATTTTGTAATTCCTTATAATTCATTACATAAAAATTATATTAAATTTTTATGTAATGAATTATAACTATCCTACTTCTTAATAAATACATATCGTTTTGTTCTTATCGTTTTATCATTTATTCTTAATGTATGTTCGGTGCTTAATATATCATATTCATTTTTTAACATATGACGAATTATTGATATGTATGGTCTCTTTATCTTTTCTGGTGTTGATATAGCAGTAATTTTACTCATCGAAAAGAATGTGCGTATTTTAGGTAATAACCTCATTATTTTAGATTTAAGTTCATCGTCATTATCAATATGATAAAGAATAAATCCATTTTTATTATTTAATTCTAAAATATCTATTAACTCCTTCTTTATTTTACTTTGTTCGTCATCATATAACTCATTTTTTAACCGCATTATAACGATATTATCTTATAATATATATGTTATATTCTTATGTTGTTTTATATAATTTAAGTTTTCTAAAAAGCGTAGATCTTTTCATAGTATATGGTTTTAAGTTTTCTTTCTTATAAGCATAATTAAAATAATTTACATAATTTTCTTTTTTAATATTATTTATTGCATCTTTAATTTCATTATTTAATTCATCATATTTAAGAACTTTTTTATTAAGTTTTAGATAATGTTTTATTTGGTTAAAGCAATTTTCTATAGGACTATTTGTTGCTGGTGTATAGGCAATACTAAACAAATATTTATTACCACTATTTATAATAGCATCTTTAACAAATTGATTATTATGACTACCTGCATTATCTAAAACGATAAGATTGTTTTTATAATTATTAAATACATTATCTTTCAAAAAATCTACAAAGCGTTCTTTATTCATACCACCTTTTTCATATAATTTATATCCTATACATTTTGAATTATTTATCGCTACTAATAATGTAAATTTTTTGAATACATTATTATCATCCGTTTTTAGAATGCATCTTTTACCTAACTTACATTTACTATATTCTAACATCATAGCGGGTTTAATAGAAGTTTCATCTAAACAAATAATTTTATTTAATGGATATTTTTTTATTTCATTATAAAAATTATCAAGTTCTTTCTTTTTGTCCGTTTCAATACCATATCTTGTTTTAGGAAAATGTTGGTGTTTAGTTCTTTTCCTTGTAATGTTATTATCCCGTAATACAATACCTAAATGTTGAGGTGTAATATTAAATTCTGGATATTTCAACAATATTAACTTTTTCAATTCAATCATAGTAATTTGTTCGTTATTGTTTAACATTCTAATAGCATATACAAGTTGCTCTTTTGTTATTTTATATGATATGTTAGTTCTATTATGTCTTTTTAATTCTTTAACCTCATTATATCTTTTAATCCACCTTGTTAATGATTGTTTTTTACAACCAAAAATATTACATACATAATCTAAACTAAAACTATTAGATAAGTAATATTTAACTGCTGATAATTTATAATCTTCTGTTTTATGCTTCATTATAATTACCTAATAAAAATAAATTAAGTTTTGTCTCATTTTAAATCTTCAAGGGTGTAAATTCATATATTATAATATTATCATATAATGTAATACATTTATTGCTAAATAAACAATTTTTAAACTTTATTAATTGTTGAACGCTCATATTTAAAGGTTCATATGAACGCATATGTGATTTTAATTCATTATAACAAGTATCGCTTTCATTGTTTTTTATTTCATTAACTATTTCATAAATATCATATTTATCAAGATGTGTTCTTATTTTGTCTAAATATATATAATAATATTTATATTTATCATCTTTACCATTTTCTATATGTTTTTTTAATAGTTCTATATTTTCCTCATAATTGCTAGTATATTCATTAGATAATAAAGATTTAATAATTTCTTCGTTATATTCTTTTTTATTAAATGGAATATTTAATACTCTTATAATATCCTCTATTTTTACAGGTATTTTTTTTAACATTTTTATATTTTTCATAGGCAAGGGTTTAATATCACCTAATTTTTTTCTAATAGTTTTAATTGATTTTTCTGGACTTTTTGAAATATTAGTTTTAAATTTTGTTCGTAACAATGTTGTCATTAATATCTATTATATGTAATATACAAAAAAATATAAAAATATATATTATACAAATATTAAGTTTCTACAAATTGTAATATAATATTCCATCATCATATAGTTTTTTAATAGAATCATAGAGATTGATAACATCATATTTTGAATTGTGAGCATTTTCAATTTCTTTATTAAAACAATATCTATACAACTCTTTGAGAGAAGGATATTTATATTTTCCAAACTTGTTGATAATCTTAATAATATTCTTCGTATGTCTCATTGTACACAATAACTTCTTTTTATTAATTTCCTCAATAATATGATGTAAACCCCTTCTATATAATTCCGATTTAATAACAGATATGTCAAACTCAATGTTATGAGCAATAATATGATTAGTCTTCTTAAGACTTTCATAAAATGCGTAAAATGCTTCGTTAAAATCTATGCCTTTTTCGTCAGAAATTTCATCAGTAATAGAATGAAATTCACTATTGTTAATAGTAAACCCTTCACGTTTGATAATATAATCTTGTAAATCAATGTTATTAAACGACCTATCTGTAACAATAAAAGATAATTGAACAATACGTGCCGTATTATACTTCTCTAAATCATAAAATTGTGGATATTTCCCCCAAATCATATCTTTCATATTAGGAAGCCCGTTTGTTTCTGTGTCAATAAAAATAGCCATTTTTTATAATGTTATATTATATTTATAATATGTAATCAATTTTTATATATTAGATAAAATTTTAGAATAAAAGTAATCTACTAATGTTTCCCATCTATAATTCTTAAGAATATTTTCACGACCATTTTTACCATGTTTTTTAGCCAATTCAGGATTATTAAAATACTTCCAGAAAGCCAAAGCGAACTCGTGAGGGTCTGTTAATTCCGATTTTCCACCTATACCACATGATTTATTATCTAAATATTGATATATAGTAGATTTAATAGGTATAGAATTATTTTCATTTAAATATTCACGTATTCCTCCAACATACGAGGCTACTTGAGGAATACCTAAACCTAAGCATTCAAATACTGTAAGTTCATATCCGCCACCATTACAATTATTACAACCTACATCACAAGAATTATATAAAATATTAATTTCTTTATCGGATAATTGTTGAGGCATAGGAACTTCAATTATAGTATCTTTAATGTAATTCAGAGGAACATCTCTGAATTTAACCTCGTTTTCTAATACATCCCAAAGATTCCAAAAGGCATTTATTTGTGTCCCAATAATTAATTTAATAGGTCTTGTATTATTAGTATTTTTCTTAATAGTATTTTTAACATTTACATTATAATGCATTTCTACAAATTCTACCCACGCAATAATAGTATGATCCCAGCATTTACGCGGTTGATTTCTATTTAAATTAAGAACCATAAAATCTTCAGTATTATATTTATAATATAATCTTGCTATATCCTTAGGAATAGGATAATACATAGTAGAATCAAAACCGTGAGGAAAGACATATATAGGAATACTATCTTTAATACCGAGTTTTCTCGCTATATCTCGCCAATAAGGAGTAAATGCTATTATTCCATCAAAATAAGTATTTAGTAATTCTATATATTCTTTTTTTTGATATGGATAGACTTGATCCATATATGATATTAGTTTAAAATTTTTCTTTTCATCCTCGCATTCTTTAATAATAGTATGTGTTAATGCTGTAGTTATCATATTATCATTAAAAATAATAATAATATCTTGTGGATTTTTTTTAATAAAATCGCCAATTTCTAATTCACCAAATCCATTTCTTTTCGGATTTTCAGCGGCTAACACATCATATAACTTAACAGATGGTGGGATATCATTTCGCAAATCCTTATCATTTGTATTATTTACATTTTGAAATCCATATACAGTTAATTCTATATTTTCGTATTTTCCTAAATATTTTGAAATATAGTATACGACCTTGGAATATCCATTACTTGTTCCTATTGGATATGTACCACACAATAGTATCCTTTTTTTATCATTATCCGATTTTTTCCACCATCCTTTAGGTATCTCTACAATAGTATCGACTCCTCTATCTCCTGAATTATTTTTAATGGTTTCTTCACCTATTACAGTTGTTGATTTTACAAGGTCGTATATATTTATTGGCATTTAATTATTATTTAATAAATAAATCTTATATAATAGGATATTTATTACATTATAAAAATATTTTTAGATTTTATTAGTAATTCCGTGTATATCATTAATTCCCGTCATTAAATTAGGCATCATAGGCATTCCTTGAACAATCCCATTATGTGGCAATGGAATATTAGGATGAGTCATGTTATTATTTGCTAAATTGTTTAAATGTTGAAAATGATGTTGCATATATATATTATATTTTATATAAGGATCAAGAATATTTGAAGTTCTTGTACGCCCTATTTGTATAGCCAATTCTGTTATATAATCACATATTAATATAATAAAAGCACCGATAAATATAAATATAAATATATTTATAATCATATTAAAAATATTCTCTGTTTTTTTATTCTCTTTAATACTTTCTAACAACTCACTTTCAGTTTTGCTATTTTGTTTAATACTCTGTTCTTTCTCGTTTGTCTTCTCACTATCTTTAATATCCGTAGTTTTACCAAAGCCTACAGGACCAGTATTATTAGAACGTCTAATAGTCTCTAAAGTAGCGTTAGAAGCACCAGATTCGGTTTTATTTATTTTATCCTCTATGATTTTTAAATATTCTAATGCCTCTTGTGCTTTTTTGCGTTCTTCGGCGCTCAAATTATATTCGACGGTATTTAATAAATTAACACCATATTTACCATTATTATTTCTTGAATATTCGCCTGTATTATCATTCGTATACGAATTTTTATTATGATTTGGCATATAATTATGTATTTTTGTACCATCTCCCGAATTATATTTAACCTCATCAACTAAATTATTAATATCAAAATATTGTTCCATATCTTCATCGTAAAAAGGCATAATATTGTCCTGTCTATTTTTACTAATATTACTATCTTTTGATACATTGTTTGTTGTTGTTTCTTTAGCAGATTCTGTTTTAAAATTTTCTTCAATATAAGTTTTCATAGCGATATCTCGTTCTTTTTTACAATCTCCTGAAATTGGTATATTATATGTAGGTGCTTGAATAGGAGAACAACTACCTCCACCAGAATTATTATAATTTACAGGCTCTTTATTTGACGCTACAGAATTATTTTCTATATTATATGGTGGCGAAGAATTATTTACAATATTTATATTTTGTGAAGATGATTTACTCGATTTTTTAGAAGGTTTTAAACAATCAATATTATATGCTTCTTGAATTGTAGAATATTGCATTTTAATATTTATTATTTTATATTCTCTATTATACAAAAAGGAAAGAAAAAACAAAATATTTATATAATATAATTGTAAAGAAGTGATATGAAAGATTTTGAATATGATAATGATATATTATATAATATAATAAAAGGTCTTGTCACCGGGTTTCTAATAGCTTATTTGATAATACTTGGATTACGCCCAGCATCATTATATCCTGATAATATTTTAGATATTATAGATAATCCTTGGATATTTATAATATTATTAATTATAAATTTTTACGTTATACAATGGGATTTAACAATAGGATTATTACTATTTTTGTCAATAATAGCATTAATCCTAGATATCATAATATTTACAGAAGGAAAAATATTTTATTATGAGGAAAATAATGAAAAATTTAAAAATGATAATGTTGTAAATACTATATCTTCTAATTCATCTATGCCAGTAAAAACTATAAATTCACAAATTTCTTCTTCAATTATATTTAATAAATATAAAGATATAAATGATATTATAATAAATAAGCTAAGAGAATTTACAGATAAAAATTATAATAAAAAAACATCAGTTAATGTTTACATCAACTAAGTAAAAACATTTTAATAAATATATATATCTTAATAAAAAATAGATTAATACAAAATAATGGAGCAAATTGGAGGTATAGGTACTCTCGAACCTTTATCTATATTATTTTTAATAATTGTTCAATTAGGTGGAAGATATCTTAAAATAGATTTGACAAACGCACAACAAAAATTAATAAATAATTCATTATTTCAAGGTATAATACTTTTTTCTATAATATTAATGTCTACGAAAAATTTAACAAATAGTATAATAATAATATTTGTGATATATATATCTATTCATATTTTATTTAATGAACATCACAAATATAATATATTGTCAAAAAAATGGTTATATGATGAAAAAATAATTGTTGACGAAAAATATAACAAAATAAAAGAAATATATATAAAAAATATAAATGAAATATTATTATAATGTATATATACAATAGTAATTTTTCTGTAAATAAGTCTATAAATAATGTATTTAATTTAATATATGAAGTTTCAGAGGATTATTCCAACAGCCCAAGCGTATCCAAAAAGGATAATAATAATACCAAAGATGACAATGAAGATGAAGATAATAATGATAATCAGGTTGCCTTAGATATGAAAGATTCTACTAATATAAATGCCAATTTATTTAAAATCTTAGAATGGAATATTAATAATAATTGGGATATTATTAATGGAAGAAGAAAGAAAATAGAGAGTATTTATATATATGTAAATGATTTTCCGAAATATCTAAAAGAGCTTGTAGTTGAAGATGATAATTATATTAGAATGCGTCGTAAACACACTATTATTAATGATGGGAGAAAATACAAGGTTATCGTAACAAAAAGTAAAATAACCAATCTTAAATTAAGTTATTCATATATTATAAAGGCTCTGAGTACCTTAAAAATTGTCAAGATAAAAGAGAAGGTATCGCTTACTTATATAAATGATAGAGAAACAATAATAGATGTTTCTGTAAAAGCGAATATTCCTATTATAATCAATGACGACTTAGAAAAATATCTCAATGTCGTTTTTCAAAGTGTGTTGAATAATATTAAGAAGAAGGTTGAATCTTAATATCGACATATTCGCTTCTTAATTCTTTTTTTATAAATTGCAAATCTAATATAGAATTGTCAAAATCTTTGTATATAAGTTCGGTTATTGCGATATCATCCCAATCTTTTAATATAATCATAGGCAGATTATAGGTATCCTTAACAATTCTTATAAAATTGCTATCTAACACAATAGGTATTACTTTGAGATAAAAGCATTCCCATAATCTATGAGTATCTACTCCATTACCATCTGGACATATAGCAAACTTGTATGTAGATAGTAAATTGATATAGTCTGATATATTTAATTCTTCACCAAACTTAATATATATCATTAGGCTTATTATTATGAGATGTATCTTTGAGAGATTCAATAGCTTCTCCGATTACTTTTAAGTTTCCATGAGACCACTGAGAGTTAGCTATGCCTATATGTAGTAGCCTCGTATTGACATTCTTAAATGTTAAGTTCTGCGAATACCATTTTATTATTTTTGGATTATCAAGCAATTCTTTAAATACACCACTATATACAATATCTTCATCACTATTGTGTGATACTAAAATGAAGGGATTCGCAAAATATTTAATTTTTTCATTCAATACATTGAGACTGCTTGATTTATAATAAACTATTCGTGGATTATCATATGTACTGTTAATATTCATTATATTAAAGGATTTTGGGTGATTTATTGTTATATTGGGATTTGAATTTAAATCTCCGACAGTTCCTATGAAAACATAACGCAATAACTGTATTTTTTCACCTGTAATCAAATCAATTTACCTTATTTTACTTTTATATAATAATAATGTTTATATATTTATATATATAAATATTTTACATTATTTATCAAAATATTTTTTGAGTATCTTGTAGAACATTTATTACCATAGTTGTAAATAATTTTATTATATATATATAGGAAAAATGCCTAATCAGATAATTAACATTATAAGAATGAGGCTTGGTAGTAATCCAAAACAACCGAAAAATTCAAGACCAATACAAGAAATCTTACGTTTAATTAGAGAACAAGATACTAATCCATATGATGGACGAGTTAATAGTTTAACTAAAAAAGGTCTAAAAGCTTTAGTATCCGTTTTATCAACAGAAAATGACAAACCTTCTTCAGATAACATACAAAAATTATCGAAATCAAATCCAGGTTCGCGTTCAAGTAGTGTGGGTTCGCGTTCAAGTAGTGTGGGTCAGCGTTTAAGTAGTGTGGGTCAGCGTTTAAGTAGTAATAATGATGCTATTATAGAAAAACTAAACTATATTACAATTAAAATATTAATTGCTATTATTTCGCTTGCGGGCAATACTCTATATCTTAACAATATCATAATAACCAGTGCAAGTTTTATAAGTATTTTTCAAATAACATTGCTTATATTTTTTAATTGCATTAATAAAATTGAATCTATGGGAGATAATGACTTAATAACCGAAATAGATATTAATATTTTTTTAAAGACAAATGATGATAATAATATAGATATGATTGGTGGCACAGTATATAATAAAAAATATGTATTAGAAATTATAAATATATTAATAAATGCTAAATCAATTCAATATAGAAATGCAATTCTCTACCTTTTTGCTTGTATATTCGTTTTTGTTTTATTGAAAAAGCACGAAAAATATTATAGTGAATTAAAGATATCTGGTGGTGGTAATAAATCGCAAGCCAAAAGAAACAATACGTCCAAAAAACCTAAGACACCAGAATAAACTTTATTTTTCAATTTATAATTTGAGTACATATCTTGATTTATTTTGTAATTTTACAAGTTTTTTGAAAAATTAGAAAAAACAGAAAGATGTACTCAAATTATAAATTTCAAATTTTATAAAAATCTGAATTTTTTAGAATATCATAATTGTATCGCAATAACTAACAAGCCTCTCAATAATTTTTATATATATACGTAGATTACCAGAGCAGTTATTGGAGACGCCAGAATATTCATAATTTTTCATTTTATTTTTCAAATTTTTAGAAAAATCTGGTCCTTTTAGGAATCGTAATAGATTTAGCAATATTATTAGTATTCTATATTTTTATCAACCTAGTTAACCTCATCAACCTTGTCTTTTACTAACTCGGCAATCTGAGAGTTTTTATTATTAATATCTTCTTGTAATCTCTTATTTTCGCTATATATATAGTTATAATTATTTACCAAATCATTATTATATTTTTGTAATATTGATAATTGTGTTAATGTTTCAATATATATTGAAACTATCTCATTTTTATTAAATAGTTTAATATGTTTATTATTACAATATCTACAAAATGGACAGCAATATTTAATAAAAACATGCTTACTTTCAACATATAATAATGATGTTCTCGTATTTAATTTATTACAACACGAGATGCATATTACTTTATTACATTTATAACAGTGTAAATTGTCTGTTGCTTTTTCATCACAACATATTAAGCATTCATTATCTTCTATTGAATTTTCTTTTTTCATTATTTATCTATTATATTATTACAAACTTATATAAAGATTACACTATATATATAGTTGGGTAGCAACACCCGCGCTGCTATAGCTCAGTTGGTTAGAGCACTCGACTGTTAATCGAGTGGTCGCAGGTTCGAGTCCTGCTAGCAGCGGTTATTTTTTTATAAATTCTTATATTACATTAAGAATGCTATCAAATAATAAATCATCAAAAAGACCTGTTAGAGTATTTAGGATTAGTGATATGAGTCCCCCTAAATCTCCGACGGTGGCAAATGTAGTGACAAGAGCAGTAAAACCGAAGAGAGTATTTAGGATTACTGATATGAGTCCCCCTAAATCTCCGACGGTGGCAAATGTAGCGACAAGAGCAGTAAAACCAAAGAGAGTATTTAGGATTACTGATATGAGTCCCCCTAAATC
>Ga0209443_1001022_pt1 | contig 18174 bp, 14 predicted proteins | sample LauGreBMM110DCMD_2_FD_187571 | JGI IMG/M metagenome (GOLD analysis project Ga0209443, IMG submission 187571) | Freshwater lake microbial communities from Lake Michigan, USA - Su13.BD.MM110.DCMD (SPAdes) (version 2) | ecosystem: Environmental > Aquatic > Freshwater > Lake | place: Lake Michigan... | reverse complement strand
TCGCGAAACCCAACCCCTGCGGGTTCGGTTCCGCTCGGCTCGCTACGCTCGCCTTCGCTCCACCTCCCCCGCAGGGATTGGCTAGGAGCAGCCGGAAAGCAATTTACAGAAAGGTTCTTACACCGGCGGTATGACGGCGAGGACCTGTTCGGTGCGCTCGAGACCTATCGGTCGGCGGAGCGCCAGAACCCGGGCATCACGAACACCCTCGTCATGGGTCCGTGGGCCCACGGCGATTGGGGCAAGCGGGACGGCGACAAGCTCGGGGACATCTCGTTCCACGCGAAGACCTCGGCATACTATCAGGAGAAGATCGAGCTGCCGTTCTTCCGGCATCATCTCAAGGGCGACACGAACCACACCCGGTCCGAGGCGCAGATGTTCGAGACCGGCACGCAACGCTGGCGGCGCTTCGACGCGTGGCCGCCGAAGACCGTGGAGCCCCGGACCCTCTACTTCCAAGCTGACGGCAAGCTCGGCTTCTCGGTGCCGGCCGAGGGTGCCGAAGCCTTCGACGAATACGTGAGCGATCCAGCCCGACCGGTGCCGTTCACGATGGAGATCACCACCGACTATCCGCGCGGGTATCCGACCCATGACCAACGCTTCGCCGCGTCGAGGCCGGACGTGCTGGTCTACCAGACGGAACCGCTCGAGGAAGACCTGACCCTGGCCGGACCTTTGACTGCCGCCTTGAACGTCTCGACGTCCGGCACCGACGCCGATTGGGTGGTGAAGCTCATCGATGTCTACGATCCTGATTTCCCGGCGCCGGACCCGAACCCGGCCCACGTCGTGATGGGCGGTTACCAGCAGCTGGTCCGTGGCGACGTGATGCGGTCGAGGTTCCGCGATGGCTTCGAGAAGGCGGTGCCGATGGTGCCGGGCAAGGTCGCCAAGGTGGAGTTCACGATGCCCGACATCCTCCACACCTTCCGCCGGGGGCAACGGGTGATGGTCCCGGTGCAGAGCACTTGGTTCCCGTTGGTTGAGCGGAACCCCCAGACCTTCGTGCCCAACATCGCCTACGCGAAACCCGGCGATTTCCAGAAGGCGACCCAGCGGGTCCACCGTGCGACGACCGCGCATTCCGCGCTGAAGGTGCTGGTGCTCCCGGTGAAGTGATCCGCTCGGGCGGCCCGACCGGGCCCTTCCACCAGGCCCGGTTGTCCTCGCGCCGAACCGTGGCAGGTTGTGTGGAGATGCCAGCTTGGAACCGTGTCCTTCAGAGCGCCATCGGCTACCACGAGCTGGGCATGTCGGAAGAGGCTCTGCGGGAGCTCGGGACGATTGATCCGGCCCTCCGCGGCGAAGTGCCCACGCTGGAACTTCGCGGGGTGCTGCTCGTCCAGCTCGGGCGCTGGGAAGAAGCGGCCGAGACCCACGCCGAACTGTGTCGCGCCGATGGGGCTTGCGCCGGGTCGTTTATCGTTTGGGGATGTTGCCTTTACCAGCTGGGTCGCATCACCGATTGCCGGGACGCGTTGTTGGCGGCGCCGGCCTCGGCCCGTGACCACGCTTTGTGGAACTTCCACCTCGCCTGCTACCAAGCGGTCCTCGGCGAAGATCAACAGGCCCGGGGTTCGCTCCACCGGGCCCTCGTGCTCGACCCGCGGCTCTCCGCGATGGCAGCCCGTAACAGCAATCTCTCGCCGTTGATGGAGACGTGACGGCGGCTGGAGAATTGCCCGGACCGTGGCGCCGGGCCATGCCCCGCCAGCGATGCCCCGCCTGAACTCGTCCTGTGTCGCCGTCCTCGGCCTGCTCCTGTCCGCCGTGGCTTTCGCGGCCGATGGCGGGGCGCTGGTCCTGAAGACGGGCTTCGGCCTCAAGCACCGCGCGGTGTCCCCGATGAAGGGCGTCGTCCACGGCGAGGATCCGCGCCTGCCGGAGTTCGATCTCACGCACGAGATCCCGGCGTACGACATCTGGGAAGCCTCGTTCCGGTTGAAACAGGCCACCTCATATCGGCTGGCCGGGACGGTGTCCGTAAACGGGGTCGATCCCGGGGTCGGCACGGAGTGGCGAGCCGTCCCGCTGGAGTATCGAGATCCGGCGGCCTGAGAAACGCTGACCGGTCCCGAGGTGGTCCCGAGGTCGGTGGATGCAGTGGTCGATAGCCGCGCTTGTGCGGCGGACCGGTGCGCTCGTAATGTAGGCGTACCTCATGAGCACGCTGAATGTCGCCATCGTCGGAACCGGCGGGATCGCCCTCCAGAACCATCTCCCGGGTCTCGCCCTCTGCAAGGACGTCAGGGTCCACGCCCTGTGCGACTCCAACCCGGCCACCTTGGAGACGGCCCGCCAGCAGACCGGGGCTCCGGTCGCCTCGACGAAGTGGGAAGAGGTCGTCACCCGCGACGACGTCGATGCCGTCATCATCGCGACCCCGAACTTCCTCCACCCGGACATCGCCATCGCCGCGGCGCGCGCCGGCAAGCACATCCTCTGCGAGAAACCGATCGCCCTGGATGCCCCGACGGCCCACCGCATGGCCGAGGAAGCCGACCGGGCGGGCGTCCGGCACATGACGGCCTTCACCTACCAGTTCGTGCCCGCGATGCGTTATCTGCGGTATCTGGTCGCGCAGGGCGAGATGGGCACGCCTTATCATTTCCGTTCGTGCCGGTTGCAGGACTGGGGCACGCGCAACCTCGGTTGGCGCCAGGTCAAGAAGCTCGCCGGCACCGGTGAGATCGGCGACATGCTCAGCCATCGGATCGACTTCGCGCTCCAGCTCGTCGGCCCGATGAAGCGGCTGGTCGCGAACCTGATGAACCTCACGCCCGTCCGCGGCGGCGCACCGAACGACACCGACGACTGGGTGGCCATCCTCGCGGAGTTCCGCAACGGCGCGAGCGGCGTGCTGGAGAGCTCGAAGCTCGCGAGCGGCCGCAACGAGTCGTGGCGCAGCCTGGATTACGTGGAGATCAACGGCAGCGAGGGCACGTACGAGTTCACCACCAGCAAGTGGAACGAGCTCCAGTGCGGCAAGGCGGGAGGTCCCGGGCTGAAGACGCGCGTCATCCCGCCCGAATTCCATGTCTGGCCCGGTTCACCGCGCGATCCCGGCGTCGGCGATCCCTTGGTCACTTTCCGCTACGACCAGGCCATCGAGTTCGTGAACGCGATCCGCGAGCAACGGTCCTGCTCCGTGACCTTCCACGACGGCGCGCGCGCCCAAGCGGTGATGGATGCCGCCGTCCGGTCCGCTGAGACGCGGCAGTGGGTGGACCTGTGAGGCCACGCCTAAGCCGCCTGCCGTGCGCACCCAACGACGGGACGGCCTCCGCCGGCGTTGACGCGTCTCCGGGATCCCGGAGCAGCTCGGACGAGAGATGCTCGAAGCCATCGGCGAGGTACAGGTGACCGATGTCGTGCAGGGCGGTGCCGCGGAAGGTGACGCGCATGAGGAAACGGAGCCACCGACGTCGACGCCGGAGCTCTCACCCGGCTAGAACACCGACCGCGGGAAAAGGCAAGGCGGAAGGGCGACGAGTGAGCCAGTAGGTCAGTAGGTCAGGTCAGAGAAGACACCACCCCGCTGACTGGCTCACTTGCCCACTTGCCCACTTACCGAACCGCTTCGCTGCTCCAGCCGGCCGAGGATGCGGGAGAGCAGATGCAGCACCGCCCACAAGAAGACGAAGTGCAGGCAACAACCGATTGATACCCCGGCCAGCATGGTCCAATCCGGGTGGTCCGGCCACGCCAGCACCGCCAAAACCAGCATGATGCCCCCAAACGCGCCGGCCAGGACGGCGAGGACCGTGAACACCTTCGCCACCGGATGCTCCTCCGCGACCCCCGGCAACCGCGAGGCGGTCGACGACGATGCAGCAATTATTTCCCGCGCTGCCTGTGCGCTTTGGTCGGCCAAAGTCAAATTGACGCCGCCCACCGCGCTTGAAATGCAGACCCCATTGACCAAGATAGAAACCCGACCACAAGCCGGACATGCCACCGTCGTGCCGTTCGCATACGTCTCCGCTTCCCATGTAGCGTCACAATCAGAGCAGGTTAAATCCATCCCGGACGCTACGTACGCCGCGCCGCCAGTGGTGACGCAGAGTTACACTCTGTATCGCGGATTTGCAATCCGCAGACCGTGGGGAAAAGCGGCAGAGGACTGCCGCACTCCAAGACGCTGCCGCGACTCCCGGACGCCCGCCCAACGCCGCAAGGTTTTGGAGTGCGGCAGTCCTCTGCCGCTTTCGGGGCGCCCCGTCCTCACCCACTGGCTCACTGGCCCACTGGCTCACTCATTCGTCCCGTATTCCCCGCCCGCGCGGCCACCGCTCTGTGGGGTCCTCGCGGTCACCTTCTTAGCTTCGAGCACGATGCGGGCAAGCCGGTGATCCGCGACTTCAGCGTCGTCGTGCCCGGCGGATCGGTCGTCGCCCTGGTCGGCCGCAGCGGCGCGGGCAAGACCACGGTGACGGACCTGGTCGCGCGCTTCCACGACCCCACGTCGGGCCGGATCCTGCTCAACGGCGCCGACATCCGCGGCTTCCGCCTCCGCACCTACCGCGACCTGCTCGCCATCGTGCAGCAGGACGTCTTCCTCTTCGACGGCTCGGTCCGCGACAACATCGCCTACGGCCGGCAGGACGCGACGGATGCCGAGGTCGAGGACGCCGCCCGGCGTGCCAACGCCCACGAGTTCATCGTGAAGCTGCCGGGAAGCTATGGCACGACCATCGGTGAACGCGGGGTGAAGCTCTCCGGCGGCCAGCAGCAACGCCTGGCCATCGCGCGGGCCTTCCTCGCGGCGCCGCAGATCCTCATCCTCGACGAGGCCACCAGCAACCTGGACACCGAGAGCGAGCAGCTCATCCAGGCCTCGATGGCCGCGCTGCTCGCCGGCCAGACGACCTTCGTCATCGCGCATCGGCTCTCCACCATCCGGCGGGCCGACCTGATCCTGCTGATGGACGACGGTCGGGTCGTCGAACGCGGCACGCACGAGCAATTGATGGACGCCCGCGGCCTCTACCACGACATGGTCCTGCGCCAAGCGGCGACGTCGGCCCAGGACCAGTGGGGTGGATGAGCCCGACCGAGGACGGCCGTTCCGTCCGGTGAAATCCCGTGACCGACCGGCCCTCGGTCCGGCCCCAGGCCGAGATCGTGTCCTGAGAAAGCGCCCATCGTGCGCTTGGCTTCGCCATCTGCGCAGGAAGGGATCGCTGCCGGCACGGCTCCAGGAAGCGTCGTCGATGTCCATCTTGGGCTCGACGCGGGGTCGGCGTCTCTCCGGGGAGGGGATGGACGTTATCCAGATCGAACCCAACCATTCAGCCACCGGGCTTGCCCGGGGGGCGCGGCCGATGGTCCTCTCGCCAGGTCGCCATGAGAACCGAAACCCTCCCGATGTGCCTCCGCTTCGTCTTCGGTCTGTCGCTGGTGCTGGGGCCGTCGGTCGAGGCAGCGGAACCCGCGGGCGCGCGCGGCGGTCAGAGGGTCCGCGATGATGTGTTCCTCCAGGAGGTCGGTCGCCAGGTCGTCACGGCCGAGCCTCTCACCGCGGTGGCGCTGCATGGCAGCGAGGTCTTCATCGGCTCGGGCAAGGGTGTGATGCGGCTCGTCGGTGGAACGCTGGTCGAGGACGCCGCGATGCGAGCGCCGGTCCGGAGGCTCGTCTCCGCCGGAGGAGATCTATGGGCGGTCACGGCGCTCGGCTTGCGCCGGCTCGATACCACCGGATGGAAGGCCGTCGGCGACGAGGCCGTGTCCGACGTGTGCGAGCACCGCGGCGCGATCGTCGCCGCGGCCGGCAGGAAGCTCCGCCGTGTGCGCGGCGACGTGCTGGAACCGCTCGGCGACGCGGAGGCCAAGTTCGACATCACCCGGCTCGTCCCGCACCAAGGCTCGCTCTACCTGCATGGGGCAGGCCGGCTCACGACGTACGCCTTCGGCACGTTCGGCGGGAAAGATGCGTACGATTTCCCGGCGGACCAGACCTGGGACTGGGGTGCGCTGCCGTCGCCGGTGACGCGCGACGCGCTGGGCCTGGGCGGGGCGATCTACATCGCCACGGACCGCGGGCTCGGGGTGCTGCGCGGGATGTCGCTCATGGCTTCGCGGGGCGAGGACGGTTTGCCGTTCGAGGACACGACCTGCCTGGCCGCCGGTTTCGACGGTGATCTTTGGATCGGCACGAGCCGCGGCGCGATCCGCAAGACGGGGGGCGAGTTCCGTTGCTTCGCCGGCCGGCGCTGGTTGCCGGACGAACGCGTGCAGGCGATGGCCGTCGGACCGCGCACGGCCTACATCGCGACCGACCGCGGGCTCGGCATCATCGACCACGAGCCGTTCACGCTCGCGAAGAAGGCCGTTTATTACGAACAACACCTCGAGGCGTGGGGACAGAAACGCCTCGGCCTCGTGCACAAGCTCGAATGGGACGCCGGCCTGAAAGAGTTCGTGCGCGAGGCAGGCGACAACGACGGCGGTTACACGGGCTACTATCTCGCCGCCCAATCGTACCGGTACGCTGTCACCAAGGACCCGGCCGCCCGACGCGAGGCGACCAACACGTTCCACGCCTTGCGATGGCTGGAGCGGATGACCGGCATCCCCGGCTTCCCGGCGCGGTCGGTGTGGGCCAAGGGCGAGCGCGGGCACAAATCCAGCGGCGGATCGGGCGGCTATCCGGCCGAATGGCACGACACCGCCGACGGCAAGTTCGAGTGGAAGGGCGATACCTCCAGCGATGAGCTGTGCTCGCACTTCTACGCGTTCGACGTGTTCCTTCAGCTGGCTGCCCAAGGCGAGGAGGTCGCGCAGGCGAAGGCGCACCTCGCCCGGATCGCGACCCACCTGATCGACCACCGGTGGCAGCTCGTGGACACCGACGGCAAGCCGACGCGCTGGGGCCGTTGGGACCCGGATTACTTCCTCACCGACGAAGGCCGTTTCGACCGCGGGCTGCAGGCGGTCGAGCTGCTGTCGTTCATCAAGACAGCCGAGGTGCTGACCGGCGAAGCAAAGTTCAGCGAGGCCTACCAACAGCTCGTGAAGCTCGGGTATCCGGCCTACACCCTGCGCGCCCGGACGACCTTCCCGCCGGACAGCATCCTGCATTTCTTGGACGAGCTCGGCCTCTGGGGCTGGTGGAATCTCATCCGCCACGAGCAGGACCCGGAGTTGCGCGCGTTCTACCGCCGAGGTTACGAACGAAGCCGGGAAGTCGTGCGCGTCGAGCACAACCCTTGGTTCGAGTTCCTCCACGGCGCGCTGACCGGCGAGGGTTGCGAGACCGGACCCGCGGTGGCCCATCTCCGCGGATGGCCGCTCGACCTGCGCATCTGGTCCTACCAGAACTCGCATCGCTCCGATCTTCGCACGCCGTCCGGATACGTCGCGCCCAAGGGCGGCACCAAGGCCTTCTCGCCGAGCGAGACCGAGCCGCTGCGCTGGGACCACTGGACGATGCAGGCCGACGGCGGCTCGGGCGGCAACGATGTGGTGGAGCCGGCGAGCTGGCTGCTGGCCTATTGGCTGGGCCGCCACGAAGGCTTCCTCTCCGCGCCGGACACGAGTGATCCCGGGCTGATCACCGTCCGTCCCGATGAGATCCCGAAGGGCGGCGCCCGGCCCTACGACGGCCCGCCGCGCCCCGTGGTCCCCTGAGGGGTGGGGCCACCGTCCGGCAAAGCGTTCAGGATCCCGGATGCGCGGGGTCGTGGTCGTGGCCGACGGTGCCGCCGAACTCGGAGACGCGGGTGCGCTTGCGGTCGCGGCAGGATTCCACCGCCTTGCGCAACTGGTCGCGCAACGATGGGTCCGCCGGGATGCAGGGCAACAACACGACCGGGGTGGTGACGTCGTCGGTGTCCAACTGAAGATCCCCCCGGCCGCACACGCCGAGGATGAACGGTTGGAGGAACGTCATGTCGCGGACGCGGTAGAGCTCCAGTTCGTCGGTGCGCTTGGTGAAGATCCCTTGGGTCACCCGGACCCGTTCGGTGGTGATCTCGATGCGATGGCTGCTGCGATGCCACCAGCGCCAGAGCGCCCACGGGATCGGGAGCACCAGCAGGCAGCTGAGGTTCAGCCAGAAGTCTTGGGCGGCCGACGGGCTGCCTTTCCAGAGGATCTGTTCCGGGGTATCGCTCATCGCCCTGCAGTCTTGCGCGCGACGGTGCGTGCGCCAGCAAGAAGTTGGTGCCGCGGACCAGCCGGCCCGGTGCCCGTCGCTCAGACCTCCTCGAGCGCCATCGTGGCGTCGCCGAACTTCGGCAGGCGCACGTCCATCTTGTCCATCATCGACAGGTACAGCCGGCACATCTGGCGATCCGGCTTGCCGGTGTTGTCCAGCACGCGACCGCCGCGGATGCGGCCGCCGCCGCCGCCGAGGAGGACCACCGGGAGGTTGGTGGCGTCGTGGTTCCCGTTCAGCATGGACGAGCAATACATCAGCATCGTGTTGTCGAGCAGCGTGCGCGGACCTTCCTGGATGCCGTCGAGCTTGCGCGCGATGTAGGCGACCTGCTCGAGGAAGAACTGGTTCACCTTCAGCCAATCCGCCGTGTCGCTGTGCGAGAGGAGATGGTGGATCATGTAGTCCACGCCGAGGTTGGGGAACCGGAGCGAGCTGTGGTCGTTGTTCAGCTTGAGGGTGGTGATGCGGGTGGTGTCGGTGCGGAAACCGAGCACGAGGATGTCGCACATCAGGCGCATGTGCTCGGCGATGTCCTGCGGGATGCCGTCGGCCGGGCGGGGCATGTCCGGCGCGGTCGAAGCGGGCCGCCAGCCTTGGAGTTCGCCCTTCTTGCCGGCGTTCTCGATGCGCTGCTCCACGTCGCGGACGGAATCGAGATATTCGTCGAGCTTGTGCTGGTCGCCGCGGCTGATGTTCCGGCGGAGATCCGCGGCATCCGCGAGCACGGCGTCGAGCACGCTCTTGTCGCCCTTGTCCGCGCCGTCCTTGAACAACCGGTCGAACGCCAGCGCGGGATAGATCTCCAGCGGCGTCGGCGTGGTCGGCGAGCTCCACGAGATGTGGGAGCTGTAGAGCATCGAGTAGTTCTTGTGGACCGAGGGGTTCGATTTCTCGCAGCCGAGCACGAGGCTGGGGACCTTGGTCGAGCGGCCGTAGCGCTGGGCCAGGAGCTGGTCGATGCTGGTGCCGGAGCGGATCTCGCCACCGGAGGCGAGCGGCGCGCCGGAGAGGAGGTTGCCGGTCTGCGAGCTGTGGATGTTGCCCTTGAGGGCCTCCTCGTTGTGGAGGCCGCGGATGAAGAGCATCTTCTCGCGGAAGTCCGACAACGGCGCGAGCACCTTGCCGAGCTCCATCTGCTTGCCCTCGCCCTTGGCCCACCATTCCTTGGAGTGGAAGCCGTTCCCGGAGAAGAGCACGGCGAGCCGGACCGGTGCCTCGCTGGCGGGCCGGACACCCGACGGAGGTGCGTCGCCCCAGACGGTCATGGATTCCATCCACGGCAGCGCCATGCTGACGCCGACCCCGCGGAGGAACGTGCGGCGGGAGAAGTGGTGTGTGGGCATAGGCGTGCGTCGGTCGTCGGACGGTGAGGTCCTGATTTTTTGGAGGCGTCTCGGGAAAGTGTGTCCCAAACGTTGTCGGCCGACAACGGTCCATCATCGGAAGGATGGGTGAAAAGTAGGTGGACCCACCTTGCCGGTTTGCGCTCCGGGAATGGTTCCACGTGGCGAGCTGATACCATGGGTGTCCGGATCCGCCGAAGACGCGCCGGATCGGATCGCGCTCGTCTCCAACTCGCGGCTTGCCGCAGCATCGGGTAGAGCGGCTAAATGGACCGGTCCCCGCGCTCGCCAGTGCGCTCGCGCCGTCACGCATCCAGAACACGCATCACGCCATGAAACTCCGTCTCCTCACCGCAGCGCTCGTCGCCGTCGGATCGATCTCCGCCGAAGCCGCGCCCAAGAAGGTCCTCGTCGTCACCGCCACCAAGGGCTTCCGCCACAGCTCCATCGCCACCGCTGAGAACGTCATCGCGACGCTCGGAGAGACCAGCGGCGCGTTCACGGTCGTGGACTACGTGCGGGGCGGCGGCGATGCCAAGAAGGGCCAGGACGATTCCGACGTGATGGAGAAGATGACCCTCGCCAAGCTGGCGCAGGTGGACGCCGTCATCTTCGCCAACACGACCGGCAACCTCGCGATCCCCGACAAGGACGGCTTCATCAAGTGGGTCGAGAACGGCCACGCCTTGATCGGCATGCACTCGTGCAGCGACACCTTCAACGGGGCCGCCCGCTACCAACCTTTCATCGACCTGCTCGGCGCCGAGTTCAAGACCCATGGCGCCCAGGTGCAGGTGGACGCCTACAACCAGGACCCGAGCCATCCGGCCACCAAACATCTCGGGCCCGTCTACACCATCTTCGACGAGATCTACGAGTTCACCGACGCCAGCTGGCACCGCGACCGCGTCCACGGGCTGCTCACGCTCGACAAGCATCCGCAGACGCTCGCCCCCGGGGATCACCCAATCGCCTGGTCCAAGGATGTCGGCCACGGCGGCAAGGTCTTCTACACCTCGCTTGGCCACCGCGAGGACGTCTGGACCAGCGCGCTCTACCAGCAGCACATCTTGGGCGGCATCAAGTGGGCGCTCGGCCTGGAGAAGGGCTCGGGCAAGCCGACCGACACCGCGAACAAGATCTCCGACGCGGAGAAGAAGGACGGCTTCAAGCTGCTCTTCGACGGCAAGACGATGACCGGCTGGAAGTACCGCCGCGCCGAAGGGCCCAAGTCGTGGAGCGTCCAGAACGGCATGCTGGTGAACACGCTCGGCAAGGGTGAGCACGGCACCGACATCCACACCGAGGAAAAGTACAAGGACTTCGTCGTGCGCTTCGAGTACCAGGTGCCGCCCGGGTCCAATTCCGGCTTCTATCTCCGCGGCCGCTACGAGCTGCAGATCTTCGACAACGCCAACAAGGACGGCCATGCCAAGGGCCTGAACGGCGACCTGTACAACGTCGCATCCTGCGCCGTCCCGGCGGCCCGCAAGGCCGGCCAATGGCAGCAGGGCGAGGCGCGCATGGTGGGCGACAAGGTCACCTACATCCTCAACGGCGTGAAGGTCCACGACAACGTGCAGGTCGCCCGCGGCACCGGCGGCCACCTCGACGACGACAACGACAAGCCGGGCCCGGTCCTGCTCCAGGGCGACCACGGTGCGGCCGGCTTCCGCAACATCCGCATCAAGCGGTTGGATTGATCCCGCGGTTCTGCATTTCCCAGCACGCCCGGCCTCGGCCGGGCGTGCCTGTTTTCCGCCGCCCTGGCTTCCGGTGCGGTTCTTGGAACCTGATCAAATAATCCCTGCCCGGCCCCGTCCGACCGCAACGATCTGTCCGATGCCCACCCTGGAACGCACCATCGAAGTCCGCTGGCGGCACCAAGTGCATTTCACGCACGACGTGTTCTCGCTGGAAAACGCGCTGCTCGCCGACGTGCTCGTCGACGGGCGGCCGGTGCCGTTCGGACGCCGGGCCAAGGCGTTGGTCGTCGTCGACGAGGCGCTTGCGCAGGCGGCGCCCGGGCTGGTCGCGCGGATCGAGGCGTGGTTCGCGGCCCGCGCCGGTTCCACCCTGCTCGTCTGCCCGCCGGTGCTCATCATCGGCGGCGAGCCGGTGAAGAACGCCTACTTCCGCGTCTCCGAGATCCACGCGCTCATCGAGCGGTTCCACATCGACCGGCACGACTACGTGCTCGCCATCGGCGGCGGCGCGCTGCTCGACATGGTGGGCCTCGCCGCGGCGACCGCGCACCGTGGCGTCCGGCTGGTCCGGCTCCCCACCACGACCTTGGCGCAGGACGATTCAGGCGTGGGCGTGAAGAACGGCATCAACGCCTTCGGGAAGAAAAACTTCGTCGGCACCTTCACGCCGCCGTTCGCGGTGATCAACGACTTCAAGCTGCTGGAGACGCTCCCGCCGCGCGACAAGCGCGCCGGCTACGTCGAGGCCGTGAAGGTCGCCTGCATCCGCGACGCCGCGTTCTTCGCCCGTATGGAGCAGGACGCCGCCGCGCTCGCCGCGTTCGAGCCCGCGGCGATGCAGCACCTCATCTTCCGCAGCGCCGAGCTGCACCTCGACCACATCGCGGGCAACGGCGATCCGTTCGAGATGGGCAGCGCGCGTCCGCTCGATTTCGGCCATTGGGCCGCGCACAAGCTGGAGCAGCTTTCCGAATACCGGCTTCGTCACGGCGAGGCGGTGGCCGTCGGGGTCGCGCTCGATGTCGTCTACGCGCGCTCCCGCGGGTTGCTCGGCGCGACCGACGCGGAGCGCGTGCTGGCGCTGCTGGAGCGGCTCGGCTTCGACCTCTTCGCCGGCGAGCTCCTGCACGAGGACGAGACCGGCCGACTGCTGGTCGTCGCCGGGCTGGAGGAGTTCCGCGAGCATCTCGGAGGCGAGCTCACCATCACGCTCCTCCGCGCCATCGGCCAGGGCTTCGAGGTCCACGAGATGTCGCAGCCGCTGGTCGTCGACGCCATCGACGAGCTGCAGCGGCGTCATCTCGCGCGCAGCGGTTCGTTGCTCCGTTTGATGGCGTGAGGTGCGGCCCGGCTCCGCGCCGTCGCATCGTCAGACGGTCGCGCCAGGTTGCCCGAGCAATGCCTTCGCCGCCGAGGCGACAGCCGAACGCTGGGTCTCGTCGAGCGGGCTGAGCAGCGGAAGGATCGTGCCGGTGTCCGCGACCCCGGCGAGCCGGACGGCCTCGTGCAGCACGCGCACGGGGTTGATCGTGTTCCGCAGGTCTTCCAGCGGTCTGAAGATCCCGCGGATCCGCTCCGCCTCCGCCCAGTCCCCGGTGCGCATGGCCAGCAGCATCTTCTGCGACAACGCCGGCGCGACGCACACGCAACCGCTGGTGAAGCCCGTGAGGCCGAAGCCGCGCACATGGGCGACGGCAGGTTGCTCGCCGATACCGCTCACGATGAGCGACGGTGGCACGAGGCCGACCAGGTCCTTGAGGAAGGGGTCCTCCGCCGGATCGGGGCGGACGATGGCGTACTTGATCCACGAGACCACGCCGTCGGCGACCAGCCGCGCGACCTCCTTCGGCGTCACGTAGCCCTCCTGCTTCACGTAGACGACGATCGGCTTGCCGAGCTTCTCCGCGAAGCGCCGCAGCCCGGTCTCGACTCCCGCGAAGGTGTTCAGGCCTTGGTGCGGCAGGACCATCACCGTCGGGAAAGCGAAGTCCCGCAGCACCTCGGCCTGGTCCATCATCACGCCGTAGGACGGGCCCGCGGACGGCACGACCAAGGTGTCCTTCGCGGCCGCTCCGGCGAGCATCGTCAGCATGCCGGCGTATTCACGGGGACGGATGTGGTAGAGGATCGCGTTGCCGCCGTAGAGCAGCGTGTCGACGCCGCCGGCCTCGATGTGGCGGATGATCTTGGCGTTCTCGGTGGCGGAGATGCGCCCATCGGCATCGCGGGCGAGCGGCGGCACGGCGACGACGGAAGCGGCGAGACGGGCGGTGGTGACGGGGCGTGTGTCCATAGGTTCAGAAGATGTCGGGCTCGGGCGTCGGCGGACCGTGGTGAAGGAAGCGGAAGTCGCAGCCTTCGTGGGCCTGGGTGACCTCTTCGCTGAAGAGCTTGCCGTAGCCCCGGGCGAAGCGCGGTGCGGGCGCTTTCCACGCGGCGCGACGGCGTGCGATCTCCTCGTCGGAGACGTGCCAGTGGAGGCGGCGTCCGGCGACGTCGAGCTCGATCAGGTCGCCGTCCTGGACCCACGCGAGCGGTCCACCGGCGGCCGATTCCGGAGCGATGTGCAGCACGCAGGCGCCGTAGCTCGTGCCGCTCATCCGCGCGTCGGAGAGACGGACCATGTCGCGCACGCCGGCCTTCAGCAGCTTCTTCGGGATGGGCAACATGCCCCACTCAGGCATCCCTGGCGCGCCGACCGGACCGGCGTTCTGCAGGACGATCACGGTATCCGCCGTGACCGGAAGGTCGTCGTGGTCGATGCGCGCCTTGAGGTCGGGATAGTCGCGGAAGACGAGCGCGGGGCCGGTGTGCTGGCGCAGCCGGGGTTCGGCCGCGAGGTGCTTGATCACGCAGCCGTCGGGTGCGAGGTTGCCCCGCAGGACCGCCATGCCGCCTTCGGAGGCCAACGCGCCGTCGCGCGGCCGGATCACCTGGTCGTCGAGCACCTCCGCTCCGTCGATGGCCTCGCCCAAGGTCTTGCCGACGACGTTGAGGCAACCGAGGTCGAGCAGGTCGCGGATGCGGCCGAGCAGCGCCGGCACGCCGCCGGCGTCGTGGAAGTCCTCCATGAGGAACCTTCCGGTCGGCCGCATGTCCGCCAGCAGCGGCGTGCGCCGCGAGACGCGGTCGAAATCGTCGAGCGTGAGCTTCGTCCCGGCGCGTCCGGCGAGGGCGATGAGATGGACGATGGCGTTGGTCGAGCCGCCGATGGCCATCAGCGTGGTGACCGCGTTCTCGAAGGCGGCGCGGGTGGCGATCTGCGACGGGCGCACGTCCTGCCAGACCATCTCGACGGCGCGCCGTCCGCAGGCGACGGCGAGGCGCGAGTGCGCCGATTGGACCGCCGGGATGGACGCCGCCCCGGGGAAGATGAAGCCCAGCGCCTCGACCACGCAGGCCATCGTGGCCGCGGTGCCCATCGTCATGCACACGCCGGGCGAGCGGGCGATGCCGTCCTCGATCTCGCGCCAGGCGTCGCAGCCGATCTTCCCGGCGCAGCGCTCGGCCCAGAACTTCCACGCATCGCTGCCGCTGCCGAGCGTCTCGTTGCGCCAACGTCCCTTGAGCATCGGGCCCGCGGGCAGGAAGACGCAGGGCAGGTCCATCGTCAGCGCGCCCATGAGCAGCGCCGGGACGGTCTTGTCGCAACCGCCCATCAGCACCGCGCCGTCGATCGGATGGCAGCGCAACGTCTCCTCGACCTCCATCGCGGTGAGGTTCCGGTAGAGCATCGACGTCGGCTTCATGAACTGCTCGCTCAGCGACATCACGGGCAGCTCGACCGGGAACCCTCCCGCCTGCCAGACGCCGCGCTTCACCTGCTCGGCGCGCTCGCGCAGATGCGAGTGGCAGGTGTTGAGGTCGCTCCAGGTGTTGAGCAGGGCGATGACCGGCTTGCCTGCGAAATCCTCGGTGTCGAAGCCCATGCCTTTCGTGCGCGAGCGGTGGCCGAAGGACCGGAGGTCGTCAGGACCGAACCAGCGATGGCTGCGGAGCTCCTCGGGACGTTTGCGCGCGACGGATGACATGGAGTGGTGGGAGCACGCTAGGTTCGGAGCCCAAAGTTCAAAGCTCAAAGCTCAAGAGAACGGATGGCCGGCACATCCCGTGGCCGCGCCTGCCGCTCTTTCGGCAACGTGCTGCCGGCATCTTGCCGGCAGGGGCGACGTAGCGAAGCCGAGCACGGGCACGAACGCTTTCGGGTCATCGGTGGCCCTGCCGGCGGGACGCCGGCAGCACACTAAAAACTGCCGCGCAGGTGGCTCGCTCGACCGATGGCCGGGAACGCGGCGCGGGTCGCGCTCCGAAGCATCGGATTCTGCGCTTTCGGCTTTGAGCTTCGCCGTCCGCTCCGCTGTCATCGGCCGATGGACCCCCTGCTCATCGTGCTCACCGGCACGGCCGTGATGGTGACGTGCCTGATGGCATTCCGGCTGCATGCGTTTCTCTCGCTTGTGGCCGGGGCCTTGGTCGTCTGCTTGCTCACGCCCGCGCCGGCGCGGCAATGGCAGGCGCTCCGGGCCGGCGCCGTCCAAGTCGCGCGCACGGATGTCGCCAGCGGCGAGGTCACCTTCCCGCCCCGATCCAAACCGCCGGCGGAAGGACGCGTGCGTTTGTTCACGCAGCGAGCGGACGGACCGGCCCCGTTGGCGACGGCCTTGCTGCTGCGGCAACAGGACGGCGACCGCGCTGTCTGGCGGTTGAGCGACACGGGTCTGTCGCAGCTTCCCGCGGACGACCTGTGGCTCGCTCCCGTGGCCGCTTGGGAGGCCGCGGTGGCCCAGAGCCGGCGGCATCCGCTGGAGGTGGTCGCGGACGGCTTCGGCGACACCTGCCGAGGGATCGGGTTGCTCATCGTGCTGGCGTCGGTCATCGGCCAATGCCTGACCGAGAGCGGCGCGGCGGACCGCATCGTGCGCTGGATCCAAGCCGGTTTGGGTGAGCCGCGCGCCTCGCAAGGGTTCGCGTTGAGCGGTTTCCTGCTCGGTATCCCGGTGTTCTTCGACACGGTGTTCTACCTGCTCATGCCGCTGGGCCGCGGGTTGGCCGCGCGCACGGGCCGGGATTTCCTGCTCTACACGCTCAGCATCGTGGCCGGCGCGACGATGGCGCACTCGCTGGTGCCGCCGACACCGGGACCGCTCTTCGCCGCGCAAGCGTTCGGCGTGTCCGTCGGCACGATGATGGCGGGCGGATTGGTGGTGGGCGGATTGCCCGTGCTCGTGGGCTTGGCCTATGCGCGGTGGGCGAACCGCCGCTGGCCCATCCCGCTCCGGCCGGTGGGCGACGAGGGTGGAAGCGATGCGCCTGCGCCGGTCGTCCGCTCGCCGGACACGCTTCCCTCGCTGGGTCTGTCCGTCCTGCCGATCCTCCTGCCGGTCTCGTTGATCGCGGCGAGCGAATCCCTGAAGGCGTTCGCGCCCGCGACGGCGGCGACCGCGTGGGCCGGAACCATCCACTTCCTCGGCCAGACCCAGATGTCGCTGCTGCTCGGGACGGTCATCGCGGTCTTGGTGCTGGTCCGCCAGAACGGCTGGCGTTGGCGCATCCTCAAGGACGCGTTGGCCCCGGCGGTCGCCAGCGGCGGTGTGATCCTGCTCATCACCGCGGCGGGCGGCGCGTTCGGGGCGGCGTTGCGCCAGACGGACGTCGCGTCGCGCCTCGCGGCCTTCTCCGGGTCCGGGCATCTCGCGCTGCTGATCGCGGCCTTCGCGGTGACCGCGCTGGTGCGGATCGCGCAGGGCTCCGCCACCGTCGCGATGATCACCGCCGCGGGCGTGGTCGCGCCCCTCGCGGCGGCGGCCGCGCTGCCGTATCATCCGGTCTATCTCGCGCTCGCCGTCGGGTGCGGCTCGAAGCCGATCCCGTGGCTCAACGACAGCGGCTTCTGGATCATCAGCCGGATGAGTGGCATGACCGAGGCCGAGACGTTGAAGACCGCCTCGGTGATGATGAGCCTGATGGGCTGCGTAGGGTTCGCCCTGGTGCTGCTCGGCGCATGGCTGCTGCCGCTGACCCCGTAGCCGCCGAGGTGACGAGGCGGACGGCACTGCTGTTGCCATTGGTTCCGTAGCCGCCGAGGTGACGAGGCGGATCGCCACGGACAAACCCAAGCCTTCCGCCTCCTCACGTTGGAGGCCACAAGACGGCATGCCCTTCGTCCCCAAACGCAATTTGCCGCGTCTGGAACGGCATCATCATCAAAGCCACGCCGTCATCTTCTGGACCCTTACGCTCGAAGAGCGGGCCCGCGGATGGTTGAAGCCGGGATTTCACCACGCCTTCCGCGAGCTGATGCTCCATGCCGCGGTCCGCTACGACGTCGGGTGTCCGACCTACTGCCTCATGCCCGACCACCTGCACCTTCTCTGGATGGGGATGCGGCGCGCGAGTGATCAGCTCAACGCGATGAAGTTTCTCCGCACAGAACTGGAACCCGCTCTGGGAGATGGTCGGGAATGGCAACATCAGGCGCATGACCACGTTCTGCGCGAGGAGGAACGGAAGCGGAACGTTTTTGCCCGGACCTGCTCCTACATCTTGGCCAACCCCGTCCGTGCGGACCTGATCGAAGAACGGGGCCGCTGGGCCTTTGACGGTTGCGTGGTGCCGGGTCATCCCCGGATGCATCCGCTGGACCAGGGATTCTGGCCGCTCTTTTGGAGGCTCTACATCAAGCACCGTGAAGCCGGGCCTCTGCCTTCTGGCCCGACTCCGCTTTCCGCCTCGTGACCTCGGCGGCTACGTCCGCATGGTAGCCGTTGAAGTGGGCGATGCGGAGAAAAGAGGCATCGACATGCCGCCCGAGTTGGTCGGAAATTCCACCCAGAACCTCTTCGACAATTCCTCCAGCGCTTCCAAGCTGCATACGGCCGACCAATTCACCGACCTGCTCAAGCAGGTCTCTTTTTTGGGATCTTTGAAGGGATCTTTGAAGGTCACGCGCTCCGAGACC
>Ga0209443_1001020_pt1 | contig 18198 bp, 16 predicted proteins | sample LauGreBMM110DCMD_2_FD_187571 | JGI IMG/M metagenome (GOLD analysis project Ga0209443, IMG submission 187571) | Freshwater lake microbial communities from Lake Michigan, USA - Su13.BD.MM110.DCMD (SPAdes) (version 2) | ecosystem: Environmental > Aquatic > Freshwater > Lake | place: Lake Michigan... | reverse complement strand
GTTGGTAAAAATAAATGAAATATTACGTCAATATCGCGACGTTTTTCATTTAAGCGACGATTTTTTGATTCGACTAGAGGATTTATATTCCAAGAAAACCCAAGACGACGAATGTATTATTCTGAATCCCTTTTTGGACGATTTATTTGACGATAATTTGTATCGTCTAGCGGAAGGAGGAAAAACGTATTTAGTTCCGTTATGGCATCATGAGTTGGTATATGATAAATCCGGAGGCGGCGATTTATACGTGCATTGTAATCCGATGTTACCAGATAACGTCGAAATCGACGAAAACAATAACGTTCACGTGCGGATTACAAGTAATGTAGAAGAGCTTTGGAAAAAAGACGAAATAGAGATTTATTTGGGGAATCGCCGATTTTCGGTTGCTAGGAAACAATTAAAAATGACGTCGTCGCAAGTGGTTGTGTTAGCGAACGTCGGAATATCGAAGATCAATACAGAGGACGTCTATAATGTGGCGAAGCGTGCGGACGTATACGTTCATTTGGAAATTGTATGAATAATAATCTCATAATATTACATAGGATTATGAGACTAACAAAACTATCAAAAAATATTGTTATTGTTATTGTTGTATGTGTAATTTTAGCAATAATAACATTGTTGTATTTTTATTTTATGTCTTTTAAAGAAGGATTAACAACTAAACAAAAACAAGAGAAAATGAAAAAAATGAAAAACGCGAAAATAAAGGGTGCACCTGAAATTTTTACAGAATGGTATATACTTCATGCGATTTCCGGAAACCTCAAAAAGTTTTCTAATACCACATTATATTATACACCATGGAATAAGTTAAAATGGCTTCTGGGAGGAAAAATAAAATATTACAAAACCAAAAATGTTTTTAAAATAAAAAAAATAGATAAAAAAACATTTAAAAAAAATTTTAAGAACTTTTCAATAGTGGGAAATTTGAATGAAATAAATTATTTGATAGATCATGTGAATAATAAATTAAATTTATCAGTCAAAAACGGTAAGATAAACGTTGCGCCTACTGATATTCCTCCTGATATTCCCTTGTACTTTACACGATGAACATTTAAGTTCGCACGCAAAGCGTGCGTCTTAATTGATTTATCGGCAACGTTGCCTTTGAACGCTATCCGCACTTTGTGCGGATTATAATGTTCAAAGGTGTAAATGAATATAAGTCAAAAGCCAATTACTCAGACGGCTCTTAATCATATAAAAAACTTTATTTTATACGATTACAGATTACAAACCCTAGTCTACTTTTATTTTTTTGTTTTTTGTTTTTTGTTTAAGCCACCACCTTCTTCTTCACAACCTTCTTCTTGGCAGGCTCGACACTTGCGGAAGCGAGAACAACGGGCTCCTCAGCAGCGGGAGCCTCAGCGACTGGAGCTGCCTTCTTGACAACCTTCTTTACCGGAGCTGGCGCAGGTGCAACTTCTTGCTCTTGCTCCTCGTCGGAATCCTCAGCGGCGGTGTCAATCGTCGGCTTGCTTGCCGCAACAACCTGCTCGGTCTCCTCGCCCTCCTCGAGATCCTCATCGGGAATCTTCTGGCTATCGATCGCATCGCGATCCTCGGATGAGAGCTGAATATGGCACTTACCGTAAACGCTGACAACCTCACGAGGCTTGACAACGCTCTGGACGAGCTTCCAGGTCAGACCCCAACCCTTGCCGCCGATCCAGATGCCGCCGCACTGGAGGACGCATGCGACCTGGCTGAGCTTGGGCACAAAGTCGACCGGAGTCAGGTTCTGGTTATCGCAAGGGAAGATGAGATTCTCCTTGGTGTCGTAAAGCTCGACGTTCCACTTACCATCGTAGAACGGGACCTTGGCGCGGATCGAAGGCGGCTTCGAAAGATCAATCTTCTTGGTGTCCTTGTTCTTGGAATACTTAAGGAAGGGGAAGAAGGTATGCTTGCAAACCTCGCGCGACATCTCCTCGCCCCACCAGAGCTCGGAATTCTTGACTGCCTCGTCGAGGATATAGTTCTCAAACTCCTTGAGTTGCTGAAGGAACTTGTCGGTGGAGGGCTTTCTGTATTCATCATTGGGGAAGTTAAGTGAGATGCTGAATTTCCCATCGGATTCTCCGTTGTCGCCGATGAAATCGGCAACACCCCATGTCATCATCATGGGGGTGGAGACGTGAAGGGAACGATTGGTCTGTTTGCTGACGATACTGATCGACTTGCCACCGCGCTCATTCACCTTGGGAGGCATGAACTTGGCGGCGGTCGGGGACCAGTCAGCGGAGGAAAGGACAACAGGCTTAGCGGCAGAGGACATTCTTCTAAAACTAGGGTTTCAGTTTGCTTATCTGAATGTCGTTATGTTCCGTTTCAATTTTATTTGGGTTGGTAATATTGTTAAAATCGCGAATTTTTAACTATAAATAGCCGATACGACGCGCGAATTTGAAGGGCGCGCTTTTCGAGTCTTTTCGTAATCGAATATTCCAAAACAACGTATTAGAAACCGATCTTCTCCGTCGTATCTTGGAAAAAAGGGGGATCGACCGTGGACAGCTCTACGATTATCTACCAAGATTATTTCACCCGGCTTCAAATTATGTGATAAACGCTCTTTATAATAAATATCAACGATTTGTTTAACTACGCCATCAGATTCTGGTGTAATTCCCGTCATCAAATCTTGGTCAAATGTAAGACAAGGGTCGTCGTCGGAGCCGTGAATGATCGGCATCGGTCCGCGAATATCACCTTCGATGAATTCATGACCGTTGAGTTTGAATGACATATCAACTCCCGTTTTCCAAAGAGGTTCTCGTAACATATTATGTCCAAGATTATCGATTATGTTTCGAACTGGTAAAATATGCGTCATTGCATTGAGGTCTCCGCGAATACACGCTAAACTTAATATATCAGGGCGTAATTTAGAGAAAGCCTGTTCCGTATGGATTTCTAATTCCACGTTACTCCCAATGCTTGTTTGATTCGACGCCATGGATTGAACCGGGACGACGTCTTGGAATAATCGACCATATCCCTCGGCTTCATATGCAATTAATTCGCTAATGGCAGAAACAAGAATGGCTTGTATCTTGGACAAATCAGTAGTTTCACCTACTTTTTGATTATTACCAAAAGGTGTAACAGGAGGATCAATAATAGGAATGGTTTTTATTAATAAAAATCCGGTCGTTGAACCTCGGATCGAAAAATCCAAGAGCGCGTTCAGGATTCGTTGAGGAATATATTCACAATACGCTTTCGCAAGTAAACAGAACCACGACGGATCAACTGACGGGCTTATTTTGATATTCGACGCCAATATTTCCAAGATTTCTATTTCATCTTGCGTTAATTCGATGATGTGTTCCATTGTAATAATAAAATACTTTATTTACTCCAAAACAGCGTATTCGCACGGTTTATCACCATAGTGATGAAAATAAATCATATGTATTTTCGGATTATCTTTCAAATAGGCATACCAAACTTCGTAGTATCCATCGTGCCAATCGCCTTCTACTGTCTTATCTATGCGTTCGATTTCATAAATATCGGATTCTGGTAAATTGTTTACTATTCTGCGAATTTTATCTCCAACCTTGAATACGCACATGGTGTTATAATGATATTAAAAAAATACATATAAATAATTTTATGCATATAATATAAATATGTTCTCCAAGCCTATTCGAATATTTGAACACGATGCCATGGAAAATAGAGTGGTAAATAACCCTACTTCCGAGCAAACAGAGTCCGATCAATTATCGAGTAAACTTAGAGCTTATTATAAAGTGAATAAGCATCTTGATAAGTGCAAACAAGCGGATTTAAAAGAGGTTCTGCGAAATTACAAGTTAAACGTAAAATTTCGCCAAACTGACGATCGCATGGTTAGATGCTATCAAGTGAAAGACTTGCGTAAGATTAAATTATTATACGATTTCGCACTTTCAGGAAGCAAACAGGTATTAGCAGATAGAGTAGTAAAATTATACGTAATGGAGAATGCATGTGAAAAAATGCAAAAAGCATTCCGCGGCTATATCATTAGAGAATCATTTAGATTAAGAGGACCGGCTCTCAAAAATCGCAAAATATGTGTAAATGAGACGGATTTTTACACATTAGAACCCATCGTCAATATAAGTGCAAACGATTTTTTTAGTTATAAGGGCGACAAGGATTTCATATATGGATTTGATTTCGATTCTATGTCCACGTTATTTAAGAACAAACACCGCGCGGCGTCTATTGTGAATCCTTATAATCGCGAATCAATTGATTATATGAAAATTACAATAAATAAACTAGATCGATTAACGCGTTTAATTAATAAAACTAAAACCGCGCATTTGACGGTAAATAAACCTCAAGTAAGATCGCAGAGATTGACGTATAACATGACTGACCTTTCGGGTAATGCGATTGGGAATCAAACTACCACATTAGATAATATATACGACCCCGATGAAATGATGGAGAAAATGCGAACAATAAGAAATCAACCTACACAGAGAAGAATAGAAACGCTATTTATGGAGATCGATAATCTTGGAAACTACGCACAATCAACGTGGTTTTCACAGCTAAACCGCCGAGATTTGATTCGTTTTTTCAGAAGTTTATACGATATTTGGTATTATAGAGCGCAAATCCCGTTTGACGTTAAACGAAAAATATGTCCGCTTAGCGACCCGTTTATTACTATTTTAAATCAACCGGTGCGTTACAATGAAATAAGTGAAGATAATATAAAAGAATTATGTTTGATCGTTATGGAAGATATGGTTTATACTGGAGTAAATAACGAATTTAGAACTCTTGGAACATTCCACACGTTATGTGGTCTAACATTAGTATCAGAAGACGCTAGGAGAGCCATGCCGTGGTTATATGAATCAATTGTATATTAACATATTTGACATTCACGTTAAATATGTTTATTATCGTGCACGAATGGTGCAGCTATTTATTTAGGCATATTCCGAACCTCGCGTTTGTTATTGAAAATAATTATTAGTAGACATCGACGCGGAAACTACTCGATGTATCATGTCAACATTTAGCGATAAATATATTTATGCGTCAAACAATATAAAAAAAGGTCACTTTATACTGTATAGATCAGAAATGGTTCGTGCGTCTAAGACTGTTGTTGCTGCCACTACTGCTCCCGCTGCCGCTGCCCCTGCCAAGGAGGTTGCCCCCAAGAAGACCGCTGCCAAGAAGGCAGCAAAGGTTGCCGATGTTGTGACCGCCCCTGTTGTCACCACTTCCGCCACTGATGTTCCTTTGGTAAATGAGGCTGTTCCCGAGACGACTGAGCTTTCGATTGTTACCAAGATGAACGAGTTCAGTGCCAAGTTCCAGCAGGTGCTCAGCATTCTTTCCACCCTTAAGTCTGATTACAAGACTCTTGAGAAGTCTGTTGCCCGTGAGATCAAGACCGCACAGAAGTCTTCCCAGAAGAAGCGCTCTGGTAACCGCGCCCCCTCTGGTTTCGTGAAGCCCACTCGCATCAGCGACGAGCTCGCTTCGTTTCTCGGCAAGCCCGCTGGCACTGAGCTCGCTCGCACTGCCGTGAGCAAGGAGATCAACGCTTACATTCGCGCCAATAACCTCCAGGATAAGGACAATGGCAGAGTCATCAAGCCTGATGCTAAGCTTACCGCTCTTCTTAAGATTCAGGAGTCCGATGAGCTTACCTATTTTAACCTTCAGCGTTTCATGAAGCACCACTTCGTGAAGGCTGCCGTTGTCGCAACTGCTTAAATGCTTATACCGATAAATCATAAAAAATAAAAACATAGACACCAAAAACAATACCATAAAAAAAAATAAAAACAAGTAAAACATAAAGCCCCGTTTTATGTTTTATACAGAACGCGTTGTCCAATAATTTATATATTCCTTTTGTTCGTTTGGTGTATTATATTTGATAAATGCGCCATTTTTAGATAAATCGTCGATATAACTTTTTGGAACCTTGTATCTGGTCTTGAATTTCTCGTATAAATCAACATATGGTTTGTTCTTGGAAAGATTATCGCAGCATAAAGACAAAGATCGCCCAGTTATTCCAGATAAAATACCCTCCCATTTATCAATATTTTTAAATCTAAGTTTAATGAAAACTATATTTTGATATTTGCATAAGCCATAGCATTTGTTAAAATCAAAATTAATATTAGGCGATATTCCAAGATAGTCTATCATTTCATCGATTGGATGATAATCTTCATTGTTTTGCGTTGGATCTACATTATATATGTATTGATGGTTAAAATGAGTAATTAATTCATCTATAGTCTTGGATTTGTAATCGGGTATATCTATGGAAATATTCTGAAAAAAAGAAGACATCTTTCGTTCAATGGGTAATCTATATGAATCTATTATATAGATAGTTTTATGCAAGCCCATATTCCGTTTTATTAATTCATGAATTCCGCCGCAACTGATGTAATTTGCAATAAATTCTTCGTTGCTATGTGCATGTAGGCAGGGAATGCGTTTCTTTTGAAATGTATTGCGCAACGTAACACCCCCGCATTTTCCGCCGCAATAAATAAACGCATTTATATTACGCAATTGCGACTTTTTATAAAGCCGATTTTCGTAAAATCCATACAAATCGTAATTTAATTTCGCTTCATATTCGTCGGAAATATGACGCCTTATGTCGCTATTTATATCAAGATATTCGCGCCAATTAAAATCAAACGGTATATTTTTGTATAGAATAGCCGATTCTATAATTCGGATTTTTTGATCTACGTTATTCAATAATTTATTCAATTCTGATTGAATATTTTTGTAATTACTGTCAGTTGCGATTTCATTAATGGAATTGCACTTTGCATATCGTGATACTATTTCAGATAACATATATATTTATAGGGCAAATAAAAAATCAATAATTGTAGGTTTCATCATTTATGCAAATATAAATCCGTCAGTTGCCAATATGCTTTGTAACACCTTATTATTCATTGTGAACATTTTCACTTCTCGTGACGCTAAATCCGAGTCATTTTCGTCAATATTAAACATATTATCAACAATAATTAGATCATCATAATTTCTGATATACTTGGTGAATTTCAGAAGCCAATTGTAAAATGACTGCTGCCCGTCTGAAATACATTCTTTTTTATATTGATGAAACCATTTCATAGTTTCGTGTAATGACGTCGTTTGGTTAATATTATAATCAGTTCCTGAAATAACAGTGATTTGGCGAAATTCCGACATGGTCATATTCAATTCATTTAATATAATATCCAAATCATAGAGGATAACGTTATGTTTCAGTAAACTTGCATGTCGCAATACGCGCGGACATCCATATACAAACATGTCCATATCATCGCTCAAACATGCCCAAGCTAATCCCGTTTTTACCATATATACGCATAATTTATCGGCTTCTCCTTCGGCGTCGCAATATGACGCACCATAAGCGGACATCAAAGACTTTATTTTTAATATATCCGCTTCTTTGATTCGAATGAATTTCTTTTTAAGCGCATCCATTTCGAGTTCAATATCCATCTTTGATACATCGGTCGATTGTGTAATCGTTTGTTGGAGTTCTTTGTATTTTTTTTCCGCGTCTTTCTTCAATCGATTACGTTGAAGAATGAGTTCGCGTTTTTCGGGAGGAGATTTGCCATCAAATACGAATATTGGTGTTATGTCGTTTTGCTTGAAAATGGATATCAATAAATACATATTTTCAATTAAGGCGTCTTGAGCAATAAACTTATATATATAAATACTGGTGTCCACGACAATGGTTTTCCCTGATAACTCTCGTAAATTAATATGATGCGTTGCATTCTTACTACAGTTTTCTATGAATAGTCGGTTTAAGTTTTTGATTCCCATGTTATGCTTTTAATAAAGTCTAATAAATGAATTCAATTTTACACCTTTGCGCTATCCGAACACTGTCATTTTTAATGTGGTCATTATAAAATCGCGGTTATTATTGCGTCTGGTTGAAATCCATGTTTCCATAGCTTCAATCAATTCCAAATATTTCGGAGTTTTATATAATTCTCTTATTAATTGCGTAAAATCTACTATGTTTTTGGGAGTTTTTGCGAAATCCAGGCTTGATCCGTTATGATCAACGCACCATTCTATGAAATCATTTACATGAGCCATGAAAATAGACTTTATAATATAATACGATAGAACATAGGTATTTTCTTTATATCGTCGTGACCCAATGTCACGTTTATGTGAACTTGTCATATCGTCGTATTTTAACCCATAATGTTCCAAGATTTTCACGCTTTGAAATGCCGAAAAGACACCTTCGAATCCTAACATGGTTTTTATTTTCTTAACGACCGACTCAAAACGATCATCGGCGCGCGTCGTAGATAAAAATGCGGCGAATAACACGTTTATTATTTCTGCCCACATTTCGCAATAAGTTTCATATAATCGCACGTCTTTATTCACTGGAAAAATCTTGGAAACTATTACGTTCGATTCCCCTTCTCCCATACTAGAAAAATCCAGCCCAAGGTTATGAAACGTCTCGTGTATTAAAACTTTGAACCATTCTTCTTTGCGAAATAAAAATATTTCCGTAGAGGCAGCGCAGGTAGTGGTAAACGCGGTATTTACGTGAACTGTATCCAAGGGTTCGGCTTTGGTTTTCGCCAACGATTTTAAATGCTCGGTAAAATATAATTGTATGGTCATAGAAGAAGAGCATTTGGATTGCGCGAAGTGACTTGCGATGAAAATCCACATATAAATACGATAAATTGCGTCTTGGAAAAACTCGTTTGCGTGAGCTTGCGTGATTCCCTCGACCGGATGCGCCATTATGATTTCTATAGAGCGCGATCGATGAGAAAACCGATAGGTCTTTTTCCACATACGTTGATTCTGAATGCTTGGATATGGTATGTGATCAGGAACATGGGTTTCGCTTACTATACTAATATCTGATGCTTGAATGGCGGTTTTTGGTAATTTGTTCCAAGATTGATGTGCGTTTAAAATCAAAGAATACAGAGTTTTTAATAATCCCTCGGACTTAATAGAAAATAGGGGCGTCTGTTGCTTTATATTTGCACTAAAATTATCCTTTATAAAATGATGTATTTTGGAATTCATATTATATTATGTCTTCATAATATAATTCAAAAAACGACCCAATGCTCTAAATAAGTTCGCGGCGAATTTTCATTAAAGCTTCATCTGCAACTGCTGGAGCGCCTCTTATAAAATGGTTTAATTTGGCATTTTGAGTGGACGTCAGTAAAGATTTCATATCTTGGTTTTGCGTGAATTTTGCGCGCAATGCCGTCTCGCGTTCGGATTCGTTGCGCTCTCCATAAAAATTAGGGTCGATTACCACTTTCGTAGGACGCAATAATTTATTTTTACGTTTTCCGGAAGGTCCGCCCGCCGCGCGAGCCAATTCCACATTCTTGGATATTTCACTCTCGCTATCCAACGAAAATTGTAGCGTAAAATCAGGGAATCCGTTTTTGAATTTCGCGCCTTGGTAATAATGTTCTACGGAAGACCACTTATGCCCATCCAATGTAAAAATACTTTCCGTCCAATTATCATCTAATTTACGTCGCCAATCCTGAATCTTTCCAAGGTCTTTAAATAATTCACGCTTATTATCCGGTATTTTTTCGTTTGATCCTTTTCCTGGTTTGGGCGATTTATCCGACTTTGAATGAAACATAAATACAATATTCGGATCATATAAATCGTTATTTGTATATTTCGCTTCCTCTTCCGTTTCTTTGTCTTCCGAATCTAACCCCATTTTAGAACGCAAATTACGGAAATCTTGAATCATATAAAATAGTCCCGCGTTCTTTTCAATGCATTTATTAATGATCAAATTTTTCACGTAATAGGGTATCTCATGGAATAAAAAAATACGTTTATCCTTATAATTAATTAATTTGAAGTGATTACCGGTAAATGATGCCATGATATAATATTTCGGCTTAAATGCCCCTGATTTCTGTAAATCCTGGTCTATTTCTCCGCAAACCATTACGCTATCGAGCGCGCCCTCGCGATATGATCGTTCGGACAAAATAATCATCTTTATGTCTAATAATCGTTCCAAGACTGAAACCGCCCAAGAATCAGCCCAATATGAAGTGCTCTGAATAAACTCTCGGAACTTATCCATGGTATCAATGTTAGCGAATGGTCCTATATTTTCTTCTATAAGCGCCTCGGTTTCACGCTTATCTTGTTGTATTTTTTTATATTGCGCCTTTGCCTCATTGGTTTCTGCTAAAATTTTAGCCAACTCTGGGTTATTTCCTTCCTTCTTAGCTTTCAACGCGCGTTGTTTATAGACTTTTTCCAAGGCATGTTTCAACGATTTCAGTTCAATATCATAATCTTTTATAGTTCCATCTAAAGATAGAAACAATGTGCGATGCTCGTGAAACACTTCTTCAGTGGCTTCTTTAGCCAATAATGCGCGTAATTTTTCCACAGTTGTAACCTGCCCAATCTGTTTAAATGCGTCTCTTATAACCGCAAAAAAACAGTCGCCGTTGGCTTCAACCTCATGGATACCAAAGTGATCATTTTTCATAAACTTGGAAATCCAAGGCGTCCGTGAAGACTCGCGATATTCTTTTTTTAAAGCCGTCGCCTCTTTTTCACTTTCTTCGGTTAATAACACCGGTGGCTTTATGTGTTTATCTACTACAAAAACGCCGTCTTTCAACGATTCGGTTGCGCGTTCAGTTTGTCGGGAATACGAAGCCGGTTTAATCGTGGTTATGTCATCCTCGTCCTCTTGTTCTTGTTTTTCGTGATCTTGTTCCTCTTTTTCGTCCTTTTTTTTATCTTTTTCCAATAATACTACTGTCGACTTTTTATTAATATATTCAGGCGTAACAAAAGGATATAATATGGGCGATCCCATTTTGCTGATATCAACATCCCCATCGTCGTCGATTATTTCCAAGGTCCTATTCGACTGGATTTCAAATATGCCAATTTGACCCTTTGGTTTATGATCTTGCAATAAATAAATGGGATAGTATATTACGTCTTTGGCTGAAAACGATGTATTCATTTTACCTAATATCACCTGAACCCAATTATCAAAAACGAAAATTTCATACATAGTCGATTCGTGACCTAAATCATTTGGATTTAATCCTCGAGTTTCTGGGTAAAATATACTTTTATTTAGATTCGAATATGCCATTTTATATATATTAAATTTATATTTTTACACCATTTTTTCAATAAGAATAAATAAAATATAAATTCAATATATATATATATGAAAAATTCTAAAGGTTCGACTAGTTCTACGTTTGGCTCGGCTTTAGCTTACGGCGGAGGTCTTGGATTAGGATCTTCCATAGGAAATGCCGGAGGTGTAACGGTTTGCAATGCGGCTAATCAAAATACCACGTATTGTCAATTCGTTCAGTTTTTCAATGTATTCAAAATGTTCATTACGTTTATTATTATTGTTGCAGTAATAATCTGGGCGATTTATTGGTTTACGGGTTCAAGCCGTGGAAGTAGAATGACCGGTGGCAAATGCGGAGGCAACCGTCTATGGTAATTTATTTTTATTTTCAAGTAAAAAAATAAAAATTTACGGCTTTTTCAGATCATCACAAATATCCATATATTTAAAGACGGCTCTTGCGGAAAGACTAACATGATCCTTGGATTTCATTTTCGAAACGTCGTTAATAAACACCAGGACGTTGTCTGACCAGTCACCGCATTCGGATAATTCGCGCTTACTTTGTGTAATAAATAAATGCAAATTCTCGGTAATTTCGTCGACCTCATTTGTTCTATTATCTTCGTCAATATATTGCTGCACTTGCGAGATTAACGACATTATTACGTAGAGAACCTGCGTCTTTTCCAAAACGCATTGTTTCATTAAATTCACAATAAACGCGGCATTAGCCTTTCTCAAATCATTCGTTTTAGTATAATTACAAAATCCGTCATAGTCAACATTATGATCAACATAATGAATATTTGCTAGAGTATCTTTATATAGTTCAATTGAACGAGGGAGCAATTCCTTAAATAAAATAAATTCGCTCGACAAAGACTTGCATAATTCGGCATATAATTCAGAATAAAACTTATTCGAACGGGAAATATCAATGATAGATAATGCCACGCGGGTTTTGTCGTCCTCCGAAATGTCTTCAGACGCAAATATTTCTTTCGCTTTATTCATAATAATATCGCGCTGTGTTTCGTAATTTTTACTAGATATTTTATTTAATAGTGCGCGCATATCGCTTATCTGTTTATCGAAACCTTCCGATGTCTCGAGAACAGTTACTTTGAAATCATTAACTCTAACAGTATCCCAATCTAAACTATTTTTTAGTGGACGCTTTTTTACTATTGAACTGGCGTTGGATTGTTTGAACCCTCCGGTTCTAACCTGAGACCCGGGCTTTTTAGTATTATCTGACGCGACGTCTGTTATGATTATATTTTTAGAAAGATAACCAAAAACGTCTTTTATTGAGTCGTCGACTTCAAATGCTCCCGGGTTTTCAAAATAAATAGAATTAAAGTCTGATACATTATAATATCGGTCGGCGATCATTGCAAGGTCTATGATAATATCACCTAACATTTTTATATAATTTTCAATAACATATATAAAAATATAATTATTACAATATTTATATGGATAACATAACCGATGACATAACACAAAGTGTTTCCATAAATAACTGGGACGACATGGAATTAAAAACAGAATTATTAAGAGGCATATATAACTATGGTTTTGAGAATCCGAGTAATATACAAAAACAAGCTATTTTACCTATTATTCAGGGTCGAGACATAATTGCACAATCGCAATCAGGATGCGGGAAAACCGGAGCTTTTACTATTGGAATTCTTCAGAGAATAGACGTTTCTATTCATAAAACGCAGGCTATGATTATAGCGCCAACTCACGAGTTGGTTAGCCAAATTTCTCTTGTTGTGAAATCGATAGGTGAATGTATGGATGGGCTAATTATAAAAACAGTAGTCGGAGGGACGTCTATCGTTAGTGATGCCGAAGAAATGAAAAAAACAGTTCCGCATATCATAGTAGGAAGCGCAGGAAGAATATATGATATGATTCGTCGGAAACACATAAACGCGCGTAATATAAAAATATTCGCATTGGACGAAGCCGACGAAATGTTATCACGTGGATTTAAAGAACAAATATATAACATATTTCAGAGCTTTAATGAAGACGTTCAGGTGGTTTTATTTAGTGCTACTGTTCCCGATGAAATGATAAAGGTTACGCAAAAATTCATGCGCGATCCTCTTCGAATTGAAGTTAAACGCGAGAAGCTTAATTTAGAATGCATTCAGCAATATTTCGTGGCATTGCCAGACGATCGAGCCAAATTCGAAACTCTTAAAACGATATTTGGAAGTCTAACTGTAAATCAATGCATTATTTATGTAAATAGCGTGGGACGCGTAGTCGAATTATGCGAAGCGATGAACAAAGAAGGATTTTCCGTTTGTTGTATTCACAGTTCTATGAAAAAAGAAGAACGCGAAAAAGTATTTTACGAATTTAGAAAGGGAATTCATCGCGTTCTCATATCATCAAATGTAACTGCTCGAGGAATTGACATACAGCAAGTGAGCACTGTAATTAATTTCGATCTATCGAAGTGTGTTCATACTTATTTGCATCGTATTGGTAGAAGCGGAAGATGGGGACGCAAGGGCTTGGCAATTAATTTCATCACCCGCAAAGACATTGATATTATTAAAAACATCGAGCGACATTATAGTTCGAACATTAAGGAACTGCCTCTGGATTTCAAGTTTGATATATAAACCATTTACACCATTTCGCGTTAGTATAGCGCATTTTTAATATGCAAAGTTAATAATATGTTTGGATTACAAGATATTATTAATACACATCTTCAGACTATGGTAGCGGACGTCACTGGTGTTCCAATAAGTGATAACGTAGATAATAAATGCAATACAAAACAGCCAATGCACGGAACATTTAGACTACCTATTGATTATTTACCCGAGTCTAAAAAGAGACCCCTCTTGGATAACGTAACATCGGATTTGGAATTGGCTGTTTCCGTAACCGGTAAAAAAAGCATGTATCAGCTTTTATTTCAACCCAAACATCCTTTTGCGGAAGCCATGATAGGGGAATGGAAGAAACAATATACAGACGACGTCGGTTATTTGATCGAAACGCAACAGGTTATCCAAGAAACCGAAGTTATTCCAAAACACGATTATACTCTAGATCACTCTGCCATAATGAGTATTTGGGAAGACGCGAAAGAAAACGAATACTTCTTGGAAAAATACTGCTTTGTGGAATGGGACGTTTTGCGCTCTCTCAATCGATCGCCTGGGTTTCTTCAGTTATTATCCGTAGGCAATCTCATGTCTCCTGCCATGAGTTTATTGCTACCGATCATTTTCTTTATTTTTCCATTTATTATTTTGAAATTCCGGGGAATTCCGATTACATTTTCGGTTTATTTGGACGTATTAAAAGATGTAGCAAAGAATCATTTCATCGGCAAAACTCTGATGAGCATAACTAGCGTATCCTTGGATAAATTAATATATTTAATGTTAATGGTGGGTCTCTACGCTTGGCAGATATATCAAAACGTGCTCACGTGTTATCGATTTTACAATAATATTCAAAAAATAAATACGCATTTATACGAAATGCGCGAATATCTTGGAATCAGTATTACAAATATGGAGGCATTTATTAGTTTACATAAATCCAAGTCTACATATTCCGATTTTTGTTTAGAAACTGAGAGACATTGCGCCGTGCTTCGTGCGTTTTACGCAGAACTTGAACCGATTGAACCTTTTACCAAGGGGTTTGTTTCCAAAATTTCACAAGTGGGATATTTACTGAAATGTTATTACGAACTACACGCGAATAGCGAATACGAGTCCTCAATGCGATATTCATTTGGATTCGAAGGCTATTTAGATAATTTACGCGGCATTAAACATCATGTAGCAAGTGGCGTTATTAATACAGCCAATTTTGGATCTAAACCGTGTAAAATAACAGACCAATTTTATCCTATGCATATAAACCAAGACTGTATTACTAATTCTTGCGATTTGAAATATAACGCGACAATCACTGGTCCGAATGCTTCTGGAAAAACGACTTTTCTGAAGACGACAACATTGAATATTATTTTTTCACAGCAAATTGGATGCGGATTTTATAAAAAATGCGATATGAATCCATATGCGCATATTCATTCCTATTTAAATATTCCGGATACCTCGGAGCGCGATAGTTTATTTCAAGCTGAATCTAGACGATGCAAAGAGATAATTGACGCAATTCGAGATTATCCCGAGGACCGTCACTATTGCATATTTGATGAATTATACTCTGGAACTAACCCAATAGAAGCAGCCAAGTCCGCGCATGCGTTCTTGAAATACTTGTCGAAATACGAAAAGGTGGATTTTTTATTAACCACGCATTATTCTTCCATATGCAAGAAGCTCGCTAAACTCGAAGGTAAACGACGCATTAAGAATTATAAAATGGATGTGGTTGATAATAATGGTAAATTGGATTATACTTATAAAATGGTAAAAGGGGTTTCTAAAATACACGGAGCAATCCGTGTATTAGAGCAGATGGAATATCCTCAAGAAATAATTGAAGAAATAAAATCAAACTGATTAAGGCATTGTCATTTTGTATGCTGAAGCAGGAGAGGGGGCAGGAGAAGGCGCGGGTGTTAAACCCTCTAGCGTTTTGCCCGTGAATTTCCATACCATTTTATAAGTAACACAAAGAATTAACGAAAATGCAACAGCATGAACCGCGGCAACTACCATTTTAGATCCTTTTGGTGGCAATGTGACTAAAATTCCGGGCGTTAAAACGAAAAAGAGAACGAATACATACAAAAACAATAATACGTTCATTTCAACGTAGTATATATTTAAGATATATTTTTATTAACGCATCATTCCCGCCGGAGATATAGATACAGTCTTTGTAAAACTCCAAACTGCTTTATGTGTTAACCACATAAGTAAAGTAAATACCAGAGCGTGTGTTAATGCGACAATGGTAGTAGAACCTTTGGGCGGCAATGTGACTAAAATTCCAGGAGTTAGCAAGAAAAATAGAACGAAAACGTATAAAATCATAAAAAAATACATGATTTTATATATTGGTATAAATAATAATGAAGTTGCTAAAGATGGCTGCATTATGGTAAGACAATACTCGATGAATTTGTATTAATATTGTCACAATATTGAATAATCTAAAATCCGGCATCATATCCGTCGTCGCATTGCCCTGCATCCCCTGGCACGTGAATATTCGCAATATTGTTTTTGATTTCGATCTTGTTTTTACTGCAAACATCAGTTGAGTTATCTTCCACTGATCCGAATGCGTCCTCGATTTCCTTGCTCGCGTCCACCGTCTTCGAGACTTCAGCGTCGAGCTTCTCGAATTCCTTCATATCAAGGACTAACTGAAAAGATCCAGTGCCGTAATTGCCAAACTGACCACACATTACATTCGCGGATACTCCACGCATGTGATCAATCTCACCGTGACGGGCTGCATCAAGTAGCACCTCAGTATGAACCTCAAACGTCGCCTTGGCAATCGGTCCGACGTTATCGCTGAGCAACCCCGATCTGAAAATAGGAACCATATTTTGATTACAAGTCATGCGATCGCACAACAAACTCAGATGGTGATAGTTAATATATACACCACTGAACTCCATGACTTCCGAAAGCTCATTGAATATCATTTGTCTAGCAGCTTCAATACCGAGGACATCGAACACCTCGCGAATATCATTACTTAGTGTGCGCGACGGATCGATGAAATCGAGTGCAAGTGATTCCAACAAATTCGAACCCGTGGTATCCAAAACCCACGTATCCTTGGTTACATACTTTCCGTCTTCCTTGATAACCATGTTTTGCACTTTACGAGCCAAGACGTTATCGATTCCATTGATGCCTCTCAAAACAATATTATTCAAGAGCGAATCCTGGAAGTTCTTCAACAGGTAAATCTCATCGGATTGGTCGAGAGTATCCGCAACACCGCGCTTCTTTCCCTTGGTGAAGATATTATTCGACATGCGAATTCGGAAGACGAGTTTGTCGCTATTATAATCCGAATAAACACACGAAACATCTCCCGAGAAATGGCTATTTGAAACGGCGAAATGGATATCGTCCATGGTAATGTTTTTATCGAGGAGCGTCTCCGCGTCCATCTCCATGCGAATCAGCCACTTTGATCTCTGAGGAATATCATCGGGTGTCATTACGGTTCCGTTACACTCGTTCATAATACGCTCAAACTCATAATATTGCTCCATAAGCTGGCGATCTTCAGAGATCGAGGTCGACTGCTCATTTGGATCAAAGCAAATCTGGATCGATTTCACCACATCCACGAGTCTGGTGTGACTCATCATCGTAGCATAATTTGACGCCTTATCCTTATCTGTGTGATCCATAGTCTTCAAATAAACCGTAAGCGAAGGGTGCTTGGGATTTTTCGTGAGTCTCAGAATCTCCTCAATTCTTGGCACGCCTCTCGTTACGTTTGACTTGGACGCGACTCCGGATAAATGGAAAGTATTCAAAGTCAACTGCGTAGTAGGCTCACCAATACTCTGACCGGCAATCACGCCGACCATTTCACCGGGATGAATAAGAGCCTCCTTATGCTTGAGACAAATCGTATCCAACAGCAAGGTCAGACCCTTACGATGGAACCGCTTATTCACGAGGAGCTCTTTAGGAGACAAATAATAATAATATACGATTTCGAACAACCGCGTCAAAGGAGCATATGCAAGTTGGTTCATTTTCTTAAAGTTATCTTCGATGAGCTCGAACGCCTCAAGGGGCGTAATATCGACCGTCGAGTTAGAGTTCAGCCCGAGCTGACCCTGAATATTCGCAATAATGTTTTGCAAAGCTACAGGCAAGACCACATTGTTATCGTTTTTGTTATTAAACACGCCCTTGACGATATCATCGCGAGCAGCCAACATCTTATCGATGTAAGCCTGGCACTTCTTCTTTGTATCCTCTTTTTGCTTCTTGATCCTCGATGCCGTGCTCTTTGTGTAAACCGTCAGA
>Ga0209443_1001019_pt1 | contig 18204 bp, 17 predicted proteins | sample LauGreBMM110DCMD_2_FD_187571 | JGI IMG/M metagenome (GOLD analysis project Ga0209443, IMG submission 187571) | Freshwater lake microbial communities from Lake Michigan, USA - Su13.BD.MM110.DCMD (SPAdes) (version 2) | ecosystem: Environmental > Aquatic > Freshwater > Lake | place: Lake Michigan... | reverse complement strand
AGGTGGCCGAGTGGCTGAAGGCGCACGCTTGGAAAGCGTGTATATGGCAACATATCGAGGGTTCGAATCCCTTCCTCTCTGCTAAACTATTTTGGTTTTAGAAACTTAAAGAACAATTACTTTTACACATGAAAATATTATTTTTTTTATGGATTCCCTTTTTTTGTTTCTCACAAGAAATAAATCCAATTGAAATAGATTCGCTTTACAGAGAAGATCAATTTTACGCCTCTTTAAGTTATAATTTAATACAAAATCGGCCAGATGGCTTTAAGCAATTTTCATTTTCTCCAGGAATTACTTTTGGATTTTTGAGAGATTTTCCCATTTCAAAAAACAGGCATTGGGCTATTGCTCCAGGTATTGGTTATTCGTACAATAATATCAAACAGTTTATAAATTCTGTAGAAATTGTTGGCGCTACTGAAAACAACACGTCTGAAAACATCCGAACTATAATTTCATCACACAGTATTGATTTTCCTTTAGAAATTAGATGGCGAAATGCTAGCCCAAATAGTCACAGTTTTTGGAGAATTTACACTGGATTTAAAACAAGTTATGTGTTTAATTCAAAATTAGAGTCCACAACAGAAAATACGAAAGAATCTATTTTAGATGAAATAAATCGTTTGCAATACGGCGCCTATGTTTCTGTTGGTTTTAATACCTGGAACCCATACATTTATTATGGTATAAATCCAATTTTTAAAGAAGGTTCCAAAATGAGTAATTTTAATGTTGGGTTTATCTTTTATATATTATAAAACCAAACCAAAATTTGTGGCAAACCGCCTATAACTATTCCTGCAATCAATTCTATTGGTGTATGAGCCTTCATATATAATCTTGAGGAGGCTACAAAACCCATACAAAGTATTAAATAAGCAACAGTATTAAGTGCTGGTATTGCTAAATAACTAGTGAACATTAACACAAAAACTGCCAAAGAAGTACAACCTATCATATGCAAACTAGCTTTAAACCTTAACATTACAGAAATAAAAACTAAAAAAGCACTTATAAATCCAGCCTGAAAAAACTTAAATAATTCTGGGAAATGTGTTTCTAAAAGCGTAAACTTCAATAATAAATACACCAATACTAATTGAATAAAAATTGGTAATCTTCTTTCTTCAAGAGTAGCTTCTGTAAATGATTGTATTTTTTTAAAAACTTTTAATAACGAATAAAAACTTATAGGTAAAAGAACTGTAAGAATAAAAATTTGAATACATGACAAATATATTTCGGACAAATAATTGGTGTTTGCTGTAAACAAAAAATATAATATTGCTCCGTAAATTGATATAAATATCGGATGAAAAATATAAGAAAACGGCTTTAAAAGATATTTTACAAACAATTGAAACAGATTTAAAAGTTTTGAAAAAGTTACATTTTTTTTCTCAATCTGGCTACCGGAATATCTAATTGTTCTCGGTATTTGGCAATAGTCCTTCTTGCAATAGGAAATCCTTTTTCTTTCAAAATAGCTGCTAAATCCTCATCTGGCAAAGGCTTGCTTTTGTCTTCTTCTGCAATAACACGTTCTAAAATATTTTTAATTTCAATGGTAGAAACGTCTTCTCCTTGATCGTTTTTCATTGCTTCAGAAAAGAATTCTTTAATTAATTTCGTTCCGTATGGTGTATCAACATATTTACTATTCGCTACTCGTGAAATAGTTGAAATATCTAAACCAATCATTTCAGCAATATCCTTTAGAATCATTGGTTTTAGTTTTGATTCTTCACCTTCTAAAAAGTATTCCTGTTGAAAATACATAATGGCGTTCATGGTTACAAACAAGGTTTCTTGACGCTGTTTGATGGCATCAATGAACCATTTGGCAGAATCTAATTTTTGTTTGATAAATTGCACCGCATCTTTCTGTGAATTAGATTTATCACTGGAAACTTTATACGTTTGTAGCATTTCTTGATAGTCTTTAGACACGTGCAATTCTGGCGCGTTTCTGCCGTTCAAAAGTAATTCTAATTCGCCATCTACAATTCGAATGGTAAAATCTGGCACTACATGCTCTACAATTCTACTATTGCTATCATAACTTCCACCCGGTTTTGGATTTAATTTTTCAATTTCTTCAATGGCTTTTTTTAAGTGTTCTTTGGAACAATCAAATTTTTGTAGTAATTTATCGTAATGTTTTTTGGTAAACGCATCAAATTGTTTGTCGATTAATGTAATTGCTAAATTAACCGATTCCGTTGGGGTTTTGTGTTTTAATTGAATCAATAAACATTCTTGTAAATCTCTAGCGCCTACTCCAGAAGGTTCTAGTTGTTGTACAATGTGCAAGACTTTTTCAACCGTTTTTTCATCGGTGTAAACGCCTTGCGTAAAAGCCATATCATCAACAATATCCTGAATGGTTCTTCTGATATAACCAGAATCTTCAATACTTCCAACCAAAAATTCAGCAATTTCTCTATCGTTTTCTGAAAGTATAAAAGTGTTTAATTGGTTAATTAAATCTTGATGAAAACTAATTTGTGCTGCCATAGGCAGCGTTCGGTCTTCATCGTCATCGCTATAATTATTACTTTGATATTTATAATCTGGCGTATCGTCATTGCTTAAATATTCATCAATATTAATGTCGCCAGTATCAATTTGGTCGTTGTCATAATCATCATAACTGTCTTCATCATTTGAAGTGTCATTATAATCATCTAAAGATTCTGTATTGTCGTCTAAACTTCCTTCTAAAGCAGGATTTTCAACCATTTCCTCTTGCAAACGTTGCTCAAAAGCTTGCGTAGGCAATTGAATTAACTTCATCAACTGTATTTGTTGAGGCGATAATTTTTGAGATAATTTGAAATTTAAACTATGTTTAAGCATATTGTCTTTTTGGTTTTTGTGTTTAATCGTTTATTTGTTAAGTCGTTGAAAAACCAGCTAAACAAATAAACAACTAAATATCGAACCTGCTTTCTAAAACTCTGCGTTATCGGGCGTTCTTGGGAAAGGAATTACGTCGCGAATGTTTGTCATACCCGTAACAAACAATACCAATCTTTCAAAACCTAATCCGAAACCTGAATGGACGGCTGAACCGAATCTTCTGGTATCTAAATACCACCATAATTCTTCTTCATCGATATCTAATGCTTTCATTTTTTCGACTAAAACGTCTAAACGTTCTTCACGTTGTGAGCCTCCAACAATTTCTCCAATGCCTGGAAATAAAATATCCATAGCTCGTACGGTTTCTTTTCCTGGTTCGGTTCCGTCATTTAATCGCATATAAAATGCTTTAATTTTAGCTGGATAATCAAACAAAATTACTGGACATTTGAAATGTTTTTCTACTAAGAAACGTTCGTGTTCTGATTGTAAATCGGCACCCCATTCGTCAATTAAATATTGAAATTTTTTATTTTTATTTGGTTTCGAATTTTTAAGAATATCAATTGCTTCAGTATATGAAACACGTTTGAAATTATTCTCTAAAACGAAATTTAATTTTTCTAACAAAGCCATTTCGCTGCGTTCCGCTTGTGGTTTGTTCTTTTCTTCTTCAATTAAACGATTTTCTAAGAATTTCAAATCTTCAGGACATTTATCTAAAGTATATTTTATTACATTTTGGATAAAATCTTCAGCCAAATCCATGTTTGCCGCCAAATCATTGAACGCTACTTCTGGCTCAATCATCCAAAATTCGGCCAAATGACGCGATGTGTTTGAATTCTCCGCACGAAAAGTAGGTCCGAAAGTATACACTTGACCTAAAGACATCGCATACGTTTCTGCTTCTAATTGCCCAGAAACCGTAAGATTAGTTTGTTTTCCGAAAAAATCTTCTTTGTAATTTACTTTTCCGTCATCTGTTCTTGGTGTATTGTCAAAAGGCAATGCCGAAACTTGAAACATTTCTCCAGCACCTTCAGCATCAGAACCTGTAATAATTGGTGTGTTTACATACACAAAACCTTTTTCTTGAAAATATTTATGCACCGCAAAAGACAATGTAGAACGCACTCGCATAATGGCACCAAACATATTAGTTCTGGTACGCAAGTGGGCATTTTCTCTTAAAAAGTCTAAACTTGGTTTATTTTTGGGTTGTATTGGAAATTTTTCAGCATCAGAATCTCCTAAAATCTCAAGTTTAGTTACTTGGATTTCAACTTTTTGTCCTGCGCCTTGACTTTCTATTAAAAGTCCTGTTACAGAAATAGCTGCACCAGTTGTGATACGTTTTAGCGTTTCTTCAGGTGTGTTTTCAAAATCAACCACACACTGAATATTATTAAGTGTTGAACCATCATTTAACGCAACAAACTGATTGTTTCTAAAAGTTCTTACCCAACCTTTTGCGTTGACTTCTTGTAAAGTTTTTGTGTTTTCTAATAAATCTATAATTCTGATGTGCTTCATAATTTTTCGTAAAATTCATTTATACTGCAAATATAGTGCGAATTTTTGAGTTTTAGAAATGCGAATTTTAGATTATTTATACTGGTTTTTTCTTTATTAGAAGCTACTTATTTTTTCAATTTTTCACTAATTTTACAAAATGATATTAGTTACAGGCGGAACAGGTTTAGTTGGTTTTCATTTATTATTGCAACTTTCTCAAGAAGAGAATGCCATTCGTGCAATATACAGATCGGAGAAAAAACTACAACACGTTAAAAATTTATTTGAAAAAGAAAACAAGCTTCCTCAATTTGAAAAAATTGATTGGGTAAAAGCCGATATTATAGATATTCCTGCACTTGAAAGTGCTTTTACTAACGTTTCTTATGTATATCATTGCGCCGCATTAATTTCATTTAATCCAAAAGATGAAGACAAACTATACCAAAATAATATTATTGGAACAGCTAATGTGGTGAATTGTTGCTTGTCTTCTCAGGTGAAAAAACTTTGCTATGTTAGCTCTATTTCAGCATTAGGAAACGGAACAGAACATAATTTATTGATAAATGAAGAGACAGTAAGAAACAACGAAGCCATAAGAAGTGATTATTCTATATCAAAATTTGGTGCAGAAATGGAAGTTTGGCGTGGTTTTCACGAAGGATTGGATATTGTAATTGTCAATCCAGGTGTGATTTTCGGGAATGGATTTCCCACAGAAGGCAGTTCTTTATTCATCAAAAATATCAAAGACGGACAATTATTTTACACTTTGGGTAAGCTTGGGATTGTAGCTATAGAAGATGTCATAAAAGCGATGACAATTCTGATGAAAAGCAACATTTCAGGAGAACGTTTTATTTTAGTTGCCGAAGATGTAACTTACAAAGAATTGTTTGATAGCATTACTGAGATTCTGAACCAAGTTCAGAATGACAAAAAAGTACAAACCCCAAAATTTGAAATAAAGAAGTGGCAATTGCAAATAATTCGAATTTTTGAATTTGTTTTTTCTGCGCTATTTTTCAGAAAAAGAATGCTTACAAAAGCTAACATAAACGCTTTATATAATTTAGAAACGCATGACAATAGCAAAATAAAAAACGCAATTGATTTTGAGTTTTTAGATATGAAACTGTATTTAAAAGAATTGGTTGGGAAAATGTAACTTAAAAAATCTGATTAAATTTGTCAATCTGAACTTATTTCAGATTCCTAAATTTCAAATCAATAAGATTCTGAAACAAGTTCAGAATGACAAAAAACAAAAAAACCCTGCAAAAATACTATTTGCAGGGTTTCTATTTTCTATTCTCTATTTTCTAAAAAACTTAAACTTTCATAATTTCAGCTTCTTTTGCTGTGAAAACCTCATCAATTTTCTTAATAAAAGCATCCGTTAATTTTTGCACTGAATCTTCAGCAATTTTACAAATATCTTCAGATATTCCGTCTTTCTCTTCTTTTTTGATGTCGCTATTGGCGTCTTTTCTGGCGTTTCTGATACCTACTTTGGCATCTTCTGCTTCTGCTTTGGCTTGTTTTACTAATTCGCGTCTTCTGTCTTCTGTTAAAGCGGGAATACTTATGATAATATTATCACCATTATTCATCGGGTTTAACCCTAAATTAGCAATCATAATTGCTTTTTCAATAGGTTGCAACATCGCTTTTTCCCAAGGCGTTACGGTTAAAGTTCTGGCGTCAGCAGCCACAACATTTGCCACTTGAGCCAATGCCGTTTGTGCCCCATAATAATCTACAAAAACACTACCTAACATTTGCGGAGATGCTTTTCCTGCTCTAATGTTTAAAAATTCTTTTTCTAAATGCGCTACAGATCCATTCATTGACTCTTTTGCGCTATCAATAATAAAGTTAATTTCTTCTGTCATTTTATTTATTTTAAAATTCCAACATAATAAATTCCAATTCCGTAAATCGTAAATCTAAATTCGTAATTATATTGTCACTGTTGTTCCTATCGTTTCTCCGTTACAAATTTTAAGTAAATTTCCTTTTTTGTTCATATCGAAAACAATAATTGGCAATTTATTTTCCTGGCTTAAAGTGAAAGCTGTCGTATCCATTACATTTAATCCTTTGGCTAAAACATCATCAAAAGTAATGGTGTCATATTTTACAGCACTCGCATCTTTTTCAGGATCTGCTGAATATACTCCATCAACACGTGTTCCTTTTAAAATCACATCACAACCTACTTCAATTCCTCTTAAAACTGCTGCTGTATCTGTTGTAAAATATGGATTTCCTGTTCCGGCGCCAAAAATTACAATTCTTCCTTTTTCTAAGTGTCTTGTAGCTCTTCTTTTTATATATGGTTCTGCAATAGCTTCAATTTTTAATGCCGTTTGCAAACGCGTTTGCATTCCCGCATCTTCTAATGCGCCTTGAAGCGCCATTCCGTTAATAACCGTGGCTAACATTCCCATATAATCTCCTTGCACTCTATCCATACCGTTGCTTGCGCCAGAAACCCCTCTAAAAATATTTCCCCCGCCAATAACAATGGCAATTTCTACACCTTGATCGTGAATTTGTTTGATTTCTGAAGCATAATCTGCTAAAGTTTTCGGATCAATTCCGTACTGTCTTTCGCCCATTAAGGCTTCTCCGCTTAATTTAAGAAGGATTCTTTTGTAACTCATGGTGATGTTTTTAGTGTTGCAAATATAATTATTATCTGGTATCAAAAAAATAATTTGATTTAGAAACATCATTTCTGTGTAACTTAAATTACATAAATGGTCATTTTTTATTTTAAATTTGTAAAAACAATTCATCCGTTATGAAATCTATCATCCAATCTGCTTTACAAAATAGTCATTCTTATTCTGAATATCGAATTATTGTTTCGAAATTAATTAGCGAAGGGAAATCGACAGGAAATGAACAAAGTGCGGATTTATTACACTATTCTGAATTGAATGAAATACGCATGAAACGTTTAGAAAAAACACTTAAATTAGTTGCCGAAGTAGAAAAAACATTACAAAATATAACATCAAAACAAACTTGGTTAATAATTTCAGAAGGTTGGTGTGGCGATGCAGCTCAGATTTTACCAATTATAAAATTAATGTCTGAAGCTTCTGAAAAAATTGAGTTGAAAATAGTGTTACGTGATGAAAACGAAGTCTTGATGAACCAGTTTTTAACCAATGGTGCAAAATCAATTCCGAAATTATTACTTTTAGACGAAAACTCAAATCTTATTAATCATTGGGGGCCACGACCAGAAGCAGCAAAAAACTTAATTATAAATTACAAAGCAAACCATGGAATTGTTGATGAAACTGCAAAAATTGCGCTACAAAAATGGTATTTAAACGATAAAGGAATTGCTACTATGAAGGAGATTGTTGGAATGATGAGTTGAGATTAATCAAAAGTAAAAACACTCAAACCTAGACTTATTGTATTTAAAGATTGCTGATTAAATCTAAATCCATAAAAACTACCATCAATAAACAAAGAAAAGTCGTCATTGTTTAAAAACCCTATTCTTGCTTTATAATAATTACCTGATATTTTACCTCTACCTAATACAAAACTTTGACCAAAACCAAGTTGTGTGATTAATCTAGTTTCATCTGCTATTTTGGGTAAAATGGAAAGTTGTGCATAAATTGGAATCGAAATAAGTTTTGTATCCCAATTCAAATCTAATCCAGAGTGCGATGAAATTCCAATCCAATTATGAAAAATGTACCCATAACCAAATTTTGTTCCTAATCCACTAGGTTTGTACCAGGGTTTAGATCTAATTTCATCTAATTCCTTATGTTCATTTAATCCGAAAGGAACCGTAATTTCAAATTGAGTAAATTTTGAAAAATTAGATTGTTTATTCTGTGAAAATGATTGACAAAAAACAAATAAAAAAACAATCGCCTTAAATAATTTCATAAAATTAGGATATTAATCCTTCAATAAAAGCCTCCGGTTCCGTAGCATTTTCTACCGAGTAATCACCGATTTTTGTTCTACGAAGCGCGGTTAAATGACCTCCTGATTGTAAAGCTAATCCAAAATCGTAAGCGATGGAGCGAATGTACGTTCCTTTGCTACATACAATTCTGAAATCTATTTCTGGTAAAGCAATTCTGGTAATTTCAAATTCGGAAACCGTTACTTTTCTGGTTTTTATTTCTACTTCAATGCCAGCACGAGCTGATTCGTACAACCTTTTTCCGTCTTTTTTAATCGCTGAAAAAACAGGTGGTTTTTGGTCAATCTCACCAATAAATTGCGGTAAAGTTTCGGAAATTAAAGTTTCTGTAATATGTTCTGTTGGAAATCTTCCGTTAATTTCTGTTTCTAAATCGTATGAAGGTGTTGTGGCGCCAACCGTAATGGTCCCAGTATATTCTTTAGCTTGACCTTGCAATTCTTCAATTCTTTTGGTGAATTTTCCTGTGCAAATTAGCAATAAACCCGAAGCCAATGGATCTAAAGTTCCCGCATGACCAATTTTGAATTTTTTAGGTAATTTTAATTCCTTAATTAACCCAAATTTTAATTTATTTACGGCTTGAAAAGACGACCATTTTAGTGGTTTATCAATCAATAAAATTTGTCCTTCTTGGTAGTCTTCTGCTTTCATTATTTGTAAAAATTAAAGTACACCAACAGAAGAATTCCAATTATAATTCTGTACCAACCCCAAGGTTTAAATCCGTATTTTTTAATGATTTCTATGAAAAATTTAATGGCTAAAACCGCTACTATAAAGGCAACTAAATTTCCAATGATAAACATTTTAGTATTGTCTTCAGTTTTCAGAATTAATTCGAAACCTTTTAAACCACTTTTATCGTACGTTTTCAAAAACACCGAATAACAAGTAACTGCTAACATAGTTGGCACGGCTAAAAAGAAAGAAAATTCTGCTGCCGCTTGTCTAGTTAAGCCTTGTTGCATACCTCCAATAATACTTGCTGCACTTCTACTTGTGCCAGGCATCATAGCCAAACATTGCCAAAAACCTATTACAACCGCTTTTTTTATGGTAATATCTTCTTCTTTATAAATAGTTGGATTTTTGAAAAATCTGTCTACGAATAGTAAAATAATTCCTCCGATAATTAGCACAACTGCAATAGGTGTTGGATGTTCTAAAACGGCTTCGATTTTGTCATCAAATAATTTTCCTAAAACTAAAGCGGGAACAACTGCGCAAGCTAATTTGATGAAGAACTGCAGCTTCGAGAAATCGAAAAACTTTTTCCAATACAAAACTACGACTGCTAAAATGGCTCCAAATTGTATAGAAACTTGAAATAATTTTACAAATTCTTCTTTTTCAATTCCGAAATAAGAACTGGCAAAAATCATATGTCCTGTAGAAGAAACCGGCAAATATTCTGTTATACCTTCAATTATAGCAATAATAATAGCTTGTAGTAAATCCATTTGATAGTGATTAGTAAAAAGTGATTAGTGAGATAAATTAAACTATTTACTAATTACTTTTTACTCTTCACTAAAATAGAATAAATTGTAATTCCGAAACCGATTAACACAACAGTTGGCGCTAATCTTATTCTTCTGAAACTATAAACGTCTTCATTGAAAACATTAGGATTTTCGTTTGCACCGCCGCTCATTAAAATGAAACCTACAGCTATCACAACTAATCCAATAATTAATATTTTGTAATTGTTTGCTCCGAATAAAAATTCTGCTTTTTTTGTATTTTCTTTCATAATTTTTTTATAAAAATGCTATTTACTTTTTACTTGATTAATACAAATCGTCCGTTCTTAAATTTAAGAAACGAGTGGTTGCAAAATAGGTGCTCAACCACGTAATAATAACGCCAATTAACAATACGCCAAAAGCAACGATGGCTATAGATGCATAATCTTTTGCAATGCCTAAAGTTGGGAATAAACCATCAATATAAAAAGCTAAAAACACTAAACCAATAATGGCCAAAACTGCACCAATTATTCCTAACAAAATACTAGTTTTAATAAATGGCTTTCTGATAAATGTTTTTGTAGCGCCAACCATTTGCATAGTTTTGATAGTAAATCGATGTGAGTAAACCGACAAACGAATAGAACCATTAATTAACAACATGGCAACAAGTGTTAAAACTGTACTTATAATTAAAATCCAAAAACTAATTTCAGATACATTTTCATTTACTAATTCTACCAATTCTTTATCGTAAATAATGTCAGAAATATTGCCATTTCTTTTAAAATTATTTTCTATTTTTTTTATTTCTTCTTTGGTTACATATTCACTTTTTAAATGAATATCAAAAGAATTTTGTAACGGATTAAATCCTAAAAACTCCATAAAATCTTTACCTACAATATCAGGGTTATTTTTAGCGGCTTGGGCTTTTGTAACAAAATCATACGATTTTATAAATTTTGAATTTTTCAATTCCGTATCAAAAGCATTTAGAATAGTATCATTCGCTTCATCTTTAAAATAAACACTCATAGGAATGTTTTCTTTAAAGTCGTTAGAAATTTTTTCAGAATTAATTACAAATAATCCCAAAGCTCCTAATAAAAAAAGTACTAAAAAAATACTGAAAACTACTGAAAAATAGGAAGAAATTAATCTTCTGCGTTGATATTGCTCAAATGATTGTGCCATAAGTTTACTAATTATGCTGTAAAAATAGTAAAGAAATTTTGTTTACACAGAATATAACAACAAAGTTTTAACTTTAGTATATAAAAATGTAAATTTGCACTTGATTTTTCGGTAAAACCGACAGCAAAAATCAGACAACAATATTAAAGAAATGACTTGAGCTTGCGAAAGCATGAGACCATTTAAAAAACAATATAAAAGATCGAATGAAATATTTCCACGAAAAAATAGAAGCCAAATGGCAACACTATTGGGCAAAAAACCAAACGTTTAAAGCCCAAGAACCGAATGCCCAAAACCCTTTACCTAAATACTATGTATTAGACATGTTTCCATACCCTTCGGGAGCAGGTTTGCACGTGGGGCATCCGTTAGGTTACATTGCTTCTGATATTGTGGCGCGTTATAAAAGACATCAAGGTTTTAATGTGTTGCATCCTCAAGGGTACGATTCATTTGGTCTGCCGGCTGAACAATATGCGATTCAAACGGGGCAACATCCTGCAGACACCACACGGATGAATATTGAAGGTGGCATTGATAAATCGGGAAATACAATTCAAGGATACAGAAATCAATTGGACAGAATTGGGTTTTCTTTCGATTGGAGCAGAGAAGTTCGCACATCAAACCCAGATTATTACAAACATACACAATGGATTTTCATCCAACTATTTGAATCTTGGTATAATAAAACTACAGATAAAGCAGAAAGCATTTGTACATTAATGCAAGAATTTGAGAAAAATGGAAATACAAATGTAAATGCTGTTTGCGATGAAAATACCGTGCCGTTTTCTGCTTCAGAATGGAATGCTTTTTCATCAGAACAACAACAAAAAATACTTTTACAATATAGATTAACTTATTTAGCGGAAACCGAGGTCAATTGGTGTGCCGCTTTAGGAACCGTTTTAGCCAATGACGAAATTGTAAACGGCGTTTCAGAACGTGGTGGGCATCAAGTGGTTCGCAAGAAAATGACACAATGGAGTATGCGAATTTCAGCTTACGCAGAAAGATTATTAAATGGATTAAACCATATCGATTGGAGTGAATCTATCAAAGAATCGCAACGAAATTGGATTGGAAAATCAGTTGGAGCTACTGTTAAGTTTCAAGTTGCAGGTTTCAAGTTTCAAATTGAAGTGTTTACGACTCGACCTGATACGATTTTTGGTGTGACTTTTATGACATTGGCACCTGAACACGAATTGGTGTCACAAATTACAACTCCAGAACAAAAAGCTGCGGTTGAAACTTATGTAAAAGCCACAGCAAAACGTTCAGAAAGAGAGCGTATGGCAGATATAAAAACCATTTCAGGTGTTTTTACAGGTGCGTATGCCGAACATCCTTTCACAAAAGAATTCATTCCAGTTTGGATTGGCGATTATGTGTTGGCGGGTTATGGAACGGGTGCCGTTATGGCGGTTCCTTGTGGCGATGAACGTGATTATGCTTTCGCGAATTTCTTCAAAGGAACCTACGGAATGCCCGAAATAAAAAATATTTTCAACCAAGATATTTCAGAAGCCGCTTTTGGGGAAAAAGGCGGATTTGAATTGGTACATTCTGATTTCTTAAATGGATTAGATTACAAAAATGGAACAAAAAAAGCCATCGAAGCTTTAGAAAAAATTGGTGCAGGAAATGCCAAAGTAAATTATCGTTTACGTGATGCCGTTTTCTCTCGCCAAAGATATTGGGGTGAACCTTTCCCAGTATATTATGTAAATGGCTTGCCACAAATGATTGACAAAAAACACTTGCCAATTGTATTACCAGAAGTAGAAAAATACTTGCCAACCGAAGATGGTCAACCACCATTAGGAAACGCAACCGTATGGGCGTGGAACGTTGAAAAGTCAGGAGTTGTGAGTTGTGAGTTGATAGATAATGTAAAAGTTTTCCCATTAGAATTGAACACGATGCCGGGTTGGGCAGGTTCTTCTTGGTATTGGATGCGTTATATGGATGCGCAAAATGAAAACGAATTTGCGAGCGAAGAAGCTCTAAAATATTGGGAAAGCGTCGATTTATACATTGGCGGAAGCGAGCACGCTACGGGACATTTATTATACGCTCGTTTTTGGAATAAATTCTTAAAAGATAGGGGTTATGCTCCTACTGAAGAACCATTTAAAAAACTAATCAATCAGGGAATGATTTTGGGGATGAGCGCACTTGTATATAGATTGGCTATAAGAGCAGTTTCGGGAGGAAGAAATGAACTTGGTCAAGATACGGTTGGAGAAAATGTTTATTATAAGCCGATATATGTTAGTTCAAAATATGCAAAAGAACTTATGAAGATTATAAAAAATATCGATTTCAGTTTTGCTAGAATAGGATTTTTTAGAAATCAAGATGTTCTTATAAATGGGGTAAAGAATGATATATTGACTGAACTTTCGGTATTATTGTTTAAAGAGACTACTTTGAACACAACTGGAATAACTATTAATGAGAAACCAATTGAAGTTGTTGATATCAATGACTTGCGTGTTGATGTAAGTATTGTTAATGCGTCGGATGAAATTGATTTAGATAAATTAAGGAATTGGATTCCAGAATTTAAAGATGCTATTTTCATTAAAGAAGATGGAAGATATATTGTAGGTCGCGAGGTAGAAAAAATGTCAAAACGTTGGTACAACGTTGTCAATCCTGATGATATTTGTAATGAATATGGCGCCGATACCTTGCGTTTATACGAAATGTTTTTAGGCCCTTTAGAACAATCTAAGCCTTGGAATACGGCAGGAATTACAGGTGTTTCTGGTTTCTTGAAAAAATTATGGCGTTTGTATTTTGACGACAATGGTTCGGTTATTGTAAACGATGAACCTACGGCAGAAATGTACAAATCGTTACATAAAACCATTAAAAAAGTAACGGAAGACATTGAGAATTTTTCATTTAATACCTCGGTTTCTCAATTTATGATATGCGTGAACGAATTGCAACAATTAAAATGCAACCATCGAGCTATATTAGAACCTTTAGCCCTTTTAGTTTCACCGTATGCGCCGCATATTGCAGAAGAATTATGGAGTGCTTTAGGTCATGAAGATTCCATTTCAATAGTTGCTTTTCCAAAATTTGAAGCAAAATATTTAGTAGAATCTGAAAAAGAATATCCGGTTTCGTTTAATGGAAAAATGCGATTTACGATTAAGCTACCATTAGACTTAACAGCGGCTCAAATTGAAGAAATCGTAATGGCAGATGAGCGCACACAAGCCCAATTGCAAGGAAGAACTCCAAATAAAGTGATTATTGTTCCAGGTAAAATTATTAATTTGGTGGGGTAATAATTAGACAATATGTCAATTGGTCAATGTGCCAATTTTTAAAATCCCAATTTCATTAAAAAAATGTAGTTGGGATTTTTATTTATTGTAACAATATTTGGTTTCATTATACAAATAATAAATTAATATTGACAACTTGACATTTTTTAAATTTGGCTCAAAATTTGATATTAAATTTGTAACTTTAAATTTTAAAATTAAATATTATGTTTGATACAGGTTCAATGATAATTGGAGGAGTAATAATGCTATTTAGCTGGTTGGTTTCAAATAGATTAAAATCAAAATTTGAACATTACTCAAAACTTACTTTAAGAAACGGCATGTCTGGTGCTGAAATTGCAGAAAAAATGCTTGCCGATAATGGTATTAGTGATGTAAAAGTCATTTCTACTCCAGGGAGATTAACAGACCATTACAATCCTGCAGATAAAACTGTGAATTTATCAGAAGCCGTGTATAACCAAAGAAATGCAGCCGCAGCAGCGGTAGCCGCCCATGAATGCGGACACGCGGTACAACATGCACAAGCTTACGAATGGCTAACGATGCGTTCTAAACTAGTTCCTGTTGTGGAGATCGCGTCAAATTACATGCAGTGGGTGTTGTTAGCAGGTATACTAATGATAAACACATTTCCGTCTTTATTATTAGTCGGGATTATTTTATTTGCAGCCACTACTGTTTTTTCAATAATTACATTACCTGTAGAATATGATGCAAGTAATCGCGCTTTGGCTTGGTTAAAAAACAAAAATATGTTAGGTCAAGAAGAATATGCTGGCGCAGAAGATTCTTTAAAATGGGCTGCCAGAACTTATTTAGTTGCCGCTTTAGGGTCAATAGCAACATTACTATATTATATAATGCGTTATATGGGTGCAACAAGAGATTAATTCTTAAAATTCCAAAATATTTAAAGAGGTTGTCTAAAAAGTCGCGAATTTGTCATTCCGAATTTATTTCGTAATCCAAAAATATTGAATATCCGCGGATTAAAGAAGCTGAAACAAGTTCAGCTTGACAAAAATAAGCCTTTTAGGGCAACCTCTTTTTTTATTTAAACGTAATAATCGTATCCTAAATACGGCACATCAAATTCTTTAAAAACTACACCATACTTTTCTAATTCTTCTAAAATTGGCAGATATATTTCTTTAGAAATAGGCAATTGCACACCCGTTGTTTGTATCTCGCCATTTAAAATTTTCAAAGTCGCAATAGCTACTGGTAATCCCACAGTTTTTGACATCGCAGTATAGGTTTGATCGTCTCCTAAGCAAACCATCGTGGAATCAATTTGTTTTTGTTCGCCATTTATTTCATATCCAATTTTATGATACATCACAATCATGTCTTTATCTTCAGGTTGTAAGGTCCAATTGTACGACAATATTTTTTCTAACATTTGAGCTGGAGTCGCATTCTTTAAACCCGTAACTACCGATTTATTAAATAAATCTAATTCCAAAAGTTTGTCCCAAATTACATCGTCTTGATCGATTTTTAATTGATGTCTAAACTTTATTTCCACAGAATCCGTTGGGTGATAAGGTAAAAATAAATTCACAAAATCGCGGTTACTCATGTATTCAGAATCATCAATAATATAGGTGTCGTCTGTCATGCCTAATTGTACAAAAACATCCCAAGCTTTTGAAAAACCTACTCTTCTTATGGTGCCTCGATAACATGTGTCTACATTTTGTAATCCATAAACTTCTCTATATTTTAAAGAATCTCTGTTAGCATAAGCTTCAAATCGCCCAAAACCTTCTACTTCTAAAAATTCAGTCCTTCTAAATAATTTATGATAAGGAATGTACTTATAAGTGCCTTCTTGTATGAATTTTGCTGCTCCGCCTTGACCTGCTAAAACGACATTTCTTGGATTCCAGGTAAATTTATAATTCCACAAATTGGTATCGCTTTCAGGGGCAACTAATCCGCCACAAAAAGATTCAAAAAGTATTATTTTTCCACCTTTACTTTTAATTTCGTCCATAATTTTCATGGCACTCATGTGGTCTATTCCTGGATCTAAACCAATTTCGTTCATCAATACAATTTGGCTTTCTTTAGCTTGAAAATCTAAACTTTTCATTTCTTCACTAATATAAGATGCGGTAATCATATTTTTTTTATACAGAATACAATCTTTAGCAACTTCTATATGAAGATGAGCCGGTAGCATTGAAATTACAATATCCGCTTGTTGAATTTCTTGTTTACGTTGCGTTTCATTACAAACATCAAAAGAAATGGCCCGCGCATTTTTATGATTTTCAGTTTTCTTATTGGCTAATTCTTCGGATAAATCAGCAATTGTAAGTAACAATTTTTCGGATTCTGATTTATCTAATAAATATTTTATAAGTGAAGAGGCAGATCGACCTGCTCCTATAATTAATATCTTTCTCATTTTACTATAATATCACACGAAGGTAATGAAATGTTATATTTCTAAAAAATAAAAACAAGCATTTATAAAAAACTTGTTTTGAGGTTTATTATATTTGTGAAGAGATAAAACAAAATCCATGGAAAAGAAAATACTACTTGCAGCATGTGCTTTGGGCTTTTTAGCAATTATATTTGGAGCTTTTGGAGCGCATACCCTAAAAAAAACACTAACTATTGAACAATTAAATTCTTTTGAAACAGGTGTAAAATATCAAATGTATCATGCGCTGTTTTTATTGTTTATTGGTGTCACACAAATCATTTCATTAAAGGAAAAAACAATCGTATTTTATTTGACTTTAACGGGTGTATTATTATTTTCAGGTTCCATTTACGCGTTAACAACTAATGGTTTAACAGGTATTAAATCAAAACTTATTGGCCCTATAACCCCAATAGGAGGGCTACTTCTTATCCTATCTTGGGGATACTTATTTTACGTTATTTTGACGAAAAAATAACAGAAAACGCGTAATTGTCAAATTATTGTTTAATTTTGCACTTCAAACAAAAGCAACATAACTAATAATTTTATGGATACCTACGCTCAATTTACGAAATCGATTTCGTTAGAAAAATATGGAATCGAAAATGTTACAGAAATCGTATATAACCCCTCATACGATTTACTTTATAACGAAGAATTAAACACCAACCTAAAAGGTTATGAAAAAGGTCAATTAACAGAACTTGGTGCAGTTAATGTGATGACAGGTGAATTTACAGGCCGTTCCCCAAAAGACAAATATATTGTAAAAGACAGCACGACAGAAAATACCATTTGGTGGAATTCTGAAAAAGCGGTTAACGATAACAAACCCATTTCAAACGAAACTTGGAATGCATTAAAAGAAACTACAGCTTCCCAATTATCTCGAAAAAGACTTTTTGTAATAGACGCATTTTGTGGTGCTAACGAAAATACACGATTAAAAGTGCGATTTATTATGGAGGTGGCTTGGCAAGCACATTTTGTAACAAATATGTTTATCAGACCAACTAAAGAAGAATTAGCCAACTTTGGCGAACCAGATTTTGTGGTGATGAACGGCTCTAAAACATCATTTAAAGATTACGCTGCCCACGGATTAAATTCGGAAGTGTATGTTGCCTTTAACTTAACAGAAAAAATTCAGTTAATTGGTGGTACTTGGTATGGTGGCGAAATGAAAAAAGGTCTTTTTGCCTTAATGAATTATTACTTGCCTTTACAAGGAATTTCATCGATGCATTGTTCAGCAAATAAAGGATCAAATGGTGATGTAGCCGTTTTCTTTGGTCTTTCTGGAACCGGAAAAACAACTTTATCAACAGATCCAAAACGCGAATTAATTGGTGATGACGAACATGGTTGGGACAATGACGGTGTATTTAATTTTGAAGGTGG
>Ga0209443_1001018_pt1 | contig 18209 bp, 13 predicted proteins | sample LauGreBMM110DCMD_2_FD_187571 | JGI IMG/M metagenome (GOLD analysis project Ga0209443, IMG submission 187571) | Freshwater lake microbial communities from Lake Michigan, USA - Su13.BD.MM110.DCMD (SPAdes) (version 2) | ecosystem: Environmental > Aquatic > Freshwater > Lake | place: Lake Michigan... | reverse complement strand
GAATTGGTTAATTTTTTCACATCTATTTTAACTTCATCCGGAACAGCAGGCGCCTTGGCTAAATTGGCCAGGTTGGCTAAATTCATGCTGGTATTCTTTCTGAGGTATTCAAAATCGATATGCTCTATCACATCTCCATAATTTATACCCTTCTCTACTCTTATATCTTGATGTTGACGCGTATAGTTTTCATTCATCTCTGTAATTCTTACTGCAGCAAAACCATTTTCTACAAAAGCAGTATGATCACCTCCTCTTAAAAAACGGTCGTTACGATAAATCATCATTACTTCTAAGTTTTCTACATAACGCTCTCCTACTTCTTTAACATAGCGAGCCAATTGTCTTGACCTACCATCATTTTCTAATCCAAGATTACGAATTTGCATAGCTACTCTTCCAGTATCGGTTACCGATAAGCCTTCACTAAAAACACGAATGCGGGTATTATCCATAATATTAGTTTCATTACTATTATTAGAGCCCATAATATCATTATTCAATACTGCCTCAATTTTCCAATTTTCTTTTTTGGCTTTATTAGCCATAAAATAAGCACCTAATAAACCTTGTTCCTCTCCACTCACTGTTACAAAAATAAGGGTAGCAGGAAAACTATGTTTACTCATTACTCTTGCGCATTCCATTACAGCCACTGTTCCGCTTCCATCGTCATTGGCTCCTGGTGAATCGCCTATACTATCCATTTCATTGGAACGTCTGCTATCTAAATGTCCGCTAATTACAAAAATTCTTTTATCGTTAGGGTCGGTGCCTTTTAAAGTAGCTACTACATTGCCTAAAATAATGGGTCTATTCACTCTTCTTTTATCGGTGTTATAGGTTATGGTGTCTATAAAAGCAGACAACCTTCCATTACTTGATTTTGCATACTCATTAAACCTACTTAATATCCAAGCTCTTGCAGCGCCAATACCTTTAGTGGTACTCGTTTGATTACTCAGTGTTGCTCTTGTTCCAAAACTCACTAGCTTATTCAAATTCTGCGCTAAGCTATCTACACTTATTTCTTTTATCATTGCATCTATCTCGGCATCTTTTTTAATGATTTGTTGAGAAAATGAATTAGCAATACTTGTAATAAAGAAAAATACTAAAAGACTAATTTTATTCTTCATATATTAATATCAAATTGAATTAACGCTTTTAAAAAACTATTTTTAATTATTCTTCGTATCTAAAATAACAGGGGTTTTTCCACTACCCATAATTATTACTTTAGCATTCGGAGAAGTGATTAACCCCTTCATTATTTGTATTTGCTCATATTGTAACTGCTTATCGCCTAAGCCAGAACTAATAATTTTTTGATAATCGGCAATACCTTGGGCCTCCACTCTTTTACGCTCTGCCTCTTGCTTCTCTTTTTGTAAGACGAACTGCATTTTTTGTGCATCTTGCTCGGCCTTAATTTTATCTTCAATAGAAGCTTTTACTGTAGCAGGTAAAACAATATTACGCACTAACAATTGCTCAAGTACCAAACCACGAATTTTTAAATTTTCTTCAATTGTTTTAAAAATTCTACTTTGAAACTCATCTCTTTTTAAAGAATATAAATCAACGGCTGTATAATAAACCGCATTGTCTCTAATTTTAGTTCTAGTAATAGGGCGAACAATTACATTTTTAAAATCATAGCCTATTTCTCTTATAATTTTGGGTGCTTCAGAAGATTGCACTCTATATAATACAGTTAAGTCAATGACTACTTCTAAACCATCGGCTGTTAAAACGCGAATGGCATCATCTCCCGCCATTTCACCTTCAGTATGCACTCCGCTCATGGTATAATTTTGCGTTCTTACATCTATGGTATTAACAGACATCAAAGGGTTCACAAAGTTTAAACCGCTGGTAATAACTTCATCTTGTACTTTTCCAAATAAGGACTGTACTCCAATTTCTCCAGCATCAATTTGCTTAATACAAGAAGTGAATACACCAATGGCAATAACGACTATACCAATGGTACGAATACTACCCTTACCAAGATAAGCAGGTAAATTAAAATTTTCAACAGCGCCCGCTGCAAAAAATAGTACAACTCCCATTAAAATAAATAACATATAATTAAATTTAATTAAGCTAAAGTTACATTATTTCAGCTTGCTGCTACTAAATAGTTTACTAGAAAATGGCCTAAGAGAGATGATTTATTTCATATAAACAGTCTTTCCTGTTTTAGCCGATTGTATAGCGGCTTCTAATATACGATTCACCATTACATTATTCTCTGTAGAATATAAACCATAAGGTTCTATTTTCTCCTTCCCTCTAAGTACCGCATGTAAATAAGAGAAGGGGTCGGTGAATACATGTATATCTTTTTCAGTAACTGTTTTTTCTGTTTCAGGCGCGGCTTCCTTACTTCTTAATCTCATCTTTTTTGCATTCACTGCAATAATATAAGCAGAGTCGCCATAGACTTCCATATCCTTTCTTGCAAAAGTCCATGCCCATGAAGGCTGAATGATGGCCTGTGTTTTAGCATAGTTCACTATTATAGTAGCGTTGTCGTCAACCTTAGGATAAATAGATGGCTTGAACTGATTCATCACTGCTGTAACCGAAATAGGCATTTCCCCCTGCATTAAATAGGTCATTAAGTTCGCACCATAACATCCGAAGTCAACAATAGAACCTCCCCCATTTTCAATAGGATCGGTTAACCAATTAAAAAACTCTGGACTCACCCCAATTTCTTTAGGGCCTTGATGTCCATGATGAAAAACAACTTTTCTTATTTGTCCTACATAGTTTTCTTCTTTGATAAGTCTAAAGGTTTCAAAAGTAGAAGGATACCATGAAGTCTCGTAATTGGTAAGTAGCATTACATTATTCTTTTTAGCTAATGCCTCCATAGCCAAGGCTTCTTTTAAATTAGAAGCAAGTGGTTTTTCCACCATAATATGAATGCCTCTTGGCGCTGCTGCTTGGGCTACCTTTAAATGTTCATGAATAGAACCGAATGCGACAACCGCTTCTGGTTTTGTTTTATCAAGCGCTGATTCTAAATTACTGTAGAATAAATCTTTACTTAAATTAAATTTAATGGCATTTTTTTCAGCTATGGCTTTATTGGGTTCATAAATACCTACAATTTCAATAACATCGGTCTTGGCTTTATTTAAAATCCAAGATACATGGCCATGCGTAATTCCTGCCACCACCACTCTCACTGCACCAGTTTTACCTGTTTGTGCCTCCAAATTATTGGTGATACAAAAAAAACTAACAAGGCTTAGAAAAAACAAAGACTTCATTTTCATAATTTTAAATTTAAGTATGGACAAAACGCCTATTTCGTTATTGAATTTAATGCTTTTACTATGAAAAATAGACCCGCTAGTCAAATAAGTTGCCCTAGTTGCTTTTTTGAGCCTTAGAGGGCTGTCAAAATCAAGTCAATTATTTGTATCCCGATGCCTAACTTTAGAATATGAAAGCATTTCAACTAAATATAAGTATATCCATTATTGCTATATGCAGCTTTTTATCACAAACTACGCTGGCTAATAATGATACACTTTATATACAATCCCCCAATGGGAAAATAAAAGTAGCCATATGGATGGATGCTCAACTAAAATACAGTGTCCAATATCAAGACCAAACAATCCTTAATACAAATAGTATTGACCTTGAAATAAAAGACCAAGCCAGTCTTTCCGATGAAAACAAAATAACAAGTACGATTACTAAACAAGTCAATACTATTATTCAAGTACCAGTTTCAGAAAGAAGAAAAAAAATAGTAGATAAGTATAATGAAATTAACATTCAAACTAAACAACCTTATAGAATTATTTTTAGAGTATTTGATAATGGACTTGGCTATCAAATAAATACTTTATTTCAAGACAGTATTTATATTAAAAATGAAATAGCTAAGTTCAATTTTAATATAAATACAAATGGCTATTTACCCATTGTGCATGCTAGAGAAAATGAAGATATCTTCCATACTAGTTTTGAAGAACCCTATCCACTTCTTCCACTGTATAGTTTTTCTTCCAACACCATCGCCTATAATCCTATTTTATTAGTCCCCGAAAAAGCACCCAAGATAGCTATCACAGAATCGGACTTATTAGACTATCCAGGTATGTTTTTAAAAGGAACCAACACTAATTCGATAGAAGCAATCTTTGCGCCTTATCCTGCTGAAGAAAAAACAACCAATGAATTATACCCAGAAGTGGTGGTTACCAAAAGAACTAATTATATAGCCCATACTAAAGGAACGAGATCCTTGCCTTGGAGAATTATCATGATTGCCCCTGAGGACAAAGATTTACCCAGCAATGATATGGTCTATCAATTAGCAAGTCCCTCTGCTATACAAGATGTAAGTTGGGTGCACCCTGGTAAAGCCACAGACGAATGGATTATCAATATTAATTTATTCAATATTCCTTTTAAAGCTGGGCTAAACACAGCTACTTATAAATACTATATTGATTTTGCAGCGCGATTTGGTTTTGATAGAATTATGATGGATGCAGGCTGGAGCGATTATAAAGACTTATTTAAAGTCATTCCCGAAATTAATATGGATAGTTTAGTTGCCTATGCTAAACTAAAAAATATAAAATTAAGCATGTGGACTATTGCGGTCACTTTAGATAAACAATTAGAACCCGCACTAACTCAATTTAACAAATGGGGTGTTGATTTTATAATGACCGACTTTATAGATAGAGACGATCAAAAATCTGTTCAATTCTATGAACGCATTGCCAAGGCCTGTGCAGCACATAAAATAATGATTATGTATCATGGGGCCAATGCACCCAAGGGTTTTAATCGCACTTATCCCAATGCGATTACAAGAGAAGGGGTTTTAGGATCTGAATATAATATATGGAGTGAAAAAGTTACCCCTAGTCATGATTTAATTTTACCCTTTACTAGAATGCTTGCAGGCTCCTTTGATTATGAACCAGGTTTTTTAAACAATGCCACTAAAAAGAGTTTTAGAAATATTGAAGGGGCTCCCATGAGTTATGGCACAAGGTCTCATCAGTTAGCCATGTTTGTAGTATTTGATAGTCCCATGCAAATTTTTTCAGGCAACCCTTCTCAGGCCTATTTAGAACCCACCTTCATGAATTTATTAGGTCATATACCTACAGGCTGGGACGATACCAAAGTTTTAGATGCCAAAGTGGGTGAATATATTGTAACTGCCAGAAATAAAAATAAAGATTGGTATATAGCAGGTATGAATAATTGGACAGCCAAAGAACAAAGCATTGATTTTTCTTTCTTAGAAAAAGGGAATTATAAAGCCACTATTTGTAAAGATGGAATCAACGCCGATAAATTTGCAGCAGATTATAGCATCTCATCTCAGCTTATCAATAATACATCTACCCTTAGTATCCACATGGCGCCTGGTGGAGGTTTTTTAATTAAACTTATTAAATTATAAAAAGAGGGCCCCATAGAAATGGGGCCCGATTAACGATTGCTTGCTTAAAACAATAAAACTGAACTATTAAAATTTATACACAGCGGCTATTAAGAAATTACCCGCATACTGATTTAAATTATTGTTGTTATTAAAGAAAATTTTGTCTTTCGCATTATCAAATCTTATTTCTGGAATAAGGGTTAGCTTAGAGAAATGAATATTCGCCGATAATGTATTTTGAAAAATAGAAGTACCCACGCCCACAGCGTTTTTAGTATCATTAAAATATTCTGATCTTAAAGTGAAACCAAATTTAGTTGAAGGGTCATAGTTTACATACACTGCATTGCTTGTCCAATTGTTTCCTCCAATATTAGCAATGGTGCCATCATAGCTAATACCCAGTTGGCTACTCACTACACCATTCAATACTAAATCAAATTGAGATTTATCTTTACCCCCTTGATAATTCAAAAAAGCTTTTAATTTATCGTCCTTAGAGCTAGTACTGAACTGCGCAATAAGCATTTTATTGGGTGAAGATGAACTCACAAAATCGGTAGGCTGCGCAAAACCAATCATCATCGCCGACTTCCCCCCTAAAGCAAAATCTGCTCTAATACCTGTATGAAAAAAGGGGCCATAAGAAAAACCATAACTCATACTATAGTTTCTATTTGAATAAGCATCTAATAATTCATAGCCTACATGTGTTGCCCATTTACCTGCGGCTATTTTAAGTCCATTCATGGGAGCATAACTAAGATATGCTTGTTTAATGGCCTGCGCTACTCCATTATCATTGTAAGAAAACTCTTGCGCTCTTTTACCTAAACCTAAATCGAGTGTACCTGCAAAATTTCCTTTGGTATGATCTAACTTAATAGAAGCCATACCTAATTGTAATGATTGATTAGAATTAGTGAAGCTTGTTTTATTATTGTTGGACTGATTTGAAAAATCACTCTTAAAATACCCATCAAAATAAATAGTATAACTAGTGCTTGCCACAGGCGCCTTAGCACTGGTATCTGTTTGAGCCTTAGAAATAATGCTAAAAAGTAGAAAAACGGGTAAGAGGATCTTTGATTTCATGATTTTAGGGAGTTTAATATATTATAATTAATTATATATATTTATTATATGCTAAATTATATATTTTTTGACATATTTTTATAATTATACATACATATTTATAATTATAATGTGAATAAGCATGTATAAAAAGGCTGTGTCCCTAATTTCTAGAACAGAAATTATACAAATTATAAAAAATAATACTATTAAGGAAGCATGGTAGCAAATAGCGGGTCCAAGCTATTCTGCACTTCATAATAACCTTGCTTATACCACTTAATGCGGGCCACTAAGGCTAATATTTGTCTTTGAACCAAGGCCTTGTTTTTTTCAATGGCTTTTAAGCTTTGCTTTTCTTGGTTATTGGCAAACCCATTCAGCGCCGTCCAATAATCATAATGCTGATATTGCTTTATAAATTCAGTGGGCGTTGCAATACTATTCATTGCAGCTTTATTTTTCAAGTACCACTGAAACACAAAATCATTCAATAAACTTTTTTTCCATAATATAGTAAAGCTCGTATCCATGAATACATTTTTTTCACTTACCCATTTATCCGGATAAATACCTCCCCCACCATACACTAAATGCCCTTTAGGGGTCTTGTACTTTTCTCCTTTATAACTTGAATCTTGCATACCCATCGCATCATCGTGCATTCTTGTTATAAAATCATCTTCATATGCCTGCTTCCCTTTTTCATAAGGGCGTTGAATATTTCTGCCTAGTGGCGTAAAATATTTTGCAGTGGTTAAACGAAGCGCCCCGCCATTGGATAAATTATATTGTTGTTGTACTAAGCCTTTACCAAAAGAACGCTGACCCACAATAGTGGCGCGGTCCCAATCCTGTAAGGCGCCTGCCAATACTTCGCTGGCCGATGCAGAAGTTTCATCCATTAAAATTGTTAAGGGGCCTTCTTCAAAAAGTCCTTCTCTTTTACTGAAATAATCTACCCTAGGAGAATTAGCTCCTTGCGTATATACAATTAATTTATTCCCACTCAATACTTCATCCGCAATGGCCACTGCTTCTGAAAGTAGTCCTCCTCCATTGCCTCTTAAGTCAATCACCAAAGATTTAATGCCTTTTTGCACCAAAGTATCTAAGGCCTGCATGAAGGATTCATAGGTTCTATCTGCAAATTTGTCAATTCTAATATAGCCCATCGTGGGGTTAATTAAATAAAAAGCATCTACTGAAGAAACCGGTACATTGTCTCTTGGAATGGTGATGGAAATTTGTTTTCCCTCTCTGGCTATTAATAATTTGACCTTAGTATTAGAAGGTCCTTTGATTTTTTTTCTAATATCATTTGAATCCCATTTTTTGCCCGATAATTGAATGCTATCATCTGCTTTTAACAATATATCTCCAATTTGTAAACCTGCTTTAGCAGCAGGTCCCTCTTTTATAACATATGAAACAAAGATGCTATCTCTGAACTGCATAAATTCAATACCAATACCTTTAAAATTGGGTTGCAATTGCTCATTCACTTCAACTAAATCTGAAGGGGGTATATACACAGAGTGCGGGTCTAATTGCGCTAAATAATAATTAGCCAAACGATTACTTGCACTATCCGTATCCAACTTGTCGACATACTTAGATTGAATTAACTGCAAGATTTCTTGCATAGGATCTTTCGTTGTTGAACTAAAAACATTTAAGGGTAAACTTCCTTTAAAAAACACCCCTATCACCATTCCCATTATTACCAAAAAGGCATAAAAAAGTGGAGTGGCCCAATTTGCTTTATTTTTTTCTTGCATGCTTATTTTATTCGGGCTAAAATTACACTAAAAAGGTTATTTTCACACACAAGATTATAACCTATGGCTAAGAATTATATTATTGCTGATAGCGGGGCTACAAAATGCCAATGGACCATTGTACAATCTAAAAAGAAAACCACCCTTACGACTGAGGGCATTAGCCCCTATTTTTTAAATGCTGCTCAAATTCAAACACTAGTAGAAAAAACTTTTAAAAATAAAATTAAATTAGACAGCGTTGATGCAGTTTATTTTTATGGCACTGGCTTAAGCAATACTCAAAACGTTACACAACTAAAAAAAGCATTGAAAGCGGTTTTTACTAAAGCTTCCCTTGATATACAAACCGATTTAGTAGCTGCTGCAAGGGCTACTTGTCAAAATACAAAAGGAGTTGCCTGTATTTTAGGCACAGGTTCTAATACAGGATTTTATAATGGCAAAAAAATTACCAAAAATAGTCCTGGCCTAGGTTATGTATTAGGCGACGAAGGTAGTGGCGCTTATTTAGGAAAAAAAGTAATTCAATATTATTTGTATAAAACCTTTGACGAAGATTTAATGTCAAGGTTTGAAAAGAAATTTGCCAGTTCTAAGGATGAAATATTAAACAATGTATATAAGGAAGCGACTCCCAACAGATACCTTGCAAAGTTCACTGAATTCTTAGTAGAAAATAGAGGACATTATATGATTGAAAATATTATTGAAGATGGCTTGAACGATTTTTTCTATGCCCACATTAATAAAATGAATGAGGCCTGGTTGCACCCTATTCATTTTGTAGGCAGTGTGGCCTATGGCTTTAAAGATATTATTAAGCAGTTGGCCTTAAGCTATGAGATTGAACTGGGCAGTATTGTCAAATCTCCCATGCAAGGTCTTATCTCCTATCATCAAAAAAAATAAATAGCTTTTTAATTTTAGCTGGATAAGTATATGCATGATATAGAACCTCATTATCATTGGCGCCATTTATATATGGCAGAAGAAGATCCAAGATCTATTTTTTTTGGGCGTACTTACAGCGAGTTTGAATTTTCTCAAGCAGTCTATAATTATTTTATACATCCTCAATGGGATGAATTTGGCAGCAAAACATTGTACCTGAAAATTCTTTTTGTAGACTATGACTTACAATTTGCCATTATTGAAATGATTGGCGAGTGGAACGATGCTATTGAGAACGATATCATGGAATTAAAAAGAGAAGTCTTAGATAAATTAATGGAAGAAGGTATTTATAAATTTATTATGATTGCCGAAAGCGTTTTTAATTTTCATAGTGGCGACAAAGATTATTATGAAGAATTATACGATGAAGTAGCAGACGAAAATGGCTGGGCCGTTTTAATTAATTTTCACCAAGGCGCTCAACACGATTTTTTACTCAGAAAATTAAACCGCTACATTGAACTAATGGAAATACCAGCTTGGAGAACATTTAAGCCTGAAGACTTTTTCCAACTCATTGATGATAAGATTTCCCAAAGATTATTATAGGATTATAATAGAATGATGCTAAGAAGGCATTATTGTAGTAAAAGCAATTATCGAAAAGGATAATTATTATAGTAGACAATTATAACATAATATCTTAATATATTAAATCCTCATAAGCGCCCTGCAACTCATTATACGCATGATTGTCCTTGGCTAACTTAGCCGCCGCCATCCCTTTTTCATACCACTCAATCGCCTTTTCTTTCTGGCTCATTCGCTCTAGGCATTTGGCAAAATGGTAGTAGGACCCAATATAATCGGGGGAATCGCTAAGTACGGCTAGCAGTAAATCATGGGCCTTGGGGTCCTCCCCTAATTTTATATATTCCATTGCCAAGGCATGTCTTAAAAAGTTATCCCTAGGTTGTTGATTTAAAAATTCAATAATTCTTTCTATTCGTTGCATCTTGACTTATATTTGCATTAGTTGCATAAACAACTAACAATTTAACAAAATTAGCGATCATGAAAATCTTAGTTTGTATTAGTAAAACACCCGATACGACTGCTAAAATTGCCTTCACCGAAGGTAATACAAAGTTCGATGAAAATGGAGTGCAGTGGATTATCAACCCTTATGACGAATGGTATGCTTTAGTAAAAGCCATTGAATTAAAAGAGAAAGACGCAAGTACTATTATTCATTTAGTAACCGTGGGCACAGCAGATGCAGAACCCATTATTAGAAAAGCATTGGCATTAGGTGGTGATGAAGCCATTAGAGTGAATAGTAATAGTAATGACTCTTTTTATGTAGCCAAACAAATTGCTGCCATTGCCAAAGAAGGTAGTTATGAACTCATACTTACAGGCAAAGAAACCATTGATTACAATAGCGCATCAATTGGATCGATGTTATCGGCAATTTTAGATTTGCCTTTTGTTTCCTTGGCCAACCAATTGGATTGCAATGGAAATTTAGCTACCGTGAGAAGAGAAATTGAAGGCGGAGAAGAAACCTGCGAAGTGAATTTACCAGTAGTGATAAGTTGTCAAAAAGGAATGGCCGAACAAAGAATACCCAATATGAGAGGCATTATGGCAGCGCGTACTAAACCATTGAAAGTTTTGGAACCTAGTGAAGCTAGCGCCACTACCAGTATCAAAAAATTTGATATTCCAGTAGCAAAGTCGGGTGTGAAATTAGTAGACCCTGCCAATATGGATGAATTAGTAAAATTATTAAAAGAAGAAGCAAAAGTTATTTAAAAGCATTAAAAAAATATTCTATGGTACTAGTATATATAGATCAAGCCGATCAACAAATTAAAAAGTCTTCCTTAGAAGCTATGTCTTATGGGGCAGCGCTTGCAAAACAATTAGGCTGCGATGTTGCCGCTTTAGTTTTAGGCACGGTGCAAGATAATCTTGCAGATTTAGGAAAAAATGGTGCACAAAAAGTGTATCATCTTAAAAATGAAAGCCTTAATAGTTTGGATGTGAAATTACATTCTACCTTAATTGCCAATGCTGCCAAAAATGTGAATGCTACTGTAGTGGTTTTTGCACATAATATAAATGGTAGGGCAATTGCTCCAGCAGTAGCTGTAAAATTAGAGGCGGGTTTAGTAAGCGGCGCCTCAAGTTTACCCAATACAGAAAATGGTTTTGTAGTTACTAAAACAGTTTTTTCTGGCAAAGCCTTTGCATCTATTCAAATTGAAACGCCTATTAAAGTCATTGCAATTAATCAAAATAGTTTTGGCGTAGTAGCTTATGATAATTTAGCAACTGTAGAAGAAATGAATATACCGGTACCTGCCGCTTCCATTAAAATAACTAAACTAGAAAAAATAGAAGGTGAGATTCCATTAACAGAAGCTAGTTTAGTAGTAAGTGGAGGCCGTGGTTTAAAAGGACCTGAACATTGGGGTATTTTATTAGACCTAGCTAAATCTCTAGGAGCTTCTACCGCTTGTAGCCGCCCTGTATCAGACTCAGATTGGAGACCTCACCATGAACATGTGGGTCAAACGGGTATTCAAATTGCGCCTAACTTATATATAGCCATTGGTATTTCAGGAGCTATTCAACATTTAGCAGGAGTGAATAGAAGTAAGACCATTGTGGTTATTAATAAAGACCCAGAAGCACCGTTTTTTAAAGCGGCCGATTACGGAGTCATTGGAGACGCCTTTGAAGTAGTACCAGCCCTCACTTCAGCTATTTTAAAAATGAAGTCAACCGCATAGCATAATTATTTAACTTTGGGGGAGCAAAGTAAACCTATGCAGAAAATTGAACTTGAAATAGTGGCTTTATCACATAGCATCACCCAATCTAACTCCTATGCAGTTATTTTAGGAGAGGTGAACGGGCTGCGCCGACTACCCATTGTCATTGGTGGCTTCGAAGCCCAGGCCATTGCCGTTGCACTAGAGAATATGCACCCTTCTCGCCCACTCACGCACGACTTAATGAAAAATTTTATGACTGCCTTTGATATTCAATTACAGGAAGTATATATATGTGATTTACAAGAAGGTATTTTTTATTCCAAATTAGTTTGCTTTACCGCCAATGACACTATTGAAATTGATAGCAGAACTAGTGATGCACTTGCCTTGGCAGTTCGTTTTGGTTGCCCTATATATGTGTACTCCAATATTTTGGAACAAGCAGGTTTAGAAAACGAAAACGCAGAGAAAAATATTACGCCCACTAAAGTTGCTGCAGAACCAGTGGCCAACGATTTAACAAATATGTCTTTAGTTGAATTAAATAAATTATTACAAGAAGTTTTAGAACAGGAAGACTATATCCGCGCCATTGATATTCGCGATGAAATCAATAAGAAAACTGCGCAAAAGAAATCATAGCTAATGATTCAATTTTCTCCTTGCAAAATTAATTTAGGCTTATCTATCTTAGAAAAAAGAGCAGATGGTTTTCATGCACTAGAAACTGTATTTTACCCCCTAGCCTTGCATGATATTGTAGAGGTAGTTCCAGAAAAATCATTCAAATTTTCCCATACAGGTATTTCTATTCCAGGTGATACTTCTAATAATTTATGCGTTAAAGCCTACCAATTATTAAAAGCTAATTTTCCCCAAATGAGTGATGTTCAAATGCACTTACATAAAAACATTCCCATGGGCGCGGGCTTGGGCGGAGGATCTGGCGATGGAACGACTGTTTTAAAAATACTCAATAATTTATTTAATTTAAATTTATCCAAAGAACAACTACTCAACTACGCTGCAAGTTTAGGAAGTGATTGTCCTTTCTTTATTTTTAACGAAGCCTGCCATGCTACTGGAAGAGGTGAAATACTGGAGCCCATAGCCATTGATTTAAGTAATTATACTATTGCTTTAATACATCCTGGTATTCATATTGCTACGTCTTGGGCATTTCAACAATTAAGCCCTTGCGTAAAAGAAAAATCTATTGCAACTATTATTAAGCAACCCATTGAAACTTGGAAAACTGAATTAATCAACGATTTCGAAGCCCCTGTTTTCAAAGCGCACCCCTCATTAGAAACATTCAAAAATAATTTATACAGGCAAGGGGCCATTTATGCAAGTATGAGTGGTTCGGGTAGTTCGCTATTTGGCATCTTCCCTAAAGGCACTAAGATAGAGTCCCCTGTACCGGACTCTTCAGTAAGAGTCGATCTTATTTAATTGCTAACGTTCGTTATTTAATAAATTTCAATCAATTCGTTTAATTCTTTAAACAGTATTAAATGGTTAGTAAATTTATTGTGATTCTGCTATAAAAAATCCTTGTTTTTTCGTAATTTTCAACGAATCGCTAACCAAACAGGGTTTCCCTAAAAACAACTGGTTGTAAATGATGAAAAAAGAACCAATAGGATTATATGATCCTGCTTATGAACACGACGCTTGTGGTATTGGATTTGTTGCTAATATCAAAGGTGTAAAATCACATCAGCATGTAATTGATGGTCTAACTATTTTAGAAAATATGGAACACCGTGGCGCCTGCGGTTGTGAAATTAATACAGGGGATGGAGCAGGTATCATGATTCAAATTCCACATGAATTTTTCTTCGATGAATTATTACAGCAAGGCATTCACCTACCCGACTTAAATGAATATGGTGTTGGATTTATATTTTTCCCTTCAGATAAATCAATTGTTACAGAGTGTAAAGAAATTTTTGCAAGGGCTGCTGAAAAATTAGGTATTGAAATTATTGGTTATAGAAAAGTACCCGTTAACAGAGACACCATTGGACCTTCTGCTTTATCGGTAGAGCCTACCATGGAACAAGTGTTTCTAAAAAAACCCGATCATATCACCGACCCAGAAGATTTTGAAAGAAAACTTTTTGTTTTAAAAAATTACGCTTCTCATACTATTAATAATTCTATCAAAAAAGAAGCCATTGGTTTTTATATGGCCTCTTTATCTCAAAGAGTGATAGTGTATAAAGGTCAATTAACAAGTCATCAAGTAAGAGCATATTTTCCCGACTTAAGTGATAAAAGAGTAGTGTCTGCTTTTGGATTAGTGCACTCTCGTTTTGCTACCAATACTTTTCCTTCTTGGAAATTAGCACAGCCTTTCAGATACATCGCACATAACGGAGAAATTAACACCTTACAAGGAAACTTAAATTGGTTAAGATCCAATGAGTCTAGCTTTTTCTCTCCCTATTTTTCAAAGGAAGAATTAGAAATGATTTTACCCGTTGTCAACGTTGGCCAATCAGACTCTGCTTGTTTAGACAATATTATTGAGCTACTTACTTTAACTGGACGCTCTTTGCCCCATGTAATGATGATGCTTATTCCAGAAGCATGGGATGGCAATGAACTAATGGATCCTGTAAAAAAAGCTTTCTACGAATTTCATGCTGCCTTTATGGAACCTTGGGATGGCCCTGCTTCTATTTCCTTTACAGATGGTAAAATAATTGGCGCCACTTTAGATAGAAATGGTTTAAGGCCTTCACGTTACTGCGTCACCAATGACGACCGCGTTATCATGGCATCAGAAACAGGGGTCTTACCCGTTGACCCTTCTACTATTATTGAAAAAGGTCGTTTACAACCTGGTAAAATGTTTGTGGTAGATATGGAAGCTGGTAAAATTATTAGCGATACCGATTTAAAACAAAATATTTGTGCGCAACAACCTTACGCAGACTGGTTGAATAAATATAAAATTCGTTTAGAAGAACTACCTGAACCAAGAATTCAATTCACACATTTAGAGCACGATCAAATTTTTAAATACCAAAAAGCATTTGGTTATACAAAAGAAGATTTAGAAAATATTATTACACCCATGGCCACTGATGGCAAAGAACCTATTGGTTCGATGGGCACCGATACTCCTTTAGCCGTATTAAGTGATCAACCTCAACATATCACTAGTTACTTCAAGCAATTATTTGCACAAGTAACCAACCCCCCCATTGATCCTATTCGTGAAAGAATGGTGATGTCACTTGCTACTTTTGTGGGAAGCCAAGGAAATTTATTGACAGAAGACCCCATGGCTAGTCACTGCGTTGCTTTAAAACATCCTATTTTAAACAACCACGAATTAGAGAAAATTAGAAGTATTGATACAGGTGTGTTCCAAGCTAAAACATTACAATGTTATTTTAGAGCAGATGGCAAAGAAGGTTCTTTGAAAAAAGCATTAGATCGTTTATGCCGTTATGCAGTGGACGCAGTAGAAGATGGATTTGAAGTCATTGTTTTAACAGACCGCTCAATCGATTCTGAACATGCTGCCATTCCAACACTTCTTGCCTGCGCTAGTGTGCATCATCACTTAATCAGAAAAGGTTTAAGAGGTAAAGTAGGTATCATTGTAGAAGCAGGCGATGTTTGGGAAGTACATCATTATGCTTGTTTAATTGGCTTTGGGGCTACTGCTATTAACCCTTATATGGCGCTCTCTACTATTCGTGATATGAAATTGCACGATAAAATTAAATCGGAATACGACGCAGAAAAATTAAAGAAAAATTATATTAAAGCGGTGAATGAAGGATTGTATAAAGTATTCTCTAAAATGGGTATCTCTACTTTACAATCTTATCAAGGTGCTCAAATATTTGAAATTATTGGTATTAATAAAGAAGTAGTGAATCGTCATTTTACGGGCGCTACTTCTCGTATAGATGGAATGGGCTTAGATGAAATAGCAAAAGAAATTTTAGCCAAGCATGATTTAGCCTTTGCTAAAAAATCTTCTCCAGTGGACAGGCTTACTGAAGGCGGCGTTTATCAATGGAAGCGTCGTGGTGAATTTCATTTATTCAATCCACAAACCATTCATTTATTGCAGCACTCTACTAAAATGAATGATTATCCTAGTTTTAAAAAATATTCAAAGCTAGTCAATGATCAAACAGAAAAAGCTTGTACACTAAGAGGCTTATTCGATTTCAAACCCACACACCCATCTATTTCTATTGACGAAGTTGAACCAGCATCTGCTATCTACAAACGTTTTGCAACAGGGGCTATGTCTTTTGGATCTATTTCTTGGGAAGCGCATACTACCCTTGCTATTGCCATGAACCGCCTTGGTGGAAAATCTAATACAGGAGAAGGTGGTGAAGATGAAATTCGTTATCAAAAATTACCGAACGGCGATTCTATGCGCAGCGCCATTAAGCAAGTAGCTAGTGCAAGATTTGGTGTAACAAGTTATTATTTATCGGAAGCAGATGAATTACAAATAAAAATGGCACAGGGTGCAAAACCAGGTGAAGGCGGACAACTACCAGGATATAAAGTAGATGATTGGATTGGTAAAACTAGACATGCCACACCTGGTGTGGGATTAATTTCTCCTCCACCACATCATGATATTTATTCTATTGAAGATTTATCTCAACTCATATTTGATTTAAAAAATGCCAACCGCGCTGCAAGAATTAATGTAAAATTAGTTTCTAAAGCAGGTGTAGGTACTATTGCTGCAGGTGTGACGAAAGCAAAAGCAGATGTAGTATTAATTGCTGGCTTCGATGGAGGTACAGGCGCTTCTCCACTAAGTTCTATTAAACATGCAGGCTTGCCTTGGGAATTAGGATTAGCCGAAACACATCAAACCTTGGTAAAAAATAAATTGCGTAGTCGTGTGGTAGTGCAAGCCGATGGACAAATGAAAACAGGACGCGATATTGCCATTGCTACTTTATTAGGTGCAGAAGAATGGGGCGTTGCCACTGCTGCTTTAATAGTAGAAGGATGTATTATGATGCGTAAATGTCATATGAATACTTGCCCTGTGGGTGTAGCAACGCAAGACCCTGAATTACGTAAACGTTTTAAAGGAGACCCCGATCATGTGGTGCGCTTCTTTGAATTTATTACCCAAGAGCTGCGTGAAATTATGGCTGAATTAGGCTACCGTACTGTTAATGAAATGGTAGGTCAAGTAGATGCCTTAACCATGCGTGAAAATATAAATCATTGGAAGTATAAAAATTTAGACTTAAGCGATGTATTATATAAAGAGCCTGCTGAAGCCGGTGTGGGTTTATATCAAACAGAAGCACAGGATCATTTAATGTCTGAAGTGTTGGATTGGCAATTATTAGCAGCTGCAAAGCCTGCCATTGAAAAGAAAGAAAAAGTAAAGGCTTCTTTCCCTATTAAAAATACCGATCGTACCACAGGCACTATTGTTTCCAATGAAATAACGAAAGTTTACAAAGCAGAAGGTTTGCCAGAAGATACGATTCACTTTAATTTTAAAGGAACCGCAGGACAAAGCTTTGGTGCCTTTAATACTAAGGGCGTGACATTAGAATTAGAAGGCGATGCCAATGATTATTTTGGAAAAGGATTAAGTGGTGCGCAGTTAATTATATACCCCGATAAAAAAGCAAGTTTTGTACCCGAAGAAAATATCATCATTGGTAATGTTGCCCTTTATGGTGCTACTAGTGGTATTGCATTTATAAGAGGAAAGGCTGGTGAAAGGTTTGCTGTGCGTAATTCTGGTGCCAGCGTGGTGGTAGAAGGTATTGGAGATCATGGTTGCGAATATATGACTGGAGGTGTGGCTGTTATATTAGGCAATACAGGTAGAAATTTTGCAGCGGGTATGAGCGGCGGTATTGCATTTGTATATAATGTAGAAAATAATTTTGAAGTATTGTGTAATAAGGAAATGGTAGAATTAGAAGCCCCTGACAAAGAAGATGAAGTTTTGCTTAAAAAATTAATTCAACAGCATTTTGACAAAACGGGAAGTGCAGTGGCTAAATTTATTATAGCCGATTTTGACAATCAATTAAAACAATTTGTAAAAGTGTTTCCTTCTGATTACAAACAAGCATTGCAAAAACAAAAATCAAAATTAGTAGTAACGAAATAAAAAATAATAAAGGTCAAGATTAAAGAATATGGGTAAGCCAACAGGATTTAAAGAATTTACGAGAGAACTCCCTACTAAAATTT
>Ga0209443_1001016_pt1 | contig 18227 bp, 18 predicted proteins | sample LauGreBMM110DCMD_2_FD_187571 | JGI IMG/M metagenome (GOLD analysis project Ga0209443, IMG submission 187571) | Freshwater lake microbial communities from Lake Michigan, USA - Su13.BD.MM110.DCMD (SPAdes) (version 2) | ecosystem: Environmental > Aquatic > Freshwater > Lake | place: Lake Michigan... | reverse complement strand
TGGGATAACTCAATCGTATGAGTATCATTTGCTGCAGGGATTTAATAGAATTTATATTTAAACAGGTAATTACGCTAAAATGCCAACTATTCAGCAATTAGTGCGCAAGGGACGTGAGCAAATGACTTGGAAATCTAAGTCACCTGCTTTGGATTCTTGTCCACAGAGAAGAGGGGTTTGTACACGTGTATACACGACGACTCCAAAGAAACCAAACTCAGCGATGCGTAAAGTAGCGCGTGTACGTTTGACAAACCAAAAAGAAGTGAATGCTTACATTCCAGGTGAGGGTCACAACTTGCAAGAGCACTCGATCGTATTGATTCGTGGTGGTCGTGTAAAAGACTTACCGGGTGTGCGTTATCACATTATTCGTGGAGCATTAGATACGGCTGGAGTAACGGGTCGTTTACAATCTCGTTCGAAGTATGGTGCTAAGCGTCCAAAACCAGGACAGGTAGCTCCAACAGGTAAAAAGAAATAATTATTAACAGAACGATCCAGTATGCCATTGTTTAAGGCAGAAGGTTGGGTCAAATTTAAAAAACGAACAAAATGAGAAAGGCGAAACCAAAAAAACGCTACGTATTGCCAGATCCTAAATTCAAGGATGTATTAGTCACCAAGTTTGTCAATAACTTGATGTATGACGGAAAGAAATCGACTGCATTTACTATTTTTTATGATGCATTGGATAAAGTTGAAGATCGTACCAAAGAGAACGGTTTAGAGACTTGGAAAAAAGCATTAAACAATGTTATGCCATCAGTCGAGGTTAAGAGCCGTCGTGTGGGTGGTGCTAACTTTCAGGTTCCAACAGAAGTGCGCGCTGAACGCAAAGTTTCATTGGGAATGAAGTGGTTAATTTTATATGCAAGAAAGCGTGGTGATAAGACCATGATGGATCGCTTAGCAAATGAAATCATTGCAGCTGCCAAAGGTGAAGGTGCGGCAGTTAAGAAGAAAGATGATACGCATAGAATGGCAGAGGCGAACAAAGCTTTCTCTCACTTCCGTTTCTAGTCGTTATTTATATGATTCTAAAAGGCTGTTCGACCACGAGCAGCCTTTTTTATTGGCTTATTTTTCAAACGATGAAACAAAATTTTTACTTCAATATATTGAAAATTAGTTAATCGATTGGTTTAATAGGGTTTCTGTGAATTCAATTAAATATTTAGTAGCTTTGATGATAATTCAACAAGCCAAATGATATCTAAGAAAGCAAAATATGCGTTGAAAGCGCTTAAGGTTTTAGCTCAATCGTATGAGAAAGGGCCATTATTGATTTCACATATTGCAGAATCTGAAAATATTCCCAAAAAGTTTTTGGAAGCTATTTTATTAGAATTACGAAACCATGGGATCTTGCAAAGTCAAAAAGGGAAAGGGGGCGGATACTATTTGCGTATTCCTCCAGATCAAGTAACATTTGCCAAAATCATTCGGATTGTTGACGGACCTATTGCCCCAGCTTTATGTGTTTCTTTGCATTTTTACGGTAAATGTGATGATTGTGCGGACGAAGAAACGTGTAAATTGAGGAGTGTGTTGGCCAAATGGCGTGATGCCAATTTATCGGTTTTAGAAAAGACTACTTTGGAGGAACTTATTTAAGAGATAGGTTAAAACATACAAAAAAGAGCTCGAAACATATTCGAGCTCTTTTTTTATTCAAATAAGTGATCTAAATTTTTCAATTTAACTTCTTCTGTTTCAAGCTCTAAAAATTCTTCCCAGAAAGGATTTTCTGGAACAGCCGCTTTACAGATAATAGGTGTTTGTTTGATGGGATGTATAAAGTATAGTCGGCGCGCATGTAAATTGATACTCGCGTCAATATTAGGCTTGTCATAGCCGTATTTAATATCGCCCCGAATTGGACAGCCCAACGAAGCTAATTGTACCCGTATTTGGTGTGGCCGACCGGTTATAGGCTCCACTTCGATCAAGTAATGGAGATTGATTTTGCCGATCAATTTATAATTTAGTTCTGCTTTTTGTGCTTTATCCTCTGGATAATCTAAGGCCGTTGTTACATTTTTGACTTCATTCTTGATCAGATAGTGGGTTAATTTACCCTTGATAGGATCCGGTTTTCTCCTCGTAATAGCCCAATATGTTTTTTGAATATCTCTTTTACGGAACAATTCATTCATTCTTTCAAGGGCCTTTGACGTTCTTGCGAACACAACTAAGCCACTTACGGGTCTATCTAAACGGTGAACAGGATGTAGAAAAACAGCCCCTGGTTTTTGGTACTTTTCTTTGATGTAATCTTTTAACACATCGGTGAGTGTTCGGTCCCCAGTACTATCCCCTTGGACAAGAATACCTGCTCGTTTATTTACGATTAGGAGGTGATTGTCTTCATATACAATGTGATAGTCTTTCATTTTTATTTCAATTTTCCCTAGATCTAGATCAACAAAGGGGGATGCAAAGGTAGGATTATTTTGTGAAATTATTTCTCGATAAATTTTTAATTTCTTGGGGCTACATGGATCATGTTTGAAAACTGTATTATTCTTTATGGGTACTATTTGTAACCCCATCTTTTACCTATTACCTAATACCTATTACCTAATACCTATTACTTATTACCTAATACTTATTACCTCTTACCTAATACCTATTACCTTAATTTACCTAATCTCCTTTTTCATCCGATAATGTTGAATCTCCCCAAACAATAAATAGGATTCTTTCTCAATGACATATCCAATAGATTTATAAAATGGAACAGCATTTTCACGTGCTTCTAAGATGATTTCTTGAATCCCCATTGCCATTGCCTTCTCTTCTAAATGCAACATAATAGCCTTTCCTACACCCTTTCCTTGGGCCTCAGCTGCCACAGCAACACACCTAACTTGGCCTTGATTCTCTCCAGATTTATGCATCCTAGCAACCCCAATAATTTGATTATTCTCCATCACCATGGCATGAATCGCATCTGATTCATCCGCCAAAACCTCCGAACCCAAAGGTTGATTCCATGGCGCTCTCAGTATGGTGAAACGAAGTCGATAATAAGACTCCCATTCATCTTGGCTTATTGGACTTTTAATAATCATATTTTTTTTAGCTTATTCATCTATCAAAAAAAGGAGCCCTAATAAGTTTTTCTCTCTAGGGCTCCTCAATTAATTTTTAGGATTCAATGAACCTAATGCAAGGTTTATCCTATTTTATTTGGCAAAATTAACTGCGCGCATTTCGCGGATAACAGTCACCTTGATTTGACCCGGATATTGCATCTCTTTTTCTATTTTTTGAGAAATATCAAATGATAGATTGGATGCTTTTTCATCACTTACATTTTCCGAATCCACTAAAATACGTAATTCACGTCCTGCCTGAATAGCATAACATTTTTGAACCCCGTCAAAAGAAGTGGCCAAGGCCTCTAAATCTCTTAAACGCTTCATATAAGACTCCATCATCTCTCTTCTTGCCCCAGGTCTTGAACCTGAAATAGCATCACAAACTTGGATGATGGGAGATATCATCGACGTCATCTCAGTTTCATCATGGTGTGCACCGATCGCGTTACAAACTTCTGGATGCTCTTTGTATTTAAGCGCCAATTCCATCCCTAATAATGCGTGAGGTAATTCGGGCTCTTCATGCCAAACTTTTCCTATATCATGTAATAGGCCTGCGCGCTTAGCTAATTTAGCGTTTAAACCCAACTCCGCTGCCATGGTAGCACATAACTTCGCCACCTCCCTTGAATGTTGCAAAAGATTTTGCCCATAAGAGGAACGAAATCTCATCCGACCAATCATCTTGATTAACTCAGGATGTAAGCCATGAATACCTAGTTCAATGACCGTTTTTTCTCCAATCTCGATGATTTCATCATCGATATTTTTTTTCGTCTTGTTGACAACCTCTTCAATTCGCGCAGGGTGAATGCGTCCATCTTGTACTAAGCGATGCAAGGATAAGCGCGCAATCTCTCTTCTAACCGGATCAAATCCTGAAATGATAATCGCCTCAGGCGTATCATCCACAATAAATTCTACTCCTGTAGCCGCCTCTAATGCACGAATATTTCTACCCTCTCGGCCAATAATCTTTCCTTTAACATCATCTGATTCAATGTTGAAAACTGAAACGCAGTTTTCAATCGCATTTTCCGCGGCTGTTCTCTGAATCGTCTCAATCACAATTTTCTTCGCCTCTTTGGTCGCAGTTAATTTTGCTTCCTCGATGGCCTGCTTAACTAAAGAACTCGCCTTGCTTTCTGCCTCCGACTTCAAAGCCTCCATGATTTGTTCGCGAGCTTCCGCTGCTGATAGGTTGGCAATTTTCTCCAACTGGTTAATCTGATTTGCCAGCATTTCATCTGCTTCTGCACGTTTTTTATCTACTTCCTCCAGTTTTTTGCGGTAGTTTTCTTCCTTGGATTGAATGCTTTGCTTCTGAGTCTGCAAATCTTGATCTGCTAGTTTCTGCTGTTCTTGTTGCTGCGCTAAAACCCTTTCTTTTTCCCTTAAAATTTGCTCGTTTTCTTGTAAAATACCCTTCTTAGCTTGAGTTTCTTCCTCAAATTCCCCACGCAGACGAAGGAAATTTTCCTTGGCCTCTAACATGCGATCTTTCTTTAAATTTTCTGCTGCGACTTCAGCATTTTTTAAGATGTCATCAGCCTTTTTTTTGGCCTCATCTTCGAAATTTTTATTGGCTTTTGAAAAGAATACTTTTCCAGCGAATACGCCCCCTGCTAATGATAACAATGGGATAATAATACTTAATATGCTCGACATAGAACGAATGTGTTTATTACATGAGTCCCAAAAAGCCTTGAAAAAATTTGATTATAAAGTGAACTCCTCAGCCATCGCGAGCAATTGCTCGTTTTCCGCTTGAACATCTTCTAGCAAATTAGTTTTTTCCGATTCAAATTTTAATCCACACATAGCTAAATCTAAAGCCACCAACGCCATTACAGCATTTGGATCTGAACTATTGGCCTTTTTTTCGTAAAATTTAACTAATCGGTTAACTAATAATGCCGCATTTCGCACACAAAACTCCTCTTCTTTATTTACCCGCAAGGATACTGTTTGTATTCCTAATAATAAATTGCAGGGTAATTGTTGGCTCATGTTTTGCGTAATTGCTCAATACAATGATCTATTTCAACTATATATTTATCTAACGTTTTCTTCAGCTCAGCAGTTGGGACCGCCGTGTTGTTTGTACTAACTACAATTTTACCAAATTTATCTGATTTTTTAAAGTTTTTCTCCAATTCTTTTGCTGCTTGGCTCGATAAACTCAGTTCCCTATTTTTTTCATCTAGTAGGTTTTTTAATCTGTCAACTTCCCTTTCCAGTTCTTTTATGGTCCCTTGATTTTCTTGCAAACGCAATACCATTTGGCTGATTTTCAGCCTTAAGGTTAAATATTGCGTTTTTAATTCCTGTTTCATTTGACCTTTAAATTAATGTTTTAACTTAAATTTTCCTCCGCCTTTCCAAGAAAATTCGAAGACTACAACAAATAAAAGTAAAATGAAGACACCTATATTTTCACGGATGATGTTTGGAAGATCAATGTAGTCTTGAATTTTATTTCCGATTACAATACATAAATAACCTAAAACGATATAAAATAATCCAGCTTTCCAACGATACGGTATGGGATCAAATTTTTGCCCCCCTAAATAACATAAGATCATCATGACTAAGCTTGACGCCAGAAAAGACCAGGCGCAAGCCATATAGCCGTATTGCGGAATAAATATTATATTTCCGGCGACCGTAGTAACTAAACCAATTAGCGTAATGATGGTTCCCATGTAGGTTTTATTCGTTTTTTTAAACCAAACAGATTGGGTGTAATAAACACCTAAAAACAAATTGGCCAACAGCAAAATAGGAACAATCCCAATGCCCTCCCAATAAATCTCTCTTCTTAAAAATAAAGTCTTAATCCAAAATAAATTAACCGAAACTCCCACCCACAAAAATGTACCAATAATGATAAACCAGTGTGTCACTAAGGCCAAATTGGACTGATCGTTGGCCTCCGCTTTCTTCCCCAGAAAAAACGGTTCAGCCGAATATTTAAAGGCCTGAATGGCCAAGCTCATAAAGACAGATAGCTTATAGCAGTTGCCGTAAATACCCAAGGCGTCTTGAGAACTTCTCCCGGGATAAAAAGATTCAGGTAAAAATTCCTCGAGCAGCAATCGGTCAAACATCAAATTGAACATGGCGGCTAAGCTCATGAACATAATGGGATACGCATAGACCCATAGAGATCTTAATTCGGGCCAGTCCCAAGTCCATTTAAACACTTTAAATTCTGCTTTGAGCCAATAAAATAGGGACGCATTGCCAATGAGGTTGGCCAGAAAAATATACCCTGCGCCGACCTCTGGTCTATATATGTTCTTCAAAAACTCAGGCCCAGACCCTTGCTCATGCATAGGTTTTAAAACGAGTAAAATGATCAGATTTAATCCAACATTAATTAAGATGGAAACGATTTTCGCTTGAACAAATGTTCGAATTTTGTTTTCTAATCGGAGCTTGGCGAATGGGATGGCTGTGATGGCGTCAATGGCTAAAATTACGGCCAACCACTTTAAAAATATACCCTTGTTTTCATACCCTAATTGGGCCATGATGGGATCGGAAAATAGAAATAAACATATCGTAAATAATCCTGAAGTGGCGATAATCGCCGTTAAAATGATGTTGTAATATTTAGATGGAGCTTCTTTGGCATACCTAAAATAGGCCGTTTCCATGCCATAGGTATAGATGATATTGGTTATGGCCATGTAGCCATATAATTTAACATTGATCCCTAACTCCGCTGGCAAAAATGCGATTGTATGAACAAATACAAGTAAAAAATTAAGGGAACGCCCTAATATGGTACTGAATCCATACGATAGAGTTTCACCCGCTAATTTTTTTAGAATAGACATGTGTTAAAGTTTGTCAATTCCAAAGGTACAAATTTCTGTTGGATTGGGTAATTTATGGTTTTTGATATCCGATTGTTTGATAAAATTGCTCCGAGTAATTATCAGAAAGGGGTATGTGATTTTCGCCAATTTTGATTTTTTGATTTCGGATAGATTCTACTTTTTTTAGCGAAACAATGAAAGACTTATGGACTCTTCGAAATTCAGCCGAAGGCAATTTTTCCTCAATTAATTTCATCGTCATGCGGCAAACTACCGGAAACTTCTGGGTTCTCAGGTGAATTTTAATGTAATCTTTTAATCCCTCAATGTATAATATATCTTCCAGCATGATTTTCATCAACGAATAATCTGCATGAATGAAGATATATTCCATTTTCTCAATCACAGGAATTTGAGCTTGAACAAGCACATTTTTGCTTTTGAAATAATCCAAAGCTTTATGAGTAGCTTTTAAAAAGCGCTCAAATGAAATGGGCTTAAGCACATAATCAATTACGTCTAAGTTAAAACCCTCCAAAGCGTATTGTTGGTATGCCGTCACAAAAATCACCATAGGTTTCTGTGTTAGGCCCTCTAAAAATTGGACTCCCGTGATTCCGGGCATCTGAATATCTAAGAAAATCAGATCGATTTCATTTTCCTGTAAATACTCAATGGCCTCAAAGGCGTTCCGACATCTTTTTTCTAATTTCAAAAAAGGGACTTTGGCGATGTTATCTTCCACTAAATCAAGGGCAAGGTTCTCGTCATCTACCGCCAAACATCTTAGAACAACCTTTGGAAGGGCTGTAAATTCCTCGATTTTCTCTTCCTCTTCTTCCATGTTAAATGTGTTTTATGGTAAGTTCAACCAAATAACTATCTTCCTTTTCTTGAATATTTAATTCATGCTGATCAGGGTATAAAAGCTCTAATCGCCTACGCACATTGGCTAAGCCTATCCCAGAACTTTCATCTTTTATTTCTGAATTTTGTTTACTCACTTTATTAACAACACTGAAAAATAAAGCTTTTTTATCATCGTTTAGCTCGATTTCAATGCTGGGGTTTTCTACCATTCCAACGCCATGTTTGAATGCATTTTCCACAAAAGGAATAAGCAACATGGGTTCTATGCTGGAAGGTGTTGAACTTAATTGGTGTTTGAAGTCGATCTTAATGTCATTCCCAAATCGTAAACGCTGTAATTCAATATAACTTTCTAAATAACTAAACTCTTTATCAATGCTTACTTTTGAATCAATCGTTTCATAAATCATATACCGCATTAATTCAGACAATTTAATTACCACAGGTTCCACCATTTCGGGCTTTCTTCTTGACAAAGAAACAATGCTATTGAGTACATTGAACATGAAATGGGGACTGATTTGAGATCTCAAGAATGACAATTCAGATTTTAATCGTTCGTTTTCCTCTTCTTTTTTAACCTCTTGATCTGTCATGTTATCAGAAAGAAATCGATAACTAATTCCAATGGCCACAATAAACAATAATTGGAATATAATCCTTAATGAGGTCCCTCTCCTAAAACCATTGCCTCTTGGCCCTCCGCCATTCGCCATTTCAGGAAAAAATAACTTAAATAATTCCTCATGAAACCAAAGCATTAATGACAAAGAAATTACGAGCATTACTATGTAAATGAAAACGCCCCTATTTTTTAGGATTTTTCTTAATAAAAATTCTGTATTGAAGTAAAAGAGGGGAATGTTGAATAATCCAAAAACGACAAAAAACATATTCCATTGGAAATGTCGCTCAATTTCTCGTGGATTACTTGAGGCTGTATTGGGTCCTAATAAAAGGGGTAATGCCAAAAAACAAATCCAAAAAAAGATATGTAAGAGTATGGGCCTAAGCTTCCAATGTAGTTTCGACATAATTTTCTTTAGGGGAGTAAATCCAAATTAAAACAAAATCGCTTATATTACTAAAAGTTTTTCTACGAGTGTCCCTTTTTTGCCGATGAAATAGCTAAATGGATATTTGTAAATTACATTAAACCTATTAAAACTAACATGAAAAAAGTCATTTATTTACTATTGTTGCCCTGGGTATGTTGGGCCCAACAAACCATTCCTCTAACAGATTTGAGTGCTTTTGACCATCCAAGTACGAATTGGACCATTGAGCAAGTGATTAAAGCGCGACCTACGGATACAAGCTTTCAAGTAAGCTCCGGCAAAGGGGTACTCTTAAACACGCTTCGTCATGGAAAATACAAGCGTTCAGATGATTTAAAATTTAATTTAAATCATGGAGACATTCATTTTATGATGGATTTTATGCTTCCCAAAGGCGCTAATTCAGGCATATATTTACAAGGCCGATACGAAGTGCAATTATTTGATTCATGGGGTGCAAAATCCTTAAAATTTGGAGATTGTGGGGGTATTTATGAACGCTGGGATGATGCTCGTGGAAAAGGAAATGAAGGTTTTGAGGGATTTGCCCCTAGGCAAAATGCTTGCAAAGCACCAGGTTTATGGCAATCGATCGAAATTGACTTTGAGGCGCCAAGATTTGATGCTTCAGGTAAAAAAATCAAAAATGCCGTTTTCAAAAAAGTTATCCTGAACGGAATATTGATTCAAGAAAATATCGAAATGTCTGGAGTGACTCGAGGGTCAATTTTTGGTAATGAAGGTCCTTCAGGTCCTATAACTGTTCAAGGAGATCATGGGCCAGTAGCTTTTAAAAATATACGCTATGAGACCTATGATAAGCCAAGCGCCAAATTAAGCAACATATCTTATCAGTATTATGAAGGAAAATTCCCTGAGCCCGTGATTGGACAAGCTGTCCCATTGCTTAAAGGAAATTTAGCTGCTTTGACCCAAAAAGTGATCAAAGCGCGAAACGATTATTTGATTCATTATGTAGGGGATTTGGAAATTCCTGAAACGGATAATTATTCATTTCAGACCAATTGGACAGGGTCGGGTGTTTTGAAAATTGACGGAAAAGAATACAATTCAGGTGCCCACTGGTATACAGACGACGTTTTATCCACGGCTAATTTAACAGCCGGCAAGCATAAATTTGAGCTGATACATGTGAAAGATTTCGGTTGGGGCCCTAAGGCTTTAGGCGTTTTTGTCAAAAGAATTGGAGCTCAAATTGTTCCTTTGCATGTACGGACTTCATTGCCTGATCCTGAACCTAAGGGATTGATTGAGGTGAAAGCAAATTCAGAGCCTGTATATCAAAGATCCTTCACTTTTCACCAAGGAAAGAAAAAGACGCACGTGATACATATGGGGGACCCTTCAGGACTTTCCTATTCCTACGATTTAAAACAAGGAGCTTTATTGCAAACTTGGAAAGGTAAATTTTTAAATGCGACACAAATGTGGCTGGATCGAGGGGAGCCTCAAACAGCTGAGCCGATGGGATTAAATGTAGTTATGGATGGTAAATTTCCTTTGGTTTTAAGTAGTCAAGCCCAACCCGATTCCGTTGACGCAACTAAATTAGTTTACAAAGGATATAAGATTTTACATGGCAGACCGGTGTATATGTACGATTGGCCAGCTGCTTCTTTGAAAGTTGAGGATCACATTAACCCGAATGAAAAAGGGACTGGTTGGCTTAGGACGATCAATGTGATTGGCACTAGCCCACAAAAATCCAATATTGAGGTGATAGTCGGAAATAGTCCGGATGTCGTGGAAATCAATGCAGGCCTTTTGGCTTTACAAGGAATGGGATATTATGTTCAATGGGCTGGAGCACCTGCCGCTATTTTGAATACACAAGCCCCAGGAAAGCAAGTGAGAGTTCCTTTGCAAGGAAATAGTTTTACATATCAATTGATTTGGTAACCTAGATAAGATCATGAAATTAAAATTAAGCATTTTATTATTAGCCATTTCTGTAGGAGCTTTTGGGCAAAAGCCTGCTCCCAAAACAGAGCAAGATTTTTATGAAATAAAAACCTTACCAATCCCTCAAGACCTTTATTTGGAAGTGGGAGGATTGGCAACCATGCCGGATGGCCGATTGGCTGTAAGTACTCGGAGAGGGGAAATATGGATTGTTGAAAATCCTTATCAAAAGGATAGCCACCAAACGAATTATCGAAGGTTTGCGAGTGGCTTGCATGAGATTTTAGGCTTAGCGTATAAAGATGGTGTCTTTTACTGCTCCCAACGTGGGGAATTGACAAAAATCACGGATACCAATCGCGATGGGGTGGCCGATTTATATGAGCCGATTTACCAATTCGAATTATCGGGTAATTACCATGAATATACCTATGGTCCTGTCTTTGATAAAAATGGGGATATGTTGGTGACCCTGAATTTAGCCTGGATAGGCTTTGGTGAAGGAAAGTTTGCCAAATGGCGCGGTTGGTTAGTCAAGATAAAACCCGATGGAACATTAGAACCTCAGTCGGCAGGTTTACGTTCCCCCGCTGGTTACAGCATTAACGACGAAGGCGATATTTTCTACGGCGAAAACCAAGGCGATTGGGTTGGTTCAGGTCGAATTACTCATTTGGCGAAAGGTGATTTTGCGGGTAATCCCGGCGGAATCAAATGGGCAAAGGAGCCAAATAGTCCTTTTAAATTGACTTTGGAGGAAATTCCTGATAATAGCCAACCGATGTTTGAGGCGGCTAAAAAAGTGAAAAACTTAAAACTACCTGCGGTTTGGTTTCCACATGCGATCATGGGGATTTCAACATCCGACATTATTCAGGATACGACTAAAGGAAAATTCAGTCCTTTCCCTGGTCAGTATTTTGTGGCAGACCAAGGACAGTCTAAGGTGATGCGGGTGTTCATGGAAAAAGTGAATGGAGTTTACCAAGGATTTTGCATCAATTACCGCGAGGGATTTCAATCGGGAATTCTGCGTGAGCGTTTTGGTTTAGATGGTAGCATGTTTTTAGGAATGACCTCAAGGGGTTGGGGATCTACTGGGAAGGATAATTTTGGACTCCAACGCTTAGTTTGGAATGGATTAACGCCTTTTGAGATTAACACCATTCATGCCAAATCGGATGGATTTGAGATTTCATTTACTCAGGCCGTTGATGTAAAGTCAGTTAAGAACGCCGCTTCTTATGCGCTGAGGTCTTATATCTATCAATACCATCACCAATATGGAAGTCCCATTATTAATGTAAATGAGTTGAAGATCAAGGGAATTTCAGTTTCCCCAGATAAGAAAACCGTGCGTATTTCGATGGACGGAATTAGGCAATTCTACATTCATGAGTTTATTTTGAAAGGTGTTTTAAATGCGGAGGGAGATCCTTTATTGCATGAAACGGCTTATTATACCTTGAACCAAATTCCTGCTGGAGATAAAATGGCCATAAATGAATCTTCCGCGCCTGTTGTTGAAAAAGCGGCTATCGCGGTAGTTGAGCAACCAAAGTTGGTGGTCAATGGCAAAAAACAAATAGTCACGGAAGCCCAAGCATTGGCCTTGTTAAAAAAGCATACTTGCTTAGCTTGTCATGCAAAAGATAAAAAAGTGATTGGTCCTTCCTATGAGGATATTGCTAAGCGGAAGTATTCAGACCAACAAATTTTGGCATTAGTGTATAAGCCTAATCCTCAAAACTGGCCTGATTATGCGACTGAAATGGCTCCAATGAGTCATATTCCGGCTAATGATGTCTTGAAAATAGCATCTTGGATTAATAACCTTGGGGCAAAAAATAAAGTGGAACCGAATCGGGATTAATTGTAGTCGGAAAAGCATATTAAAAAAGGAACTCAAATTTTTGAGTTCCTTTTTTTTGTATTGGAAAGAATAATTATTTTTTCGGTTCAACTGAGCCTTGAATGGTTAAAACAATTTGAGAAACCTCTCCATTGTTGACAACCGTAATCGTTTTATTGAAACTTCCTGGACGCCCTGCTGAGTTATAAGATGCAGTCACTTTGCCTGCTTTACCCGGCATGATAGGTTCTCTAGTCCATTCTGGAGTGGTACATCCACATGATGGTTGAACATTTGAAATAACAACGGGTGCTTTACCTGTATTCGTAAACTCAAAACTGTATGTTGCTTGAGTTCCTTCCGTGATTTTTTTGAAATCGTGAGAAGTCGCTTTGAATTTAATCATCCCTTGCGCGTTCGATTGAAATGCAACGGCAATTAGTATGGCAATAATTCCTAAAAATTTCTTCATGGTTTTTTATTTTTAATAATGTGTGGCAAATCTAAAACAAAGGGAAGATTCAACAAAAGAATTAGGGTATTTTTTTATCAGACCTATGTTTTTGGCTCATGCTTAAAATGTTGTATTTTTGCATGTTAAATAAAATAATGCCCTTGATTTCCCAGAATTTATATTCTTTTACTAAGTCGGAGCTTACATTTGATCCCAAAAAGATTCTGGAGGATTATCAACTCGCCGTGATAAGTCGGCAGTGTAGCTTATTAGTTAGGAAAGAAGTTTTTACGGGTCGGGCTAAATTTGGTATTTACGGAGATGGCAAAGAGTTATGTCAAATAGCTTTAGCTCGCTCCATGCAAACAGGAGATTATATTTCTGGATATTATCGAGATCAGACCATCGGCGTGGCTGTTGGCGACTTAACCTGGCCTCAATATTTTGCTCAATTATATGGACATCCTGATATAAATTTTGATCCACATTCAGGGGGTCGACAAATGAATAATCATCATGCTACGCGTTGGTTAGATGAACATGGAGAATGGAAAGATCAAACTTCTCGCATTAATTCCGTAGCTGGAATTTCTTCAACCGCAGCGCAAACACCCAGAGCCTTAGGGATCGCTTATGCATCAAAGTTATATCGGGAAAGACCCGATTTAGCGGAGCATGCGACTTTTTTTTCAAAAGGGGGACAGGAGGTTTGTTACACGACAATCGGTGATGCAAGTACTTCTGAGGGGATGTATTTTGAGTGCATTAATGCGGCAGGGGTTTTACAAGTGCCTATCATTTTTTCCGTTTGGGATGATGGATATGGCATTTCGGTGCCGATCGAATTCCAAACAACGAAGTCGTCTATTTCAAAGGCGCTAGCCGGTTTTCAACGAAATGAAGATGGGAAAGGCTTAGAAATTATTGAAGTCAAAGCTTGGGATTATCCGGGATTATTGGCCGCCTATGTTCGTGCAGCTAAATTAGCTCGAGAAGAATTTGTTCCTTGCCTAGTCCATGTCATTGAATGTACTCAACCTCAGGGGCATTCGGCTTCAGGGTCACATGAGCGTTATAAGTCTACGGATCGATTAGCTTGGGAGCATGAAGCAGATTGTAATGTGTTGTTTCGACAATGGATTTTAGAAAATAAATATTCGGATGAATCTACCCTAAAGGCGATCGACGATGCGGCCATTATTGAAGCAAGAAAACATCAAAAGGATGCTTTTGCAGCTTATATGTCTTCGGTGGATGTGGACCGAAAGGCTTATTTGAGAATAGCTAAAAATTTATTGGATTCCACGAACGAACCTAGTTTATTGGAACCCATCATAGAAGAATTAAACCAAGTTTCTTATCCCATTTTTAGTGATTTGGTTAAAGCAGGGCGAAAAACATTAAGAGCCTTTCGTTTTTATCAAGGTCCAGCTGTTAAATTATTAAGGAAGTGGTTGACGGATTTAGAAGATAAAAATCGCAGAAGATTTAGTTCGCATCAAATGAGTGAATCGGTTCATTCGCCATTGCTGGTGAGGGAGGTGAAACCTTTGTATGAAAAAGTACCCCAACAAGTAGATGGTCGCGAAATTTTAAATCAGAGTTTTTCTAATTTTTTAGAGGATCCTCGCGTGTTTATTTTAGGGGAGGATGTAGGAAAAATCGGAGATGTGAATCAAACATTGGCTGGTTTACAAGATAAGTTTGGACCCTTAAAAGTAACGGATACTGGCATTCGAGAAATAAGTTTAGTGGGTCAGGGAGTCGGCGCTTCGATGCGTGGCTTAAAGCCGATTGTCGAGATACAGTACTTAGACTATATTTTATACCCATTTCCTATTTTATCGGACGACTGGGCTTGTCTTCATTATCGCACGGTGGGTGGCCAAAAAGCGCCCATGATTTTAAGGACGAGGGGACATCGTTTGGAGGGTATTTGGCATTCAGGCAGCCCTATGGCCTTGTTGATCAATGGATTACGAGGAGTGCATTTTTGTGTACCTAGAAATATGACGCAGGCCGCAGGGATGTATCGGACTTTATTAATGGGCGATGACCCTGGTTTGGTCATCGAATGTTTAAATGGATATCGACTGAAAGAGCCTATGCCGACCAATTTATTGGACATAGTGGTGCCTTTAGGAATCCCTGAAATTTTAAGGGAGGGTGGTGATTTGACGGTGGTTACTTACGGGTCTATGTGTCGCATTGTGATGGAGGCTGCAGAAACCTTGGCCGAAATGGGCATTTCTGTGGAGGTAATCGACGTGCAAACCTTATTGCCTTTTGACCGAAATCATCAGATTCTTTTGTCTATTCAAAAAACGCACCGTGTGCTTTTTGCCGATGAAGATATGCCGGGTGGAGCTACGGCCTACATGATGCAAGAGGTGATTGACAAACAGGGAGGATTTAATTGGTTAGATGCTCCAGCTAGATGTTTGTCGGCGCCCCCTCATCGACCTGCTTACAGTTCAGACGGAGATTATTTCTGTAAGCCCAATGTAGAAAATGTAGTGGACACCGTTTATGAAATGATGCGGGAAGTAGATCCCACATCTTTTCCAGCTATTTATTTTTAATATGTCAGCGATCAATTTGTATTTTAAGGCAATTTTATCTGGGGTGCAAAGCACTCGTAATGGAATGGCTTTGACGTGGAAACACGCATGGTCTGCTAGAAAATCACGGAAAGTCCAACAAATTCAAGATCCTGAATATTTTAATGCAAGTGAAAATACGGGGATTTTTACCTTGGAATATCCGCATCAAAAAATTCCGGTTCCGGTCAATGGAAGATACCAGTTGCACAATGAGATGGACGATTGCATCGTTTGCGATAAATGTGTCAAAGTATGTCCCGTGGATTGCATTGAAATTGATCCCATTAAAGCAACCGGCCTTGTTGGGCATACCTCAGATGGATCCCCCATTCGATTGTATGCAGAAAAATTTGACATCGATATGTCAAAATGTTGTTTCTGCGGTTTATGTACGACTGTTTGCCCAACGGAATGTTTGACGATGACATCTGAATATGATTTTTCAGTTTTTGATGTGAAGGAACATACGTTTGGTTTTGCGAATTTAACTAAGGAGCAGGCGGATGAAAAAAGGCAATTGTATGAGCAGTTTGTTGCTGAAAAGGAAGCTATGAAAGCTTCCGCGTCCGTTTCAACCGAGGCTTTAGTTCAGAAAGAAGGGGATGAGAAACCTGCGGCTAAGCCGGCATTTAAACCGAGCTTTAAGCCTAAGATTCCCATTGCAAATACGGAGGATATTCCTTCCGTAACGGAAAATCAAGTGACTGAACCTGAGAAACCAGCGGCACCTAAGCCAGCTTTTAAGCCTAGTTTTAAGCCGAAGATTCCTCCCAAAACACAAGATGATCATGAATAGTCCCTTGATGATTGGTTTTTTGGCCTTAACTGTTTTGACCTGTGGAAGTGCATTTTTAATGTTGTGGACTAAAAATGTCTTGCATGCGGCCTTGGCCATGTTCATGACGATGCTTGGCTTAGCCGGATTTTATGTATTGGCTTTTGCGGATGTGATGGCGGTGTCGCACTTAATGATTTATGTGGGCGGGGTTTTGATTTTGATTTTGTTTGGGATTATGATGACGGGCCAACGAATATCTAAAACGGGACAGACGAATGAGCTTTTTACGGAGCAGAAAGGAAGATTTTGGGCATTTTTTATTGGCCTTACTGTTTTTTTTGGTTTGTCTTGGTTATTGGGCCAACAGCATTTTTATGCGTTTTCTGATATGGATCAACAATCAAAATTGGGCCGAGTAGGTTTAAGTTTCATGCTTGAGTATTCTTTTCCGTTTGAGTTGACAGGTGTATTTTTATTGATTGCTTTAGTGGGAGCTACCTATATCGCTAAAAATCATGAATGAAATTCCATTGATATTTTTCTTGTGGGTTGGGGCATTTTTGTTTGCCACGGGTCTTTCCATTATACTGATCAAGCGGAATGTAATTTTTGTATTAATGGGGGTGGAATTAATGTTGAATGCAGCTAATTTAAATTTAATTGCCTTCTCTCGAGGGGATGATCAAAATCAAGGTTTGATGATGGGCTTGTTTGTATTGGTGATCGGTGTTTGCGAGATGTCCATCGCATTGGCTATTATCTTGCAGGTTTACCGGAGATTCAAAAAGATTGACATTGACCAATTTCAATCTAGAAATTAATTTTTTTCATCGAGCCAAATTTTCAGTTGGCTTATCAACGCAGGTGTTTTTGCCTTTCCAATCACTTTTTCAAGTTCTGTGATGGGCGCGTCCAACATATTTCGGGTGGTCCCAAATTGCTTCAGTAATTTCTGCGCGGTCAATTTCCCTATCCCCTCCATTTCTTCTAGTTGGCTTACAATGAAATTTTTACTTCGTTTATTCCGATGTGCGGTAATTCCAAAACGGTGGGCTTCATCTCGAAGCCGTTGGATTAATTTCAAAGACTCTGATTTCTTGTCAATGTAAAGTGGCAAGGTATCCTCCGGAAAATATATTTCTTCTAGTCGCTTCGCGATACCGATGATGGGTATTTTCCCATAAAGGCCAATGGCCTTGAGTGCGTCACAAGCGGAAGAAAGTTGGCCTTTCCCGCCATCGACAATAATAAGATTAGGCAATTCGGATTCCTCTTCCAACAATCTTTTGTAGCGCCGAGTGACCACTTCAAACATCGTGGCAAAGTCATTGGGACCCTCAACGGTCTTGGGAGTAAATAATCGGTATTCCTTTTTTGCCGGGAGACCATTTAAAAAACAAACCATGGCGGATACGGGATTGGTGCCTTGGAGATTTGAGTTATCAAAACATTCGATATGTTTGGGCAATTGGGTTAGGTGCAAATCATTTTTTAAAGTGAGAAGAACTCTCATTTTTCGATCCCCGCCACTTTCCTCCGCTGCTTTTCGATCGGCTTTTTCCTTTTTAAAGTATAGCACATTTTTAAGTGACATGTCGAGCAACTTTTTCTTATCGCTCATAGCCGGGATGGTATTTTTGACTCCTTTAAATTCGAGCGCCATGGGGATGTTGGTGATAATTTCTTTTGCCTCGCTTTGAAATTGTTCTCTTTTTTCCCAGATGAGCATGGTTAATAAATCACTTTCATCTTCAT
>Ga0209443_1001015_pt1 | contig 18236 bp, 16 predicted proteins | sample LauGreBMM110DCMD_2_FD_187571 | JGI IMG/M metagenome (GOLD analysis project Ga0209443, IMG submission 187571) | Freshwater lake microbial communities from Lake Michigan, USA - Su13.BD.MM110.DCMD (SPAdes) (version 2) | ecosystem: Environmental > Aquatic > Freshwater > Lake | place: Lake Michigan... | reverse complement strand
CCGGCGACACCTTTGATCTGGGTGCCGACCAGCGACGAGAGCGAATGGGCCGCGATCCAAGCGGCGCACACCGCGACGATGGCGAGCCGCGCGCCGCCTTGGACCGCCTTGCCGGCCGAGATTCCGGGCTCCGCGAACACCTGCCACACCGCGAACGCCGCGACGTACAAGCTGAGGATCGCGCCGACGTCGGCGCCTTCGATGACGTTCAGGCCGACGCAGAGCCCTGCGAGCAGCACCCGGAGCCACCCTTTCCATCCAGAGCCAGAGCTGCCAAGCAGCAGACCTAGCGCGGCCAACGTGCAGGCCAGCGCGATGGCCTTCGGCGGCAAGCCCCAGCAAGCGTAGGAAAGCGGGTTGCTGCTCATTGCCGCCGCGCCCGCAACCAGCGCGCCAACAGCCGGGTGGAAACCGGCACGCCGAGTGAAGAACCATGCGGACAAGCCGAGAAAAATCAGCGCGAGCGGCGCGTAGCACTTCGCGAACAACACCGGGCTACCCAGCGCGACGAACAGGCCCGAGGTGAAATCCGGTTGTGCGCATAGTTCTTGGCTTCCCACCCAATTCGAAGGACGCCACAAGCCGGTGAAGTTGTGCAGCGCGGTATCCGCTTGGGACATCAGTAGGCCAAGCGGGCCGTCATTGGAGAACAAGACCTCAGATGGCACGAAGCTTTCACGGAAAAGCCACAGCACGGGCAGCACGAGGACGATGACCAGCCAACCAGTCGTGCGTTTCCAAGGATGGTGCGGAGTAACGTTCATGCAGACAGGTGGGCGTTGGAGATCAGCTCAGCAGCCCGGCTGGGACGCCCGGACAGGCGGCGCATCGCATCACGCACCCGCACCGCCGTCCAGCCCAGCGCGGTCGCCATGGTCCCCACCAGTTCGAGCCGCTTGCGTCGGATCTCGGCGGCGAAGGGCGGTCGGAGCCGCTGCATCATGTCGATTTTCACCTGCATGCGCGCGGCGTGGAGGCAGCGGAGCCGGAGCCGGCGGATGGCGTGCGCCGGCCGGGGCTCGTGCATCCACCCGGACACCATCTGGGTGACTCGCCACTCGTCTACGACGAAGTGCTGTAGATCATACATATTCCGGCTCGATGCGTTGAACGGATGCAACCGGTATTGGCAAAGGAACTCCGCCACCTCGACGACCTCACCGGTCAACGTCGCCCATTCGGCCAGGAACAGTGCGTCCGCGACCTGCGGAAAGTCGCGGAACAGGCACGCGGGCGGCTGGAAGTCGGTCTTTAGCACGACTCCGGGGAGCAGCACTGTGGCGAGCTCCGCCTGCGGCACCAGGAACTCGTTCAGCGGCACCCGTCGCGCCGGTCCGGTCGGACGCTTCTGGTGCCGGCCGATCACCTCGCCGGTCTGCGAGATGTTCTCGTTGAACGAATAACCAAGGCCACGACCCTTCATGGTAGTCATCGCGCTCCGTAGTTTAGCGTAGAACTCAGGTTTCACCAGATCGTCCGCCATCAGTAGATGGAGGAAACGCGTCTCTGAGGAGAGCGATAGGCAGCGGTTAAGGTTGCCGACACCGCCTATATTTTCCCCATTGCGGCGCAGCTCGCAATGCAGACCGGGGAAGTCAGCGACAACCTCAGCCGTGCGGTCGGTCGAACCGTTGTCGAACACCACGACGCGATCGGGCCGTTGCGTCTGCGCGGCGATGCAATCCAGCGTCGCGGGCAAGAAGCGTTCGCCGTTGTGAACGGGGATGACGGTGATGAGTTCCGTCATAAGCTGGATGGCGACGATAGACCAGGCGCGTGCCCCCGGCCGACTGATGGGCAATGGCGCTCGCTCGCCCATGCTCGCCGCAGAGCAAGGCCGGTCGATGAAGCACGGAACAGTCTAGCCATCTCGTTGGCTCTAGGGGCCGCCATCAGAGCCCTCCAGACTTGTCCAAACCTGCCGCGAACCATATCCGATGTCTCCGCCGCACCATCTCCAACTAAGGGACCTGCTCCGCGGGCCACAATGTCGCGGCAAGCCTTCATTCTTTGAAAAAACAGCTTGTTTCACGGTTGGATGAGCCGGATCAGATGGCTTCAAAACCGGCGCCGTAAAAATGCTCCCGGCCAGTAGGTCACTCGTTCGGTGATGGCCCCCTCGTTGAACGGAAAAGCAGGCTCGACCAAAGCGAACTCCGGATGCCGTCCCGCAAACTCAACCGCCGCCTGTCTAGGGTTGTTCCAGGTCCAGTCAGCCTGGCTTCGCGGAGCTCCCACAACCTCTCCCATGATACCGTCCATCGCTACGATGTAGGATCCGGGGCTGACCAAGGGTGCATAGGCTTCCAGTTCTGCCAGAACGTGTTCCTTAGTGTGGCAGGAATCGAGCATCACAATCACTCGTTCACCGGGACGGGGCAACGCCTTCACTCGGGCGGTCACTTCCGGCGCGATGGAACTGCCCTCCACCAGCGTGATCCAAGAAGCCAAGAAATGCTCCTCGATGGCCTTGCGGTTGTGCGGACGGATCTCGATATCGATGCCCACCACCCTGCCCTTGCCCATCGCCTTGCACAGCGATGCATAGAAGACCAGCGAACCGCCATGTGCCACGCCGGTTTCGATGATCACATCGGGTTGGACGGAAAAAATGATCTCTTGGATCCGCATCATGTCCTCCGGCAACTGGATCATCGGCCTACCAAGCCAACTGAACCCATAGACATATTTGGTGTCCCAGCCGCTGCGCAGCCAGAGTTGTGAAAGCAAACGGAAACCTTCGGGCGTGCCCAACCCGACCTCTTGGACCTGCCCTTCCCGTTCGATTTGGATGAGACCGGTCTGCTGATTGATGTGGATCATCTAGGAAGGGTGTCGGGTTGCGCGGGCCATAGCAAATGGACGAGGGACGGAGAACCAAGCCCGACGTGGAGGCTGGGATCCTCGACCCAGACTGTCTTGCCCGGAGTCTCGGAGCGGCGGAGCGGGACGCGAGACTGCTCATCGAACCCTAGTTTGACGTAAAAGGCCAAAGCGGGATTGTCCGAGCGGACTCGGACTCCCAGTTGGGCCAACCCGAGCCCAAGGCGGGCCCAAGACAGCAGGACCCGCAATGCGTCGCTCATGACTCCGGGTTCCGCCAGACCGCCACGGACAATCGCATCGGCCTCGCCGTAGCCTTTGTCCCAATCGATGAAAGCGAGTCCCATATAACCAAAAGTTCTCCCCTCCGGGTCATCCAACATGAAGAGGATCTTGCTATCAGCCGGGCCGATCGTGTCGGACAGCCATCGTTCGGTCTGGCCGTTGGTCGCGTTGAACTCGGTGAGGAACGCCGTGACGAACCGGTTGCGCCACTCGGTCAGACATTGGACATCATCGTTCCTGATGCGGCCGGGCTGAGTGGCGACCACTCTGAGAAACGCCTTCGGCGGCCGGCCGACGAGGAGACCGGCTTGCGGACCAGAATGGCCAGCCCCAGCCTTTAGCGCACACAACAAGCTTCGGCCATCGGCAAGCGCGGTGGCGCAGGAACTCATGCGAAGAACGCCTTCACCCCGTCGATGACCCGTTGCTGGACCTGGTCGGGCATCTTGGAATGCAGCGGCAACGACAGCACTTCATGGCCGACCTGATCCGTCACCGCCAGGGCGCTGCGACGGCAGTCCCGGAAAAGCGTGAACCAATGGCCCGGCTGCCAGTGGATCCCCGTGTCAATCCCCCGTTCCGCAAGAAAAATGCGCAGGGCGTCCCGTCGAGCGGCGGGGACGCGGATATAGTAGAGGAACGGCGTGATGTCGTCGAAATCGGTCTTGGGCACGACCACGTCGCTCAGTTGCCCCAACTCGGCGTTGTAGCGCTTACAGGTCGCCCGTCGTGTCTCAGAGATGATGGGCAACTTGGCCAGTTGAGCCAGGCCCAACGCGCCGTGCAGGTTGGCCAAATGGTAGCGAAACCCAAGCTGCTGCACGTCGTAAGTCCAGGCGCGCTGGTTCTGATACATCACCGAAGCCGGTTGCCCCATGCCGATCAGGCGCATCTCATGCAACCGCCGGACTTCCTCCTCGGTCCGGACGATCAACATGCCGCCGTCGATGCAGGTGATGGTCTTGACCGGGTCGAAGCTGAACATCGTGATGTCCGAAAAACTTCCGACCATCTTCCCACGGTGTTTGGATCCCAGCGCGTGGGCTCCATCGTGCAGAACGCGAAGACCATGGCGTTCTGCAAAGACGGCGACCGCATCGTGGTCACAAAGGACACAGTCGTAATCCATGACGATGATCGCTTTCGTCCGCGGACCGACGAGCGATTCGGCGTCGGCCAGATCAACGCACAGTGTGACCGGATCGATGTCGCAAAACACCGGCTTCGCTCCGGTGGCAAGGATGGCCTGGAAATCCGCGATGTTGTTGAAGGCAGGGGTGATGACCTCATCACCTGGGCCCACCCCGATCAACAGCAATCCGAGATGGAGGGCAGCGTGCCCTGTGCTCACCGCCACCGCGTGCCGATCGTTCGCCCCCAGCACGCCGAGCATCGCCTGCTCAAAGTCACCGACATACTTGCCCATTCCGAGCCACCCCATCCGCAGGGCCTCTTCGGCAGCATTCAGCTCCTCTGCCTCGAGAAGAGGCTTGAACACAGGTATCTTTTCCATGGCGTGTGGTGCACTTCCAAATCGGACAACGACTCTCGGCGGCCTTGAGGCTACTTCCCTAGCATCGGTCCCGTTGAACCGTAATGCGACCTTCGATTCCGCCACAAGAAAACAACGGGGTAGTCACTGAATGCCGGCGTCGGCCGAGAAAATCCGATGGCTGACTCGAAGTTCGGGAAGGCTGGGTAACCCTAGGTCGCGCTCTGACAGGAACGCTGCCGGCAAAGGCCAGGCGATGCCGACTTCCGGGGCATCCCAGCGCAGCCCTCGCGCGAGTTCCGGGACGTACGATTCGCCCATCATGTACGCGACTTCGCTGCCGTCGGCGAGGCACTGGAAGCCGTGGGCGAATCCGCCGGGGATGTAGAGCTGACGGCCGTTGTCGGCGGTCAGCTCGAAGGCTTCCCATCGGCCGTAGGTCGGCGACGTCGGCCGGACGTCCACCACGACGTCCCAGATCGCGCCTGCCGAACAACGGACGAGTTTCACTTCCGGTCTTGGATCCGCCTGCCAGTGCATGCCGCGCACCATCCCTCGGCGGAGCGTCCGGGTGAGGTTCGTCTGCGGCCAGCGCGTCCCGAGGCCGTGCGCAGCGAACTCCTGCTCGCAGTAGGTGCGGGCGAAGAACCCCCGGTCGTCCGACCGCGGTTCCAGTTCGATCAGCCATACTCCGGACAGAATCGACGGGATGAAGCGCATGGGATCAAACCGCGGATGCACGCGGTTGCACGCGGTTGCCGGGTAGGGCGAAGCTGCTGCTTTGCCGTGAACTGGCTGACCGCCAACGAAGCGTCGCGGCCAGCTCGACGGGCCGGAACTTCGCTGCGCTGGTTCCGGCCGAGATTTCGGCGGCGTGGCAGCACCGCCCTACCAAAGGACGATACCCAGATGCGTCCCGTAGGGTCAGCTCCCCACATCTGTGTCTATCAACGTTCATCAGCGGTTAAAAGATCAGACGACGCGTACCTCTGGCAGGGGCACGATGAACTTGCCGCCGGCGTCGCGATAGGCCTGTTGCTGCTTCAGGATCTCGGCCGCGAAGTTCCACGTGAGCAGCAGGGCGAAGTCGGGCCGCCGTTGGAGCAGTTCGTCCGGTCCGACGATGGGGAGATGGCTGCCCGGGGTCAGCCGGCCTTGCTTCGCCGTGCTGCGGTCCGCGACGAAATCAAGGGTCTCCCGGCCGATCCCGTAGAAGTTCAGCAACGTGCTCCCCTTCGCCGATGCGCCGTAAGCTGCGATCGACCGCCCTTCGGCCTTGAGACGGCGGAGCAACTCCAGCAGGTCGTCGCGGATACCGCGGAGCCGGTGGCCGAAATCGTCGTAGTAACGGGTGGATGCGACGCCTTTCGCCTTCTCTTCGGAAAGCAAGGCGGCCACTCGCGATGACGGTCCGGGATCGGGACGTAGGGCAGGCTTTCCAGCCTGCCGGTCCACGGGACTTTCCAGTCCCGTGTCCGTCCGGGCGGATGGAAAGCTGCCCGGACCGGCAGACAGGACTGTCTGCCCTACGACGGACCGGTCCGCAGCCATGTCCGGGTCGAGACAAGAAGACGCCTCCATCGACGCCGGGCGTTGGACGTCGGGTGCTGGGCGTTGCTCCGCATGCCGCGCGAACAGTCGCAGCGATCCGCCGTGGATCTTCAACCGCTCCACGTCAAATATCTCCAGACCGTGACGTGCGAAGAGCGGCACCAGCGCCGTCACCGTGAAATAGAACACGTGCTCGTGGTAGACGGTGTCGAACTCGACGTGCTCCACGAGGTCGCAACCGTAGGGAAACTCGAGGGCGATCCGACCGCCCGGCTTCAGCAACGCGGCGAGACCGGCGACGAAGCCGTTGATGTCCGGCACGTGTGCGAAGACGTTGTTGCCGAGGATGAGGTCCGCCTGCCGGCCCTGCGCCGCCAGTTCCGCGGCGAGCTCGCGTCCGAAGAACCGCGAGAGGGTCGGGACACCGGCGGCCACGGCGACCTTGGCGATGTTGGCGGCCGGTTCGATGCCGAGGCACGGCACGCCGGCGGCGACGAAGTTCTTCAGCAGATAGCCGTCGTTGCTGGCGATCTCGACCACGAAGCTCTCGGGTCCCAGGTCCCCGTCGCGGAGATGGGCGGCCGCGGCCTCCGCCGCATGCCGCAGCATGGCGTCGCTGAACGACGAAAAATAGAGGTACTCGCTGAAGAGCTCCACCGGCGGGACGATATCGGTGATCTGCAGCAGCCAGCACCCTTCGCAGAGCGAGACACGCAGCGGGAACCGCGGCTCCGGTTTCGCGAGGTCGGCTTCCGAGAGAAGGTTGTTCGCGAGGGGCTGCAGGCCGAGGTCGAGGACCGACCGACCGTGGGAGGAACCGCAGGAGCGGCAGAGGAACGTGTTCATGCGGCGGAGGGTGCGGCCCAAGCCAAGGACGCTTCGCGGGCGGACTCCGTGTAATCGCGGATCTGCGCCCGGGTCATCGAGGCGATGTGGGCCGGCGCCGGGTCCTCGTGCGCGCCGCGGTACCACGAGACCGTGGCGGCGACGCCTTGCGAGAACTTCCACGCCGGTGCCCAACCGAGCATCGCGTGCGCTTTGTCGGTCGCGAGCTGCAACCGGCCCGCCTCATGGACGGCCCCCGGCAGCGTGTGGTCCTCCCATGTGCCGGGCCAGTGGCGCAACACTTCGGCGACCAGCTCCTCCACGGTGCGATCGGCATCGTGGGAAGGCCCGAAATTGAAGGCGCCGGCGTGGATCTCGGATGCGGCGAGCCGCGCAGCGAGCCAAAGGTAGCCGCTCAACGGTTCGAGCACATGCTGCCATGGCCGTGTCGCGCGCCGGTTGCGGACCGCGACCGGGCGTCCCGCCGCCAAGGCGCGGACGCTGTCCGGCACGATGCGGTCGACCGCCCAATCACCGCCGCCGATCACGTTGCCCGCTCTCACGCTGGCGACCCGCACCGGATGGCCGGTGAAGAAAGACCTCCGATACGACGCGATCGCGATCTCCGCCGCCGCTTTGCTGGCGCTGTACGGGTCGTGTCCGCCCAAGGGGTCTTCCTCGCGGTAGCCGTAGAGCCATTCACGGTTCTCGTAGCACTTGTCGGTGGTGACGCAGATGACGGAGCAGGGATGCGTCGTCGACCGCAACGCATCGAGGACCCGGATGGTCCCGAGTACGTTCACGTCGAAGGTCCCCACCGGATCCGCATACGAAGCACGCACGAGCGGCTGCGCGGCCAGATGGAAGACGAAGTCCGGACGGCACGCTTCGACCGTCGCGCGCAGGGCGACCGGATCGCGGATATCCCCGACGACCTCGCGCAGACGGCCCGACAATCCGAGCTGACCATGCAGGGAAGGTGTCGTGGGGCTCGGAAGAGAGAATCCGGTGACCTCGGCACCGAGCAAGAGGAGCCACTCGGAAAGCCATGCGCCTTTGAATCCCGTGTGTCCGGTGACCAAGACGCGCTTGCCCGCGAAAACGTTGCCGAAGGCCGTATCCATTCGCATCAGCCCTTCCATGGGGCGTTTCCTGAGCGCCACATCTGGTCGAGCATCTGTTGCTCACGGTAGGTGTCCATGCACTGCCAGAAGCCATCGTGGCAATAGGCCTTGAGCTGGCCCTCGCGGGTGAGCCTTTCCAAAGGCCCTCGCTCAAAGACGCACGTGTCGGAGTCGTCGAGGTATCCCGCCACCCTTTTGTCCAGCACCATGAACCCGCCGTTGATGTAGCTGCTCTCCTGCTCAGGTTTTTCGCGGAAGGCCGTGATGGTGCGGCCATCCATCGCCAGTTCTCCGAAGCGGCCGGATGGTTTGACGGCCGTCATCGTGGCCACCGCGCCGTGCTCGCGGTGGAAAGCGATGCTGGCGTTGATGTCGCTGTCGGAAAGCCCGTCCCCATAGGTGAACAAGAACGTTTCGTCCTCGATGAACGGAAGCGCCCGTCGCAGGCGCCCGCCGGTCTGGGTCTCGAGCCCGGTCTCCAGCAAGGTGACCGTCCAGTCCTCCTCTTCGTGGTTGGAGTGGTAGCGGATCTGGGGGTTGCGACCGAGCTTCAGGGTCACATCGGACGTGTTCCACAGGTAGTTGCGGAAGTAGTCCTTGATGACCTCGCCCTTGTAGCCGAGGCAGAGGATGAACTCCTTGTGCCCGTGGCGGGCGTAGAGCTTCATGATGTGCCAAAGGATGGGACGCCCGCCCACCGGCACCATGGGCTTGGGCCGGTATTCCGTCTCCTCGCGCAACCGCGTGCCGAGGCCACCGCAAAGGATCACCACTTTCATGAAGTTTCGGGTCGCGGAGGCTAGGCAGGGAGGCGCATCGCTACCAAGAGAATATCGTCCGTTCGGCGAAGTCGGATCGCCCTCGACAACAGGGATCCGTTCCAGTGGGTTACGAACGACGGCAACCTCAACTTTTCCCCGATGAACATCCTGCGCTGGCGGTCCTTCGTCCTCTTCCTGCTGCTCGGTCTTTCCGGGGGCCTCCGGCTGAAGGCGGAAGCCGTGCCACTGCCGGTGGTCGATCCCAGCTTTGAGGCGTTGACCGGGACGGACCCAACCCATTTCGACGCGAGCGGGCACCTGTTGGACGAGCATTACTCAGCCTTCAATTTCGCTTTTGGCCCCGGTTTCAATAGCCCTGACGCGCTCCCTGGCTGGTCCGGCAGCGGATCGGCCGGAACCTTCAACCCCACGGCTGCACTGTTCCCCGGCGGTGTCCCTGACGGTCAGAACACGGCTTGGATCAACGTGCATGGCAGCCTGAACCAGACCTTGGAGGGCAAGTTTCAAGCGGGCCGGCGCTACCGGCTCACTGTGGACGTGGGCGCTCTCTCCAGTGTCCCGTTCTCCGGACGCGCCCTTCCTCAATCTCCCGGGGCCCGGGTCGTCAGCATCTCCGGCGGCGAATTCCTGGCCGGCCAAGTGAAGGAGGTCTCCGTCCGGCTCGCGGCCTCGGGCGATGAGAACGCCTTGGCGTTCAGTGTCCGCCACGATCTGACCCGTCTCCGTTTCGTCGGTGCGGACCTCGGGGCCGACGCCGCCGGTGCGACGCTGAACATCAACTCGCTGCAGGGATCGGACGGACGCATCGGCCTCGTGTTGGCCCTGCCCGCGTCGGCAAAGTTTGTCGCCGGTGACATCGAGGTGGCGAAGTTCCGCTTTGCCGGTCTCCCGGGCGGCACCGGGCCGATGGATCTGGCGTTCTCCGACGCGCCCGTGTTCCGCGAGGTCGCGTCCGTGACGGCCGAGACGCTCCCGAGCCTCTGGGCCGACACCGTGTTCACCGTCGCCTCCCGGAACCTCTCTTTCCGCGTCGTCCCGACCGCGGACGGCCCGGTGATCGAGCTCTCCTGGCCGGCGGACACCACCACCGTGTCCCTCGAATCCGCGACCGATCCGGTGGGGGGCAAGTGGTCGCCCGTCGTCGCCGTTCCGGTGAACGATGGCGCATCCCGCATCGTGACGCTGCCGCTCTCGGCGACGTCGTCCTACTATCGTCTCGTGGTGCCCTGAACCGGCGCCGACGATCGCAGGTCATCGTCGGCCGTCCCGGGAGTCCTCGGGACGGCCGGCCTGTCTGAGGTCCGTTGTTCTCGCCCGCCGAGCCGCACGGCGTCGCGCACTTCGCCCTTCGCGCCCTGCCCATCTCCGACCTAGGCTCGCGCCATGCGAATTCTCACCGGCATCCAGCCGAGCGGCGCGCTGCACCTGGGCAATTATTTCGGGGCCATGCTCCCCGCGATCCAGCTCCAGGACCAAGGCGAGGCCTTCTACTTCATCGCGGATTACCATTCCATGACGTCGCTCACCGACGCCGCGGCCCGCCGCCGATACACGTTCGACGTCGCATTGGATTTCCTCGCCTGCGGGCTCGATCCGGCGCGCTGCATCTTCTGGAAGCAATCGGACACCCCGGAGCACACCGAGCTCGCCTGGATCCTGTCTACCGTCACCCCGATGGGCCTGCTCGAGCGCTGCCACAGCTTCAAGGACAAGGTCGCCAAGCTCGGCGACGGCGAGGTCGGCTCGGTGAACCACGGTCTCTTCGCCTATCCGGTCCTGATGGCGGCCGACATCCTCCTGTACGACTCGAACATCGTCCCGGTCGGCAAGGACCAGAAACAGCACCTCGAGGTCACCCGCGACATCGCCATCAAGTTCAACCTCCTCTACGGCGACACCTTCGTCGTGCCGGAGCCGCGGATCCAGGAGTCCGTCGCCGTCGTGCCCGGTCTCGACGGGCAGAAGATGAGCAAGAGCTACGGCAACACCATCGAGCTCTTCGGCGAGGAGAAGGCCACGCGGAAGAAGATCATGGGCATCGTGATGGATTCCCGGACACCGGCGGAACCGAAGCCCGATGCGGAGAAGAACATCGCCATCCAACTCCTCCGGTTGGTCGCCCCCGCCGAGGTCGCGACCGACCTCGAGGACCGTTTGCGTGCCGGAGGGCTCGGTTACGGGGACCTGAAAAAGGCTTTGTTCGAGCGTTATTGGGAACACTTCACCCCGGCACGCGCCCGCCGCGCCGAGTTGGCGGCCGATCCCGTACACGTTCGCAAGGTGCTCGATGACGGCGCCGCCCGCGCCCGCGAGATCGCCCGGCGCACCTTGTCGCGCGCCCGGAAAGCCTGCGGCCTCGACTGAAGGGGACCTGCTGCCGCATTCCGGCCAACCTGGAACCGCCGGCCGTCAGCGGGGCTGCGGGGCGAGGTTGCCTATGTCCACCGCGAGCATCCAATGGCCGTCCGGCGTGCGGTGCCAGATGCTGAGGTACTTGCCCGCGCGGTCACCGCCCGGGGCATGCAGCAGGTAATCGCCCCAGGTCCACGCGAGTTCGCCGCTCATCGCCGTCTCGCCGCCTTGGGGACGCCATTCAAGAGCTCCCGGTGGCATCCCTTGCATCCCGGCCTGGATGGCGTCGCGTCCGACGATCGGCGGCCCGACCGGGACCAGTTGCACCGATCGCGGATCCGTGTAGCGAGCGAACGCCTCTGCCGGCGGGATCTGCATCGCCAGCCTTGAGAACTCCCTGTCCGCCTCCAACGGCGTGAGCAGCGCGCCTGGGATCAGCTTGGGTTTCGGTTTCGACGCGCAACCGGCCGCCACGAGCATCGCTAGGAGAGACGGGAGGAACCGTTTCATGGCGACGGTCTAGCGGAGGTCTCGAAGCCGCGGAAGCCCGGACTCGCGTCGGCCATGCTCATCGGAGCGCTTGGGCGAAGAATCGGAAGCTGTCTGCCAGATGTTCTTCCCAATACGGCCACGTGTGCCCGCCCGGAAATTCTTCGTACACGTGCACGATGCCAGCGGCCTTGAGCGCTTGGTGCAACTCGCGGTTCTCCTCGACCAGGAAATCCTCGGTGCCGCAGTCGAAGCGGATCGGTGGCAGCGTGTGGCGGTTCCGCAGCAGGGCGGCGAGCACCGACCGGTCTTCTTCGGCATCGCTCCAAGCGTCGAGGCGCGCGCCGAGCAGCTCCCGGAACTGTTCCTTGTGCGTCGCCGATGAATGGCCGGAGACCGCCCGGAACCGGTGCGGATGCTTCCCGCCCAAGCGCAACGCGCCGAAGCCGCCCATGCTCAGGCCCGCAAGGCACAGCGGCGACCGCGTCGAGACCTCCGGCACCGCGGCCGCGGCGGCCAGAGGGACCTCGTCGACGATCCAACGCTCGAAATCAGGACCCGTCGTCCCGAAGGCCGGACCCGCCATCCCTTTGGCCGGCGCTATCGCATCGTTCATCACCACCCCAGAATGGCGCCGTGGATCCTTGGGCAAGATGTGAGGGACGTAGCCCGAGCCGTCGTTCCACAGCCCATCGCTCGGCATCGCCAGGACCACCGGCGGCAGTTCCTTCGCCTCGATCATCCGCGCGGCCGTCCGGTGCGCGCCGCCGTTGAACGCCCACGCCCAATGCGATCCGTACACGCCGTGCAACAGGATGACGACCGGGACGTCCTCCAGGCCGCGCGCTTGCGGCGGGACGAACAAGGCGAGGTCCGCGCGGCCGCCGATGGCCGGGCTCTGGACGGTCACGAAGCGCAACCCTTCCACCTCGAAGCGCGGATCCGAGATCTCGACGGTGCGGAACATACGACGATGAGAACCACCGGACCGGACGGCGCACAGCGAATTTTCCGGGCCATCGGCCGGGTCCGGGTCCGGACCGGACGTCCCGGCCAGGCCCGGGCGTTCACCGGGCGATGCAGTAGAGCGAACGCTCGCCCCGCAGATACAGCTCGCCGTCCACGAGCGCCGCGGAGGCGCTGAAGCTGTCGTCGAGACGGTTCACCGCCAGCGTGGCGTTCTCGCGGTCGTGCTGGAGGACGACCGTCGTGCCGTCCCGGCCGGTCACGTGGATCCGGCCCGCCGCGCCGACGGGCGAGGCGAAGATGAAGTCGTTGATGCCTTCGAGCCGGAGCGGTTGGCCGCGGAGTTGGCCCGTCGCCGGGTCCAGCCGCACGAGGACGTTCTGGTTGTGGCGGAGATGGTAGAGGGTATCTCCGTAGAGCAGCGGCGAGGACACGTACGGCGTGAGCCGGCCGAGCTTCCACGCCACGTTCGTCGTGCCCGTGACATCGCCTTTGGCGCCGGCGAGCCGCACTGCCACCATGGATTGTTGATAGTAGCTGTTCCCAGCGATCAAGATCCCTCGCCAATGCACCGGCGACGCGACCACGTTGTCGGTCAACCCTGCGCACTGCCAGATCTCCGCGCCCGTCGCGAGATCGTATCCGCGCACCCGGTGGGTGGCGCCCACGACGACCTGCGTCCGGCCTTCCACATCGACGAACAACGGCGTGGACCACGAGGTCTTCTCGTCGCGTGGGACCGTCCAGAGCTCCTTGCCGCTGCGTTTGTCGAATGCGCGGATGGACGAACCGCCCTCGTGGTCCCAGTTGACGATGAGCGTGTCGCCGTGGAGCGCCGGCGAACTTCCCTCGCCGTGCGCGTGCAACGTCCGCATCCGGCCGAGGTCCTTCTCCCAGAGCACCGCGCCGTCGAGGCCGAGGCAATACAGACCGCGCGAACCGAAGAACGCGTACAATCGCTCGCCGTCGGTGACCGGCGAAGCGGACACCAAGCTGCCGGTCGTGTGGCCGCCCTCGTGCGGCCATTCTTCCCGGACCGTCTTCTGCCACAGCATCCGCCCGTCCTTGCGCGCCACCGCCATCGCCATGAACCGGTGCCGCTGCGTGACCGGCACGCTGTCGTGGACGCCCGGCGCGGAATCGAAGACCGGTGCCTGCGTCTCGCCGGACGGCACCGCGGCGAGCAGGAAGACGCGGTCGCCGGCCACGATGGGCGACGAATGCCCTTTGCCCGGCAGGGGGATCTTCCAGCGGACGTTCTTCGTCTCGCTCCACTCGACCGGCGGATCGGCCGCCGGTGCGACGCCGTCGGCCATCGGTCCGCGCCACTGGGCCCAAGCGCGGGACAGGTCCGGCGCGGTGCCGGCGCCTGCCGTCGCGGCTCCCGCGATGAGAATCGAGAGGGCCGCGACGGCTTTGAGTCTTCGGATTGGATTGTCCAAGTTGATCATGAAGGATCCCCGACACGGTCACCTTGCCGCCGGTGCGACCCGTGAGGCGTCGGGATCACCGAAGCCCGCGCAGCGGCCACGGCCGGTGACCGCACCGATGCCTGGATGACGATGATGCCGAACATTCTGAGCGAACCGATGAGAGGGGCCTCCCGACGAATCGCATCGGGCCATGAGAGGAATCTGTCCGAGGAAGCGCGCCGCAGCAAACGGGATCCTTTCGAGGGTAACCGGGACCTGACAGGGTCCGATCGGAAGTGGCGGGCACTCGTGGCTCCAGGTTGCTGTTGCTCTTTCGCCGAGTTGCCTGCGGCACGGCGTCGGCAAGGCCCGCCCGCTCACCTGCCTAAGCGCCTGCGTATCCCTCCCCCCGATTCAGCAAGCGTGCTACGGGGTTACTTCCGCCGGCGTGCCCGCCACCTCCAATCGCCCCCCGGTCGCCGTGGGTGTTGGTTGGGCGTTGGACTTCCCCTGCCGGCGGCCTTTAGCTTGGGCCCGTGAAGTTTTCCGTCACCGAGCTCACCCAGTCGTTGCTCGCCAGCTACCGGCGGCATGGCGGGATCAACCATCTCGACGGCGTCAACCTGCCGTCGAAGGGCGTGGTCGTGGACATCACCCGCGACCTGTTGCGTCTGGTGTTCCCCGGATTCTTCGACGACCGCGTCATCCATTCCTCCGAGTTGCAGGCGGAGACGGCGATGCTGCTGGATTCGGTCGCCGGCCGCCTCGAGGACGAGATCTACAAGAGTCTCCGCTGCTTTGAGTGCGCGGACGAGGCGGAGCGCGACCCGCGCCGCGCTTCGCACGAGCTCACGGGCGATTTCCTCCGCCAGCTCCCGCGCGTCCGCGAGTTGCTCCAGACCGATGTCGAGGCGGCCTTCACCGGCGACCCGGCGGCGCGCAACCGCGAGGAGATCATCGTCGCGTATCCGTTCGTCGAGGCCATCGCCGTCCAACGGCTCGCACACGAGCTGCATGTCCGCGGCGTGCCGCTGCTGCCGAGGATCATGACCGAATGGGCCCACAGCCGGACGGGCGCGGATATCCATCCGGGCGCGAAGATCGGTTCCCATTTCTTCCTCGACCACGGCACCGGCACGGTGATCGGCGAGACCTGCGTCCTGGGGAACCACGTGAAGATGTTCCACGGTGTGACGCTCGGGGCGACCAGCACGAGCGGCGGCCAGGCCTTGCGCGGGAAGAAGCGGCACCCGACGGTCGAGGACCGCGTCACCATCTACTCCGGCGCGGTCATCCTGGGCGGCGACACGGTGATCGGCGCCGGCAGCACGGTGGGCGCGAACGCGTTCCTGCTGCAGAGCGTCCCGCCGGATTCCGTCGTGCTCATGGAGGACGTGCGCGTGAAGGTCATGAGCAAGCGGGACCGCGCGGCCACCATCGACTTCCAGATCTGATGACCATCCGCCCTGCGATCGCTGAGGACGCCCCGGTCGTCGCCGAGTTCAACCGCCGTCTAGCGCGCGAGACCGAGGGTCGCGGACTCGATGCCGACACGGTCGCGGCCGGCGTCCGCGCGCTGTTGGCGGATCCAGCGAAGGGCCGTTATTTCGTCGCGGTGGAGGCAGGGGAGGTCATCGGCCAGATCATGCACACGCACGAGTGGAGCGACTGGCGCAACGGCGACATCTGGTGGATCCAGAGCGTGTACGTGCGGGCCGACCGGCGAGGACAAGGCGTGTTCACCGGGCTGTTCCGGCACCTTGAGGCGTTGGCCCGGCAGGACCGCGGTGTCCGGGCGCTGCGGCTGTACGTCGAGCGGAACAACGCTTCGGCACAGGCGGTCTACCAGAAGCTCGGATTGCACGGTGGCGAGTACGAGGTGATGGAGATCGATTTCACGTCGCTGTCGCGGACCGGTTCCCTGGGTTCTTCCGGCGAGCCGTGAAAAAAGCTGTTGGCCGCTCCGAGCTCCCTGTCTAGGTTCCGCGCGCGTTTGGCCGATGGTGTAATGGTAGCACAGGCGACTTTGACTCGCCTAGTCATGGTTCGAATCCATGCCGGCCAACCAAACGCAGTTCCTCCTTCCTTCCCGCCGCCGGCATCCAAGCCTTATCGGCTTGTCCGAGGCAGCTGCCCCGCACCATCCAGCGCGTGAATCGCCCGCTTGCATTTCGCGTCGGGCCACTTCCACGTTCACGCCTCCATCGTTCCCATGAAAACAGCCACATTCGTCGCGATCATCGCACTCAGCACCACCGCCGCCTTCGCCCAAGGCGTGGGTTACACCGACACCCCGCAGATCCGCGGGCAAAAGTGGAAGGTCCACGACAAGGCCCGACCGAATCCCCCCGAGGTCATTCCGGGGGCGACCTTCAGCCACGGCGCACCGGCGCCGAGCGATGCCACCATCTTGTTCGACGGCAAAGATTTCAGCGCTTGGCAGAAGGACGGAGGCGGAGCCGTCCCCTGGAAGATCGTGAACGGCTACATGGAAGTTGTCGGCAAGAGCGGCGGTATCCACACCAAGCAGGAGTTCGGTGACGCACAGCTGCACATCGAGTTCGCCACCCCGATAGAGGTCAAGGGCGATAGCCAAGGTCGCGGCAACAGCGGCGTCTTCTTCCATCGTTTCTTCGAGATCCAGGTGCTCGATAGCCACAACAACAAGACCTACGCCGACGGCCAAGCGGGCGCTCTCTACGGCCAGTGGCCGCCCTTGGTGAACGCCATCAAGTCGCCCGGCCAGTGGAACAGCTACGACATCGTCTTCGAGGCGCCGAAGTTCGATGACGCCGGCAAACTCACGAAGCCGGCGTACGCCACGGTCATCCTCAACGGCGTCGTCTTGCACAACCGCAAGGAGCTCAACGGCCCCACCAACCACCGCGCGACGGACCCGTATAAGGCCTACTCCGGAAAGGGACCTATCAGCCTCCAGGACCACGGGAACCCGACCCGCTTCCGCAACGTCTGGATCCGCTCTCTCGGTGGATACAACTGACCCGCGCCGTAGTTAGCCGGCGGTCATCCGAGGGACGGCGATCTGGCCGTCCCTTTTTGTATCTTGGGTGCCGATCGGCACTGATACGGGTCACCGTCCAGCCGATGAACTGGATGCAGGAACAACGGTACGAGATCAAGTGCCTGTTCGACGAACGGACCGCTACCCGGGCACGGGCGTATGTCCAACAGCATCTCCTGCTCGATCCGTTCGGTGCGCCCCCGGTCTGAGCTACCCTGTCGACAGCCTGCACCTCGATTCCGCCGGTCTGCAGACGTTCTGGAACACGGTCAACGGAGACAAAAACCGTTTCAAGCTCAGGCTGCGGTATGACGACGACCAATCCCGGTCGCCCGTCATCTTCGAGATTAAACGAGGGGCGTCAACGTGATCATCAAGGACAGAGGCGGCACCAGGAAGCAGTCCGCCCCGATGCTCTTCGCCAGACTGTTGGTTGAGCGCCATCCCCTGCAGTCCCCGTCCTCCGATGTCGATCGGCTCGCTTCCCTGCGCTTCCGGGAATTGATGCTCCGACTGGTTGCACGCCCTGCGATGCATGTCGGATATCTTCGGGAGGCGTACTAAAAGGCGGGCGACAATTCCGTCCACGTCACGATGGACCGGGCGGTACACCCCGCAGCGAACCCCGTCCCGAGCCTGAAGGTCCGCGGCATGGCTCCTTGTGACGTCTTCGGCCCGACTGTGGTGTTGGAACTGAAGTTCAGGGACCGATTCCCGAAAGGGTTCAACGACCTCGTTCAGACCCTGGAACAGCGCCGCGCAATACGCGGGCGGAATCGACCTAAAGGGAACCTGTTGGGCCCGGCTACCGATGTCCGATTGGCATTGATTCCGCACGGAATCGCTGGATTTCCAGGTTCCGGTCGGAATCAAAAAGAAGCACTCGCTGTGAGATCGCTGGGCGGTGATCACCGATAAAGGGCAGAGAAAATTTCCACCTTGGTCCGGGACTTCGATGTCGCAGTTGACCGCAACGGTTTGGTTTACAGTGGATTGCTGAAAAATTCAGCAAGGGGGCAGGAGCGGTTTTTTGGAATACGTAACCGCATTGTTTCGAGTAAGTTGCGACGTATCTCCGGGTTAGATTTCGGGACCCTTGGAGGGAGGCTTGAG
>Ga0209443_1001014_pt1 | contig 18246 bp, 15 predicted proteins | sample LauGreBMM110DCMD_2_FD_187571 | JGI IMG/M metagenome (GOLD analysis project Ga0209443, IMG submission 187571) | Freshwater lake microbial communities from Lake Michigan, USA - Su13.BD.MM110.DCMD (SPAdes) (version 2) | ecosystem: Environmental > Aquatic > Freshwater > Lake | place: Lake Michigan... | reverse complement strand
AGATACCTCAGCTTTGACTGCAATTGGAAATGATTATGGTTTTGATACGATTTTTGAAAGACAAATTCAAGCATTAGCTCAAAAAGGAGATATATTAATAGGAATTTCAACTAGTGGTAATAGTTTAAATGTAATCAAAGGCTTTGAAATAGGGAAATCAATAGGGTGTGAAACCATTTCTCTTACAGGTAATTCAGGAGGCAAATTAAAAGATATTTCAAAATATAATATTAATATAAACAGTGCATCTACAGCTAGGGTCCAAGAAATGCACATTTTGATAGGACATTTGATTTGTTCTATTGTTGACAATGATTACTAAATTTATAGATTTAATAACATCAAATTATTTAGAATGTTAAACTTGATTAATCACAAAATATAATTATGAAATTTTCAAATTTTAAAAAAACAATACGTTTATTTTTAGAACCAAATGGCAAAGTTGCATTTTTAAAAAATATAAGAAATGGATCTTCTGTACTAGATGTTGGGTGTGGAAATAATTCAGTAAGTTTATTCAAGTCAATCAATTCAAGTATAAATTATACAGGTATTGACGTTGCTGATTATAATTTAAATGTTATTGACAAGGGTTTGATGGATAGATATATTATTACAACTCCACTAGAGTTCTCAAGTGCAATATTAAATGCTGGTGAATTTGATTATATTGTTTGCTCGCACAACCTGGAACACTGTAATGATTGGAGATCTGTTGTAAAAGCCATGTGTTCAGTAATTAAGGTGGGAGGCGAAATTTATATTGCAACTCCATCAATAAAAACCTTAAGTTTTCCTTCTAGAAATGGGACATTAAATTTTAAAGATGATTCTACACATAATGAAATTGTTGATTTTAATGAATTAGAAATTATTATTAAGTCAAATGGTTTAGAAATAAAATATATGAGTATTTCTGATAAACCATTTTTCATGTATCTGGTTGGACTTATAAATGAATTGCCATCAAAGATAAAAAATCAAGTTCTTAGAGGAACTTGGGCATATTGGGGTTTTGAAGCGAAAATGTGGGCAAGAAAATTCAAGTAGATTTTTTAAAGAAACATGTCAATTATTTTTTTAAAAAAACTACTCCACTCTTTAACTGCAACCTTATTGGTTAAAGTAGTTGGATTTGCTAGAGAGTTATTGATACTAAGATTTTTTGGTATAACTGCATTTGTCTCATCTATTTTAGCACTTAATTTTTTTCCTTCAGTAGTTTCAACTTTTCTAAGGTATTATATCCCCAATATCTCACTTGGTTTAATGGGGGAATCAAATGAAAATGAAAAAAAATCATTTGAAAATGCAGTTTCATTCGTGAAATATTTTTATATATTTCTGGTTTTAATCGCTTTTTATAATATTTCTACGTGGCATATTGGTGTTTTTATTTCTTATTCTATTTATGTTATTGCTTCAATATTTGTCGTATCATCAGGGGTAGAGGAGTTTAGGGGTATATCTAATGGAAAAAATTTTCAAGTAAGTTTTGCTGCCATTACTAGTAACATCTTTTGTATAATTTTTTTTCTATCATTTAAAAATCAACTTTCATTTTATATACTTCCACTCACCATATTAGTGCAATCGTTTGTAAATTTTTTAATCTTAAATTACAATTTCGAAACTGTTTCAATTAAAAAATTTTTTAATCTAAAAACGAGCTTTGATTATAAGAAGAATAAACAATTAATAGGGCTAATTACTTTTATTGAATTAATTGGAATGATTTATAACTTAATTGATTACACGTACATTACCAATTATTCACACAATATAAAATTATATCAAATTAATACTTATGCCTTAATGTTTTACAACCTGCCTATTTCTATTATTGGACTTACATTAAGTACTTTACTTATTGACAGTGATAGAATGCATAGAGTATTGAATATTATGCCAAAAATTTTAAAATGGAATTTGATATTTATTTTGTGTTCATTTATAATCGTTACTTGGGCATTTAAAGGAGACAATTTTCTTTTAAATTTATTTATTAATTTTTTTGCTGGCAAAATAACAGATAAACATTCTTTATTAAAAATAATGTCTATTTATATTCCTGGCATTATCCCAGCAATAATTGTAGTTGTTTTTGCAAAGGTATATTTGTTGAAAAACAGAGTTCAATTATTATTTAAAATATATATGTTTGGATTAATAATTAAATTTTTACTTACATTGATTTTTGTTAATTTGGGTTATGATGGTTACATATGTGTTTCACTTTCAACTACATTGTCATGGCTATTAGTATCTTTATTATTAATCTATCATATCAGAACAATCTGCATTGTTAATATACATTTAAAAGATAGTGTTTCTTATTAAGAAAAATATTGTTAACCTTTTCTATTATGCTATTTTAATAGCTGTAATAATATTCGTGGGTACAATTAATATTCCATTTAATTATACAGAATATCCTTCATTTGAAGGGGATCAGACATTGCCAGATACCATAGAAAGAACAATCTATGTAAATGGTATTATTATATTACTTTTAATTTTCACAACATTAATTTTATTTATTTTTTTATTCGATAACATAAAGTACATTATATTTTCTTTATTTTTATTTTCTCCAATTTTTCGACAAATAAATATTCTGAATTTTTTTTTTAGCAAGCTATTAAGTAGTTTATTATTACTCATCTTTTTTTTTAAAGGCAAATATTATAAACTCGTATTTCAAAAAGTGCCAAGACATTTTTTAATCGGCGCTGGAATTATATTAACTGGCATGTTTATAAGCACTAATATCAATTCTGTTTCATATTTTCCATTTGTAAGACAATTGATATTTTTTTTATTAATATTTTATATACATACATATTTATCTATACACAACCTTACTTTGATAAATAAATTAGTTGCTATATCGGTAATTCCAATTTTTTTAGATTTATTTTTTGGATTAATTACATCTAATAATTTAGGTACTGCATTTGCACAAACAACTAATATTTTTAATAGTCAAAGTGCTGTTGGGGCATTTCTATTTTGCTCACTTCCTTTTTTTCATGCACACCTTTATAAAAAATATGGAAATAATGTCTTAAAGGCTTCATGGATTATTGAAATTTTATTCCTTTTTTTTGCTGTTTTAACAGGCAGCCGTGGAGGATTAATTGGTATTTTAATTTATACAGTTCTTTTGAGAATAAAAAAATTATCAATAACTAAAATTTTGTTCACAGGGTTAATTTTATCTTCTATTGCCTTTATATTAATTCAAATACCATTTTTTTATAAAATATTTAGAATAGACAATCCGCTTTCTCAACGTGATTTACTTTTAATTGTGGGTATAGATGTTGTACAACATAATATTTTTTTTGGAACAGGACCTGGAAGTTTTTCTGATGCTGCACTAACTTATGGTATCGATAATGGAGTAGTAGATTTAATGAAAGGAGGGATTTGGGGAGCGAGTACACATAATGTTTATCTTGATATGATAATTGAAACAGGCATTTTGGGTCTATTTGGATTATTCTATATTTTTAATGGAATATTTAAGCAAACAAAGGATAGAGATTCTAATTTCCCAAGTAGAATAAGTTCATCACTCCTTTTTGCCTATATTATAATTTCATTTTTTGGAACTAAGGTCATTATGGGTGGATCTGTTTCCGAAGGATTATTGCTCTGGATATCTTTTTTATATATTCCAACACTTAAGTTCGATACTATAAATGCTCCCGAATCTACTTATAACTTAAAATCTAAGTTTTTACTTTAAATATTAATTAAGAAATTTTTGTTCTATGCAATCTTACGTTAAAGCAATTTCGACAAAACGAAAAATTTATAATTCTCTTTTATTTGTTTTAAAACCATTATTATTATTATTTTCAATAAAATCAAGAAAGACAAAAGTCACTCCTCAAAAATTTTTATACATATGTCTAGCTGAACGTGGGGATATTATCATGAGTTCGGCTTCAATAAATTATATAAAAGAAAAACATCCAGATTCTATTATATATTATGTCTGCAAAATTGAATATGAAAAAATTGCCAACTTAATTAATAATATAGATTTTGTTATTCCTATAAAAACGAACTTTAGAGACTTCTTATTAAATTTTAAAATTATTTTTCTTCATAGAAAAACAAAAATAGATATTGTTTTTGATGAAACTGGCTCCATATTAACGACATTTTTATGGAGAATCATTAACCCTAGAAATGCGTTTATGGTAAATCAGCATGGCATTTCATTTTTATCCAGTAAGTTCATTGATTATAGTGAACAACAAAATATTTTAGATAGAAGAAGATCACTTTTAGAATTGTATTTTGGTAATATTAATAAGCATTTTTTCATTCCTAAAATAATTATAAATAATAATTTTGATATACTTAATAGATATCTTGTTTTTGAAAAAAAATACGTAACATTTCAGCCACATGGCGGTTGGGCTGAAAAATCTATTGGCAATGAATTAGTAAAATCATTAATCGAAAAAATTTATTTACATTTTGGTAAAACAATAGTTTTTTTAGGATCAGAGCAAGACTTTAAAAAAATTGAGGAGGTAGTCAAGAACATAAATAATATTAATTGTATAAATTTAGCTGGAAAATTATCGATTTCAAATTCTGTAATTTTTGTTAAAAATGCATTTATACATATAGGTGTTGATTCTTTTTTAAGACATATTTCAATTGCAGTAGGCACACCATCAATAAGTATCTTTGGACCTACTAGTCATTTACTTTCAGGTTATATAGATGAAATGCACATTCCTATCTATTCTGATTTAGAGTGTCGTCCATTTAATAATCAATATTGCAAATTTGATGCAGGGAGAACTTGTAGTCATTTAGATTGTATGAAAAAAATAAGTAATGATAAAATCAATATTAATTTCACTGAATTTAAAAAAATTGTTGGAACAAAATATTTATAAATTTTATGAGTACAATTCAAATGGTTGATCTAAATACGCAGTATTTAAATATCAAAACAGAATTAAACACAGCAGTTCAAAATGTGTTTGATGAAACTGCTTTTATAAATGGGCCACAAGTTGATAAGTTTGCTTTTGAATTATCTGACTACACTGGTTCAAAGTTCATAATCCCATGTGCAAATGGTACAGATGCATTACAAATTTCAATGATGGCTCTTGGTTTTAAACCTGGTGATGAAATTATTGTCCCAGCATTTACTTATATTGCAACAGTAGAGGTAATTTCTTTGTTAGGTTTGATACCAGTTTTTATAGATGTTAATGAGTTCACTTTTAATTTAAATACTGACGAATTAGAATCTAAAATTACAAGTAAAACTGTTGGTATTGTAACAGTTCATTTATATGGACAATGTTCTAATATGGAGGAGATTTTGAAAATTTCTAAAACTCATGATTTGAAAGTAATTGAAGATACCGCGCAAGCAATAGGAGCTATTTATACTTTTTTAGATGGCACAAAAAAACAGGCAGGAACTATGGGAGATATTGGTACAACATCTTTTTTCCCATCTAAAAACCTTGGTTGTTATGGAGATGGTGGAGCAATTTTTACAAATGATGCCTCTTTAGCTCATAAAATTAAAATGATAGCAAATCATGGACAAAGTGTAAAATATTTTCATGATACAATTGGTGTTAATTCAAGATTGGATACTCTACAGGCTGCCATTTTGAGTGTTAAACTTAGATATTTAGATAAGTATACAAAGTCCAGAAATGAAGTTGCAGAAAAATATGATAATGCTTTTAAAAATAACTCAAGCATCATTATCCCAAAACGAAATATCAATTCTACGCACGTTTTCCATCAGTATACAATCATCTTAAAACAAGATATAGATAGACAAGAATTTAAGAACTATTTAAGTAAATGCGGAATACCAACGATGGTATATTACCCACTTCCTTTGCACTTACAGAAAGCTTATTTAAGTTATGGGGGTAAAGAAGGGCAATTTCCTGTTTCTGAAAAACTATGTAAAACTGTTTTATCTTTGCCAATTCATACAGAAATGAAAAATACAGAACAGGATTATATTATTGAAAAAATCAGTGAATACTTTAATAAAACAAATTAAATTATTTTCAAATAAATTTAATCTATATTACAAAATAATTTATATAAATAGTTAAAAAAATGGAATTAGAACAATATCAAAAAATTATTAAATCATCATTATTTATACGAGAGTTTGAATTTCTTTTGTTAAACCTTTTTAATAAAGGACTTCTCAATGGCACAGTTCATACTTGTGTTGGTCAAGAACTAACACCAGTTATTTTAAGCCAATATCTTAATTCTGAAGATAGAATTTTTTCAAATCATAGGGGACATGGACATTACATAGCATTTAATGGAGAATATAAAGCTTTATTGGCAGAGTTAATGGGTAAAGAACTTGGTATTTCGGGAGGTATTGGGGGAAGCCAACATATTTACAATAAAAATTTTATTAGTAATGGTATTCAGGGAGGATTAACACCTATATCTGTTGGATACTCTTATGTAAATAAACTTAAAAATAGTAAAGGAATTTCAATTTCATTTATAGGTGATGGAACATTAGGTCAAGGTGTGCTTTATGAAGCATTAAATTTGTGTGCTGTTTTAGATTCCCCAACACTTTTTATTCTTGAAAATAATCAATACGCGCAATCAACTGCATTTAAAGAAAATTTTAGAGGCTCTGTTGAAACAAGGATAGATGGATTTGGAATTAAATATTTTAAATCAAATATTTGGGATATAGATAATTTAAACGAACAAATTAATAATGCAATTAAATATGTTAGAAATGGTAAACCCGCATTTCTTGAGATAATATGCTATCGTCTAAATTCACATTCAAAAGGAGATGATAATAGATTTGAAGAAGAAGTAAATGACTTTATAAAAAAAGATATATTAAATCAATTTGAAAGGAATAATAATGAATTATATCTTGAAATAAAAAAAGAAATAAATGAGAAACTAAATTTTGCATTAATTGAATGTATCGAAATGATTAATCTTAATGCAATGCAAAAATTTGAATATACTACAGTTTCCTCTTATGAAATGCAACCTATTATATCAACAAATGGAAATAGTAGGCAAAATTATTTAATATATAATGGACTAAAGAAAATTTTAGAAAATAGTAATACTTTGTTTATTGGAGAAGATATTAAGTATATGTCAGAATTTACTGAAAAACCTTATGGAGGAGCGTTTAAAGTGTCCAATGACTTAAGCAATTTATTTCCAAATCGTGTTTTAAATTCTCCAATAAGCGAGCAAGCAATAATTGGATTCGGCATTGGGGCAGCATTAAATGGGTATCGTACTATTGTTGAAATTATGTTTGGCGATTTTATTACATTAGGAATTGATCAAATTTTGCAACAGGCCTCTAAAATACCTTCTATGTTTAGTCAAAATATTGAATTACCCTTGATTATAAGAACACCCATGGGGGGCAGAAGAGGCTATGGACCAACTCATTCACAAAATTTAGAAAAACTTTTTTTATTTTTACCTAACGTGAATGTAATAGCACTAAATTCACTTATTAACCCAGAGTTAATATATACTAATATTAAAGATAATTTGGTAACAACAACTATTGTAATTGAAGATAAAATTAGTTACACTAAATTTTTTAATATAGAAAAAATTCTTGGATATGATTTTTATCAAAGCAATGAATTATTTCCTACAGTAAAAATAACACCAAATTTTACAAAATTTAGTTTTACAATTATTCTTTATGGGGGTATGTTAGATGAATTAATTCCAATTATTCCAGAATTAATTCAAAATGAAATTTTCCCAAATATAATCTGCCCCACCAGTCTTGTGCCTCTTAATATAAATCCAATAATTACGTCAATAAAAGAAAACCCGAAAATTCTTTTTATTGAAGAAGGGACAAAATATGGATCATTTAGTTCAGAAGTTACAAGCTTTCTATTGGAAAAAAAGATTAAATTTGATTTGATTGGAAAAATATCAAATGAGTCACTAATTCCTTGTGCAAAAGACGCAGAGTTAAGTACAGTTCCGAATTCGAAATTAATATATAATGAAATTCTAAATTTAATTAATAAAAATGAATAAATATTTTATAGATCAAATTAATGTTAGTGACAATGAATATAAGGTTATAGATCTTAAGAATGTAACTAATATTAATAAGGGCGATTTAATCTTCTCATACGAATCTTCAAAAGTTAGCTTCGATGTTTTAAGCGAAGAATCAGGTTATATTTATTTCAACCCTAATATTAAAATTAATTTACAGTATAAGGTAGGCACTTTAGTTGCTTTAACATCTGATGACCCACTTACTACAAATGATTTAGAAAATTATTTTCTTTCTGATGTTATTGTAAATAACAATATTTCTTTGAATGAAAATAATAGAATTACAAAAAAAGCGCAGGTCCTTATTGATAAATATAATATTGATCCTTCTTTATTTAAAGATGCTACAGTGATTACTGAGGAGTTCATTCAAAATTTAATTACTCAAAAAAAGTTTATAAATGACTTCCAAGATATTTCTTTCTATTACTCTAATAAAGCTAAAAATATTTTTATTAATAAACCTAAAAAATTGGCAATAATTGGAGCCGGAAAGGCAGCTTTACAATTATTAGATGCTGTTCTATCCTCTAATACGCATACTCCAGTTGTTATATATGATGATAATAAATCTTTAAATAATGAATGTTTATTAGATATCAAAATTAATTCTAACATAAATCCATTAAATATTGCAGAAGATTTTAATAATGGCTTATTCGATGAAATTATAGTATCATTTTCAGGTGATATTACTAATAGAGAAAAAATTTTCAACGATTTGATGTTATTAAATATACCATTTGCAAATATTATTCATAAGTCTGCTATTATTGGCAACTATACCACATTAGGGGTTGGTAATTTAATATTTGCAAATACTAGAATAGGCCCATACAGTGTTATTGGTAATAACAATGTTATATCTTCTTATTGTAACATAGAACACCATAATTCAATTGGTTCAAGTAATACTTTTGGTCCAACTGTTGTTTTTTCTGGAAGCTGTACTGTAGGGAATCAAAATCGATTCGGGACTGGCATTTTCATCGAACCTAATGTAACTATAGGTTCAAATTGCATAATCTCATCTGGTTTAATTATTGTTACTAATATACCTAATAAAAAATTATTAAGAAATACAAATAAAATAGAAATTAAAGATATATAATTTATGGAAAAATTTGCATTAATCGGAGCCGCGGGCTTTATTGCTCCACGACATATGAAAGCAATAAAAGATACTGGTAATAATCTTCTGGCTGCATATGATAAATTTGATTCAGTTGGAATACTAGATAGTTATTTCCCTGATTCAAACTTTTTTGTAGAATTTGAAAGATTTGATAGACATATTGAAAAATTAAAGAGAACGGAAAATAAAATAGATTTTGTAAGTATTTGTTCTCCAAATTATTTACATGATGCACACATAAGATTCGGTTTGAGGATTGGCGCAAATGTAATTTGTGAAAAACCTTTAGTTTTAAGTCCATGGAATATCGATGGTCTTAAAGAGATGGAAAATGAAACTGGTAAATGTGTTTATAATATACTTCAGCTAAGACTTCATCCATCTATAATTGCTTTAAAAAAGAAAATTGAGGAAGGGCCAAAAGATAAAATTTATGATATCGATTTAGCATATATTACTAGCAGAGGCAACTGGTATTTTACATCTTGGAAAGGTGATATTGACAAATCAGGTGGAATTGCAACAAACATAGGGGTTCATTTTTATGATATGTTAATTTGGATTTTTGGTGGTGTAAAAAAATCTATTGTTCATATTCAAACAAATGATAGCGTATCAGGTTATTTTGAACTTGACAAAGCAAGAGTGAGTTGGTTTTTAAGTATCAATTCTGAAAAATTGCCTAATCACATTAAATTAAAGGGATCTAGAACATATCGTTCATTAAATATTGAAGGTCAAGAAATTGAATTTAGTGATGGATTTACAGATCTTCATACAAAAAGTTATGAGAATATACTAGAAGGGAATGGATTTGGCATTAACGAAGCAATAAATTCAATTCAAATTGTTCATGAAATTAGAAATTCTACACCTATTGGGTTAAAAGGTGATTTTCATTACTTAGCAAAATCCTAAAAATTTATATTAAAATATTTAATATGAAAATACTGTGAAATGGGTGAATGCATTTAAAAAAAGAGGCTTAAATGTAATTCTTGTTACCTTACATAAGCCATTAAGCGGAATTTCGAATGGAATTAAAATATATAGACTACCTTTTCCTGCACCAATTGGGTATTTTTTTAATATTTTTTTATTTAAAAAAATATTAAAAAAAGAAAAACCAGATATATTGAATGTTCATTATGCTTCAGGATATGGAACACTTGCAAGACTTTCTAAATTTCATCCACTAATACTTAATGTATGGGGAAGCGATGTATATGAGTTTCCTGATACCAGTTTTCTTCATAAAAATATTTTATTAAAAAATTTGTATAATTCAGACTATTTATGTTCAACAAGCAAGATCATGGCTGAAAGGGTTAAACATATTTGGCCAACTATCCCAAATATTTTCATAACACCTTTTGGAGTTGATTGTAAAATTTTTTTACCAGAGTCTAGTAATTTGATAGAAAATAAACCAATAGTTATTGGTACAGTTAAATCATTAGCGCCCAAATATGGGATAACAACATTAGTTAAGGCTTTTTATGAAGCAAAAAGAAAAGTTTCAAATCATGATTTAGATATAGCAAATAAAATGAGGTTAAGAATAGTGGGAGAGGGTCCACAATTAAATGAAATTAAAAATTTAATTAAAGATTTAAATTTAAATAGTATTGCTAGTATAAAAGGAACAATAGCAAATGACAAAGTTCCCTATGAATTAAGAAATTTTGATATTTATTGTGCTTTTAGTGAAAGTGAAAGTGAAAGCTTTGGTGTAGCAATTATAGAAGCGTCTGCATGTGGTATACCTGTGATTGTAAATAAAATTGGCGGATTAGCTGAAGTTACAATTGATAAAGTTACTGGAATACAAGTAGAAAAGGGAAATATTCACGATGCATCCGAAGCAATTTTGAAATTAGTTCTAAACAAACAGCTAAGATTAGAAATGGGAAAAAGCGGAAGAGATTTTGTTTTAAATAATTTTGATTGGGATGACAATGTAGACAAAATGATTGGTATTTTACAGCAAGGATATAATAATTTCGCTTTAAATAAAATATAGAAATATGTGTGGAATTTTTGGCTCAATATCGAACAAGAAAGTTGATAATACTAAGATTAAAAAACTAGTTATACACTCTCAGCAAAGAGGTAAAGACTCAAGTGGATTAATTTATTATAGCGATGATTCATATAAAATTGTACGTGCGGATTATGAAATAACGAATCTAATTAAAAACATAAATATTAAAGATTCAAAAATTATTTGTGGTCATAGTAGGTTAATCACTAATGGCCTTTCAGATAATCAGCCGGTAATAAAAAATAATATAGCTGCCATTCACAATGGGATTGTTGTTAACGAAAAAGAAATTTGGGGTTCAATTTCAGTTAATAGAGAGTTAACCATTGATTCTGAAACAATCGTTGCAATTGCTGAGGAACATTTTAATAATTTTGAAGAAGTAGCAACTTTACCTTCAAAAATATTGGCGAAAAGTAAAGGCATCATAGCATGTGCACTTGTATTGCCTGCTTATGGGAAATTATTATTATTCTCTAATAATGGAAGCTTATATATTGGCGAATCTGAAACAGATAAATTTTTTGCTTCAGAAAGATATGGATTAGAGATTATTGGCTGTACCAATATTAGACAAATTATAAATACTGCTGAAATTATAGATATACCAAAAACTAGTAAAAATTTTATAGTTAAGGATTATGATCGAAGGATTGAAAATTTAATTCCTGAATTTATTTTTAACTCACAACAAGAACAGCTTCTTGAATATAAGAAAATAGATATTAAACGTTGTTCAAAATGTGTTCTTCCTGAGACTATGCCATTTATTTATTTTGACGAACTTGGGGTCTGTAATTATTGTAAAAATTATAAATCTAGAAATACTCCGAAGCCAAAAGAAGAACTATTTGAATTAGTGAGACCTTATCGTCGAAAAGGTAATGAATTAGATTGTATAGTCCCCTTCTCGGGAGGAAGGGATAGTTGTTATGGGTTGCATTTAATAGTTGAAGAGTTAAAAATGAAGCCAGTTACATATACATATGATTGGGGAATGGTTACTGATTTGGGTAGAAGAAATATAAGTAGGATGTGTTCTCAACTTGGAGTGGAAAATATTATTGTTGCAGCGGATATTTCATTGAAAAGAAAAAACATTCGTATGAATTTAGAAGCATGGCTTAAATCACCTCATCTAGGTATGATGGCTATGTTAACAGCTGGCGATAAACATTTTTTTAGATACGTAGAAAAAATTAAAAAGCAAACAGGGATCAATTTAAATTTATGGGGAACAAATCCTTTAGAAGTCACACATTTTAAAACCGGTTTTTTAGGTATCAAGCCGGATTTCGAAGAAAAAAAAGTTTATAGTAATGGAGCAATGAAGCAGTTTAGATATCATACAAAAAGATTTTTAACAATGACCAAAAGCACTGGATATTTTAACTCATCACTTTGGGACACACTTTCAGGTGAATACCATAGAAGTCTTACAAATAAAAAAGATTATTATCACCTATTTGACTATTGGAGATGGGATGAAGATCAAGTAAATGATTGTTTATTAGATGTATATGGATGGGAAAAAGCTGTAGATACGCCTACAACATGGAGAATTGGTGATGGAACTGCAGCTTTTTATAATTATGTTTATTATACAGTTGCTGGTTTTACAGAACATGATACATTTAGGAGTAACCAGATACGTGAAGGACAAATGACTAGAGAAAAGGCAATGTTGCTTCTTGAAGAAGAAAATAGACCTAGATATCAAAATATAAGATGGTATCTTGATACACTAGGTATGGATTTTGAGCAGGTAATTAAAATTGTCAATTCTATTCCAAAATTATATAAACAAGATTGATGAATATTTGGATAATATCAAAGTATGCTTCTTCAAAGGAAGTTGGATTTGAGAGTAGAATTTTTGCTTTAGCTAGACGTTTTGTTAAATTTGGTAACTCTGTAAAAGTGATTACTTCAGATTCTAATCATTTTGGCATTTATCCGAAATATAAAAAAACATATAATTTCGAAAAATTTGAAGACATTGAAGTTCTAAGAATCAAAACCTTTAAGTATAAAAAAACAGCATCAATACGAAGAATAATAAGCTGGATAGATTTTGAATGGAAATTGTTTTTTGCGCCGGTAAATAAATTACACAAACCTGATGTTGTCATAGTTTCATCTTTGTCCTTAATAACAATTTTAAATGGAATTAGGTTAAAAAGAAAGTATAATGTAAAATTAGTTTTTGAAATTAGAGATATTTGGCCTTTAACTATGGTTGAAGAAGGAGGGTACAAAAATTCGAATCCATTTGTTAAAATTTTAGGAGAAATAGAAAAATATGGATATAAACAATCAGATCTAATTGTAGGCACGATGCCTAATTTAAAGGAACATGTTGAAAATGTTACAGGAATTAGTAATTGGAATTGTGTTTGTGTCCCATTTGGTTTTGATTCTAATTTCTACAAGTGTTTAAAAGTGGATCCTGAATCTTTTGTCCAAAAATATAAAATACCAAGTAATAAATTTATAATTGGATATGCGGGAAGTATTGGTATTACAAACGGGCTAAATTCTTTTATAGAGTGTGCAAAAAAAATGAGCAATGATAATAGAATATTTTTTGTTTTACTAGGTGATGGGGATTCAAAAGCTAACTATATAAAAGATACAAATGGACTTGAAAACATAATCTTTATACCCAAAGTTAAAAGAGAAGAGGTTGCATCTTTTTTGGCATTATGCAATATTTTATATTTTGCTTCTTTAAAAAGTAGAATCTGGGAATATGGATGGTCTCCAAATAAACTTATTGATTATATGATGGCCGAAAAACCTGTACTAGCTTCATATAGTGGTTACCAATCTATGTTAAACGAAGCAGGCTCTGGTTTTTTTATACCTGCTGAAGACACAGATGCAATTAAAAGTAAACTTGAAGAGATACTGCTTATTAATTCAAGTGATTTAACCTTAATGGGTGAAAATGGGAAAAATTGGATTGTAAATAATAGAGATTGGGATGTTGTTACAAAAAATTATAATGATTTAATAAATAATTTATTTTAAGATAGATAATCATTTAAATATAATTGGCACTGGTGGCCATGCAAAAGTTGTAGTAGATATTGCTATGCAATCTAATCTATTAATAGATACTTTCTATGATGATAATTGTCAATATCATAAAACTAATTTTATTGGTTTTAATGTCATATGTCCTATTGATAAATTAACTGATGCAACAGCAATTATTGCTATTGGAAATAATAAAATAAGAAAAGAAATTTCAAACAGAGTTAATAATGTAAACTGGAAAACATTAATCCATAATGCAACTATTATATCTGAAAATGTTGTAATTGGGAACGGTAGCTTAATAGTTGCTGGTGCTATTTTGCAAACTTGTACAATAATTGGGAAACATTGTATTGTAAATACTAATGCTTCAATAGATCATGATTGCGTTATAGATGATTTTGTACATATTTCTCCTTCTGCTACACTTTGTGGTAATGTAACTATAGGCGAAGGAACACATATAGGTGCTGGTGCAACTATAATACCTAATATTAAAATTGGGAAATGGTGTGTAATTGGAGCTGGAGCTGTTATAATTAAAGATGTACCTGATTACTCACTAGTAATCGGGGTTCCAGGTAAAATAATTAAAAGATTAGAAAATGAATAAGTCTAAAATCTGGCTCTCTTCTCCACATATAGGTAATAACGAACTTCAATATGTGAATGAAGCATTTTCAACCAATTGGATAGCCCCACTTGGCCCACATGTAAATGCATTCGAGCAAGCTTTGCAAGATCAAACTCAAACAAAACACGCAGCCGCCTTAACTTCTGGCACTTCTGCAATTCATTTAGCATTGATATTACTAGGAGTAAAAACAAGTGACAATGTATTTTGTCAATCAATTACATTCTCTGCATCAGCAAATCCTATAGCATATCAAGGGGCTACACCAGTATTTATTGATTCTGAGAAGGATACTTGGAATATGGATCCCATTTTATTGAAAACCGCATTACAAGAAGCTAAGAAAAACGGCAAGTGGCCAAAAGCAATTATTCCAGTTCATTTATATGGAATGCCAGCAAAAATGGATGAAATTATTACAATTGCTAATGAGTATGGCGTGCCTGTAATTGAGGATGCCGCAGAGGCATTGGGTGCAAACATTAATGGAAAACCTTGTGGTAGTTTTGGTACTTTTGGAGTTTTGAGTTTTAATGGAAATAAAATTATTACTACTTCTGGCGGAGGTGCTTTATTATCAGATGACGCTGAAATGATTGAAAAGGCACGTTTTCTTGCTACTCAGGCAAGAGATTCTGCTCCTCACTACCAGCATTCACATATAGGGTATAATTACCGAATGTCGAATGTATTAGCGGGAATCGGAAGAGGACAGTTAGAGGTGTTAAATGACCGTGTTGGTGCAAGGAGAAATAACTATGAAAGGTATAAACAGTATTTTTCAAAATATAATAATTCAGGATTTAATATAAAATTCCAAGAAGAGTCAGAAGGATATTATTCAAATCGATGGCTTACTTGTATTTTAGTTGATCCTGCTAAGAACAAGGGTTTGACTAGAGAAGTAATTAGACTTGCGATGGATGCAGAAAATATTGAAACTAGGCCCTTGTGGAAACCCATGCATCAACAACCTATTTTCTCAAGTTCAAAAAGTTATTTAAATGGAGTTTCAGATAATTTATTTGACAATGGTTTGTGTTTGCCAAGCGGATCTAACTTAACGGAAGAAGAATTTTCTAGAATTTTTGATTGCTTGGATACTATTTTTTCCAAGTACTAAATATGTACAAAAACATAATCAAGCCATTAGGCGATTTTATAGTTGCTTTCATCCTTTTAATAATTCTTTCTCCAATTATTATTCTAACTGCTATCTTACTTTTGATAGTGAATAAAGGTAAGGTTTTCTTTTTTCAACAAAGACCAGGCTTAAATAGTAAGCCATTTAAGATTGTTAAGTTTAAAACAATGCGTGATGCATTTGATGTAAATGGCAATCCATTACCAGATGAACTAAGGTTAACTAAAGTGGGAAACATAGTAAGATCTGCTTCATTAGATGAATTACTTCAATTGTTGAATGTAATTAAAGGCGATATGAGTTTGGTTGGTCCTAGGCCCCTGCTTATGCAATATTTACCTAGATATAGTCCCGAACAAGCTAAACGTCATAATGTAAAACCTGGCATTACTGGTTGGGCACAAGTAAATGGACGTAATGCGATTAGTTGGGATCAGAAATTTATATATGATGTTGAATATGTTAACAAGCAGTCTTTTTTATTAGATATTAAAATTCTTTGGATGACATTTATAAATGTTATACAAAGAAAGGGTATAAGTGCGGATGGTCATGTAACAATGGAGGAATTCAAAGGCTAACCTTACTTAAATAATCTACTTTCTTAACCCGCAAAGCGGGTTTTTCTATTTAAATTTGTACTATATAAACACTAGCATGAAAAAAGCCCTAATTACAGGTATCACAGGCCAGGACGGAGCCTATTTAGCCGAGTTTTTGCTCAATAAAGGTTATGAAGTGCATGGCATTAAAAGAAGATCCTCTTTGTTTAATACCCAAAGAATTGACCATATTTACGAGGATCCTCATATTCCAGATAGACATCTTCATTTACATTATGGCGATTTGTCGGATAGTACCAACCTTATTCGTATTATTCAAGAAGTACAACCCGATGAAATTTACAACTTAGGTGCAATGAGCCATGTACAAGTAAGTTTTGAAGAACCAGAATATACAGCCAATGTTGATGGTATTGGCACATTAAGAATTCTAGAAGCGATTCGTTTACTGGGACTTACTCAAAAAACAAAATTTTACCAAGCCTCTACTTCAGAACTATACGGTTTGGTACAAGCAGTACCTCAATCTGAGACCACTCCTTTTTATCCCCGCTCTCCTTATGGGGTTGCTAAATTATATGCTTATTGGATTACAGTAAATTATCGTGAAGCTTATTACATGTATGCTTGTAATGGTATTTTATTTAACCATGAATCACCGCAACGCGGAGAGACATTTTTAACACGTAAAGTTACCCGTGCTGCTGCGCGCATTGCTTTAGGTTTAGATGATTGTTTATACTTAGGAAACTTAAATGCACAACGTGATTGGGGACATGCCAAAGATTATATCGAAGGTATGTACTTAATGTTGCAACAAGATAAGCCAGAGGATTTTGTATTGGCTACTGGTATTACTACTACTATCCGTGATTTTGTAAAAATGAGTTTTGCTGAATTAGGCATTGAGCTTGGATTTAAAGGAACGCATGATGCCGAGGAGGGATATGTGGTTAAGAATACGGGAAATTACAATTTAAAAGAGGGTCAAGTAGTTATTAAGGTAGATCCTAAGTATTATCGCCCTACCGAAGTGGATTTATTAATTGGTGATCCTACTAAAGCTATGACAAAATTGGGATGGAAGCCTAAGTATGATTTAGCTGCTTTAGTGCAAGAAATGGTAGCGAGTGATTTGGAGATATTTAAAAAAGAGTTGTTGTTAAAAGAAAATGGCTATACTACAAGTAAAGAAAGTGAATAGTCTTAATACAATTATGGAGAAAGCTGCTAAAATATATATTGCTGGGCACAGAGGGATGGTAGGTTCTGCAATTGAGCGTAAGCTAAAAACGAAAGGCTATAATAATATTATTTATAGAACTTCCAATGAACTTGATTTGCGCAATCAGGACTTGGTGAATAGCTTTTTTATAGTTGACAAGCCTGACTATGTAATTTTAGCAGCTGCTAAAGTAGGAGGCATTTATGCCAACAATACCTATCGTGCTGAATTCATCTATGACAACTTGATGATGGAAGCCAATATAATTCATGCATCTTACATTAATAAGGTAAAGAAGCTATTGTTTCTTGGTTCGTCATGCATTTACCCCAAAA